>Ga0316189_10004523_pt1 | contig 13362 bp, 8 predicted proteins | sample LowCovwburrow_MG_FD_204930 | JGI IMG/M metagenome (GOLD analysis project Ga0316189, IMG submission 204930) | Coastal sediment microbial communities from Maine, United States - Lowes Cove worm burrow | ecosystem: Environmental > Aquatic > Marine > Coastal > Sediment | place: USA: Maine... | reverse complement strand
CGGAGCAGGTCGCCCCTGCAGGGGAGTCGAATCTCACCCAATACCCGGTGGAAAAAACAGCGTATCAGTGCCTTTATTCGTCGGCTTCCAAATGGGAGTTGATTGAGAAATAGGCAAGCCGTTGTTACCGGGCCTGGTAACTTCATGGTTATTCTCCGCTATGCAGTCTGCTTGTTCCCGAGCACATCTACAGGAAAGCGGAGTCGCCGGATGAGCTGGGTGCATACATTATCTTCATCGTGAACGGAGTTGTTTACTGGCAATGGTGCTTTCCCGGTAGCGAGCGCATTTGGCGCAAATAGACAATCTGCAGTCGCGCATAAATCTTATTGCGGGCATGGCTGTGATAATATCGATCGGCTGCACAGGGTTTTGGCGGCAGGCGCTGAATGCGCTGCGCGTGGGGAGGCTCGGCGGCTTGATTCCAGGAAAAATGTCGCTAGAATATCCGGCCTTCGAATCGGGCCAGGGGTGCTTTAGCCGGCTCGACAAGGATGCTGATGCGAGTGGTTCAGAAGCCGCGGGGGCTCGGCCTGGTGCAAACCGGGTCGCATGAACGGGATTTATGAAGTGGGTACCGAGTTGGCAATCGAGATGCTCGGAGAGTTATGTAAAGCCGTGGTGATCGAGGCATCTTCCTGCGATCCCCAGAACGAAAAGTTGCGAGCGTAATGAAAATACTGGTATGTGTAAAACGCGTGCTCGACCCTCAGGTCAAGGCACGCGTCAAAGCGGATGAATCGGGTGTCGATCTGGCGAACGCCAAGATGACGATGAATCCTTTTTGTGAAAATGCTCTCGAAGAGGCGCTGCGTCTGCGCGAAGCGGGAATCGCCGAAGAAATTATTGTTGCTTCAGTCGGCGGCGGTAAAACCGAGGAAACCCTGCGTCACGGTCTCGCCATGGGCGCCGATCGCGCGATCCAGGTTGTAACCGAGGAAGCGCTGGAGCCGCTCGCCATTGCCAAGGTGCTGAAGCAGGTCGCCGAGCAGGAAGGCGTCGGCCTTGTGCTCGCCGGCAAGCAGGCTATCGACGACGACTCCAACCAGACCGCACAAATGCTGTCGGCGCTACTGGGCTGGTCGCAGGCGACCTATTGCTCGGAAATCAAGATCGAAGGTGATATGGCGACCGTAACCCGTGAGGTGGACGCCGGTCTCGAGACTATCCAGGTGAAGATGCCGGCTGTCATGAGTGCCGACCTGCGCCTCAACGAGCCGCGTTACGTCAAGCTGCCCGATGTGATGAAAGCCAAGCGTAAGCCAATGGATAAAATCGAACTCGATAGCCTGGGTCTAGATACCGCGAATCGCCTGACGACTCTGAAAGTCGAAGAACCGGAAGGCCGCGCCGCCGGCGTGATTGTAAATAGCGTCAGTGAATTAGTCGAGAAACTACGCAACGAAGCGAAGGTGATTTAGTCATGGCAAATCTTGTAATCGTCGAACACGACAATAACGAAGTCGCCGCGGCGACACTGCATGCAGTGACTGCAGCGCAACAGATCGGTGGTGACATCGACCTGCTGGTCGCAGGCGAAAACTGTGGCTCGGTCGCCGAAGCAGCCGCCAAAATTGCTGGCGTCAGTTCTGTAAAAGTAGCCGATGATGCGATGTTCGGGCATCACCTCGCGGAAAACCTGGCGACCCTGATCGTCGAAGTTGCCCCGGGTTACAGTCATGTGCTGGCCTCGGCCACGACGTTCGGCAAGAACGTCATGCCGCATGCCGCGGCGCTGCTCGACAAGGCGCAGATTTCCGAGATCGTCGAAGTTAAATCGCCCGATACCTTCGTGCGCCCGATCTACGCGGGTAATGCGCTGGCCACGGTGCAGTCGTCGGACGAGATCAAGATGATAACCGTACGCACCATCAAGTTTGAAGCAGCGGCCGCCGAAGGCGGTTCTGCGAGTGTCGAAGCGATCAGCGGCGGCGCCGATGCCGGCCTGTCGAGCTGGGTGTCGCAGGCGGTTTCCAACAACGACCAGGTCGATCTGACTTCGGCCAAGATCGTAGTCTCAGGAGGCCGCGGCATGCAGTCCGGCGACAATTTCAGCATGTTACATTCGGTTGCCGACAAACTCGGCGCGGCCGTCGGTGCATCGCGTGCCGCAGTCGATTCCGGTTTTGTACCGAACGAGTTCCAGGTTGGCCAGACCGGTAAGGTCATCGCGCCGGATCTGTACATCGCGGTCGGTATTTCCGGTGCGATCCAGCACCTCGCCGGGATGAAGGAAAGCAAGGTTATCGTAGCCATCAACAACGATAGTGAAGCGCCGATTTTCCAGGTTGCGGATTATGGGCTCGTAGCCGATCTTTTCGAAGCCGTGCCCGAGCTAGACGCTGCGCTTTAATTCATGTTGCAGTCATTCCCGCGCAAGTGGGAATCTTGCAGTAGTAACGCAAAAACCGCCGCAATCAACCCGGCGGTTTTTTTATTTCATCCCCCGGAATTTTTTGTAAAGCAAATGTTTCCACGAAAGTAACGCGGTGGACTCCCCATCTAATCGGCAGCAACTGACCCCAGGAAGGCACTCAGATATAAATTTCCGGTTTAAATTTGGTAAATTGTTATATGGATACAGGGCTTTTATAAATCCTATTCTTTTTAAAATACACTTGTTGACTTCAGGGCTTTTGCATCATACTGCCGGTTGATATTCCCCAGCCACTCGGAGACCACATAATGGTCAGTAAAGGTAAAAAATCAAAATCCGGCTCGTCGAGCTTCAATAAAGTAAAAAGTAGTGTCAGCTCTACCGCGGCAACGATAACCGATGAGATCGACAAAGCGAGAGAAGTTGTTCTGCGGGAAATGCAGGAGAGCTTTGATGTTGTGTCTCAAAGGGCTAAAGCCGCAAGTAAAAAAGCGGCGAAAGCGACAAGCAGTGCTACAAAAGAAATCACGGAAACTGCCTCCGACGCCAGCGAATCGATAATGGAATCGATCGCCGAAACGCATTTAGCCGAGACCTTTCATAAACTGATAGGTGAGGTGGAAGATACTGCAGAAGAGATGATGCAGGGTATTACCGCCAGATTTAATCAACTGCAGGAATTCGCAATGAAAATATCAACTCCAGGCACGTCAGCAACTAAAAAGAAATCAGGCACCAAGAAAAAAGCGCTCGCGAAGAAAAAAACGGCAGTAAAGAAGAAGGTTGCAGTAAAAAAGAAGACGGCAGTTAAAAAGAAAGCGCCGGCTAAAAAGAAAGTCGCAATGAAAAAGAAGGCTGCGGTGAAAAAGAAAGTCGTAGTGAAAAAGAAGGCTCCGGCGAAAAAGAAAGTCGCAATGAAAAAGAAGGTTGCGGCGAAAAAGAAAGTCGCAGTGAAAAAGAAGGTTGCGGCGAAAAAGAAAGTCGCAGTGAAAAAGAAGGCTCCGGCTAAAAAGAAAGTCGCAATGAAAAAGAAGGCCTCGGCGAAAAAGAAAGTCGTAGTGAAAAAGAAGGCTCCGGCGAAAAAGAAAGTCGTAGTGAAAAAGAAGGCCCCGGCAAAGAAAAAGACTACTTCTAAAAAAGCGGTGACCAGGAAGAAATAGCCCTTCCGCAAGGGGATTACGAATGATGTAAAGGGGACGGTATCCTTTAACCGGCTATATAAAATCCTTGATTGAGTGTCGAAGCCTGGCCGAAGGCTATATCCTGACTTGACTAATTTGGACCTGCTATTAATAAACCAGACGCTCAAACTCGAGGAGTCAGCGGCGATAAGCGATCAAGGGGAGTCACTCAGATGTTAAATTTCGGATACTGGTTATTGCCCTAAGTAGTAACTCATATTTAGGGGAATCATGGTTATGAGAATGATTTTCTTTTAATCGACACCGACCAGCCGTCACGAAGGTGTTTATGTAGCGAGTGAGATTTATACTGGGTAAGAACAAGCATTCGACGTAGACCCGAATGCAGACAGTTGCTGAGGGTAAAATCAATAATTCTATATTTCCCGCCGAAGGGAACCGAGGGCTTGGCACGATACTGGGTAAGCGGTTGTAGTCGACCGCCGGCACCGCCCGCCAGGATGCTCAATTCAGGTGTCGTTATCTTCCCGCATCAACAAAATTTTCCCCTTCCAGTGGGGTTCTTCATCTGCGCTTTCAGGTAAGCGAATCACTGCGCGTTGCTCAATACTGCCAGGTGACCCCATCAACGTTTCAAGAGGTGTGTCGTATTCCTGTAGTGCGAATGGTAATCGCAGAAGCAGAATTTGCCGCTGCGCTTGCAGCGTAACATTTCCGACCCAGAGTGGATCTTCCTGAGGATCCAGCACAATGCCACTATGCCAGAGACGCAGAACGAGCTGTTTACTACTATCGATTGTCGACCCCCATTGGTCCTGGCTCTTCTCTTGCGGGTTGAGCATAATCAATGCTTCGTGCCTGCCGTCATGCACCTGCGGTAACACGGGAAGTTCATCTATTGCGGGAGCCGGAAGCAGCCAACGCAAGGCGGTGGTGATGTTCAATGGGACCGGATCTTTCCAGCCCCGGGCGAGGAGAGATTCCCGCAGGGAAGCTAACGAACCGCTCCATTGCAGGTTTAGGGGCTGCTCGTACTCACCTTCGAGGTCCTGGCGATAAACCGGCAGTCTTACCCAGTCCTCCTGCCACCACATTGTTGAATCCATATGCTGGAATGACAGACGAGGCGCATAACGCAGCAAGTCCTCCGAGTATCGATCGGATATATGCCACCCACCTGCAAGCACCAGTGCAATCAATGCCACGCCCGGCAGGCTTTTCGGCAGAGAGATATGCGGTGAATGACGATAATAGGCGATTCCTAGCAAGGATACCCAGATAAGCCCGAGACTAAGCCCCCCGAGCACGTCTGACAGCCAGTGCGCGCCCAGATACAACCGCGACATGGCGATAACACTGATCAGCAGCGCGGCCATAGCGTATGCTACCCAACGGCGTGAGCGCGATAACTGGTGAGCGATCAGTACTGCCAGGAATCCGTATGCCACAGTGCTCATGACAGCGTGGCCGCTGGGGAAGGCATAGGTGGATAATCCATCGTAGATATTTGGGAGGGGCCGGGGTCGTTGCAACACCAGCTTGAAGGTGGTGGCTGCGAGTTGGCCAAAAACGATTGCTGCTGTCCAGTACCCCGCGACACGCCACTTGCGCAACCATAAGAGCCACGCCAACACCGTAACAGAGACCAGCGCGATAACGATCCCATCGCCCAGTTCTGTCACAAATACCATAATCCGGTCACCCCACGGGGTGCGTAAATTCTGCACTAATTGATAAAGTCCCAGGTCCACGCGCACGAGCGGATCACCGGTAACAACATCCTCCAGCACTCCCAGGAAAAACCAGGTGGCAGCAATCAGCAAGGCTGCCAATGCCAGCAACGTTTTAAATTCCGGCTGCAAGGGATCCAGCAAACCCCCGATCAATCTATTCAGTTGCGGATGACGACCACCCCAATCCAGCAGCGATTGGGCCATTAGCCCTGCACGTGGCGACAACGCAATGAATAATCTGTGGATGGACCACAATATGAGCCAGGTTAGTGCGCCGATTAGCACCAGCAACACGACCAGTCGCAACGCAACCTCACTTGCCAGGGTCAGTGAAGCGCCGAAGGCCATGCCAGGCAAAAGGTATCCCGGCGCCCAGACGAGAGCAGACAGGATGTTTGCTATATAAAATGCCCTGGGCTGCATGCCGAGCATGCCGGCCACGACCGGAATAAACGGGCGTACAGGTCCAACAAAGCGACCGAAAAGAATGCTTTTTCCACCGTGGCGATAAAAGTATACCTCGCCCAGGTTCAGCCATTGCGGATGGTCGCGGAAGGGCCAAAAAGTACGCAATCGATCGCGATAATGATGCCCGAGCCAAAAACTTAACCCGTCACCGACGATAGCCCCCGCGATAGCAGCGAATAGAACTGGCCAGAATCCGACGATGCCCATACCAATTAACGCACCGATAGAGATCATCAGGACAGCCCCGGGTACCAATAGACCAACCGCCGCAAGTGATTCGGTTAATGCGATAAAAAACACAGCCAGATAGGACAAGTGGGGATGTTGCGCTATCCAGTCTAATAAGGCATTAATATCGATCGATCTCCCTCCATACTATCCAGGTTACGAAGGCGCCAGTACCAGGGCCAACTGTAACGTCATTAGTATCTTAAACCGGTCAATATAGGTATACGACTGTAAATTGAGGTGGAAGTTAACTTTCTGGTTCCGAATTACTGATCAAAAAATCGGTTAATGTAGATTTGAGTACATCTGTTTTCTGTAGATAGCAGTGACCGCCGTCAGCGTTAGCCGCACTAACTAATCCGGGTGTCTACTTTCAGGTTTTTTTGCGCTTGTAGCCGGGATTGGAGACAATGCCGTGCATCCGTCCGGGCCGACGATCTTCTTGCAAAGCGAAAATGCGATCGCCACCGCCTCTAATCTACTAATAAATGGCTGAATGGCTTGAACTGGTTCCATCGCCTGCCCGATAACCTGAAAGGTATCGCATATCTGATGCTGGCCTCTTTGGTGTTTTCACTGATGGCCCTGCTGATCAAACTGCTGGGACAAAGCCTGCACATCACACAGATATTGTTGGTGCGTCAAATCGGTATGACCGCCATGGTGTCGCCGGCGATACTGCGGAATTTCCCCGGCTCGCTGCGCAGCGAGCGTCCCGGATTGCAGTTGCTCCGGGTGCTTTTTGCACTGGTGGCGATGCTCTGCGGATTTACCGCGATTATTCATATGCCATTGGCGGATGCCACCGCGATCTTCTTCGCCAAGAGCTTTTTCGTCACCATATTCGCGGTGTTTTTTCTCGCTGAAACCGTCGGCGTTTATCGCTGGGGCGCAGTGTTGGTCGGCTTCGTTGGCGTGTTGATCATGCTGCAACCCGGCACCGACAATTTTTCTATTTACGGCCTTGCATCGCTGACGGGTGCGGCGGGCGCCGCCGGGGTCATGATATTGCTGCGCCTGTTGTCGCGGATCGACAGCGCCAATACGATTATGTCCTACGGGGCGCTGGGTGTCGGCCTGGTCATGACAATACCGGGGATATACTTCTGGCAGGAGCCGACTGTGTCGGAATGGGGCTTGCTGGTCGCGGTAGCGGTGGTTTCCTACTTTGCACAGAAGTGCAATATCTTCGCCTATAAGCACGGTGAAGCGTCGTTACTGGCATCGCTCGACTATGTGCGCCTGTTGTGGGCCACGCTATTCGGTTACCTGGTATTCAATCAGTTTCCCGGCGGGTCAACCTGGTTCGGTGCGGCCATCGTCGTCGCTGCGGCGATCTTCATGATTTACCGTGAGACGCGGCGCAAACGTGGCTGGACTGTCGCAGCGTCCAGACGTGACGGAGAAAGTTAACTGTCGCCGCTCATCCATGCGCTGGTGCCAGGAGGTGGCTTTTCGGAAGACGGCACACAGGCGTTGATCTGGGAACTCGCGATAGCTTTCGGCAAGCTCGCTCGAAGGACGATGCGGAACGCGCCCCAGTGCGCACCCACGGGGTCAGGCCTGACTATCAGAAGGGGTGAACGGGTAATTCTTAATTCTTTCATCCCCGGGTTTTGTCAGCCAAAAAAAGGCCGGGTCGTCCCGGCCTTTCAAGCTAATAGTGAATCCAGGTTGGCTTAGGCGAACCACCACCGTTCGGCGTTCTTCATGCCGTCCAGTTCCCAGGCGTTGCCGATCTGCTCGGGAAGGCCGAGTTTGTCGTTCACCGCCATCACGTCACTGAGAAAGAGCGGTAATATCACGCCGCCATCGTTGTGCACGATTTGCTGCATTTCGACATAGATTTCGCGCCGTTTCTCCGCATTCAGTTCGGCACGGCCCTGGATGAGCAATTTGTTGAAGCTCTCGTTTTTCCAGTAAGTGTCGTTCCATTTGGCATCCGCGGCGTAAACCTGGGAAAACATCCAGTTTTCCGTGGGCCGGCCGCTCCAGTAGCAGGCGGACCAGGGCTTTTTCAACCATACGTCGGACCAGTAGCCGTCATTCGGCTCGCGTTTAATGTCGATATTGATCCCGGCGGGCTTGGCCGATTCGCGCATCAGTGCCCCTGCGTCCACCGCGCCGGCAAATGCCGTATCCGCGGCATGGAATTCCACCGACAGGTTCTCCATTTTGGCCTGCTTCAAGTGCCACTTCGCCTTGTCGGGATCGTATTCCCGCTGCGGCAGCTCTTCGCTGGTCGCGCGATACACGTTGGCCGGGCCGATCGGATTGTCGTTGCCGAGTTCACCGTAGCCAAAGGCGATCTTGTCCAGCCACTCTTTGCGCTGGATGATCAACTTGAGCGCCATGCGTACGTGATTATTGTCATAGGGCGCCAGATCCGTGCGCATCGGCAGCGTGATCTGCTTGTTACCTGTGGTGGCAATAACCTTCACGCCCGGCAGCTTGGCAAACCGGCTGGCAGTTTTCAAATCCACTTTCTGGATGCAATCCACCGTATCCGTTCGCAGGGCAGTGGTGCGCGCCCCCGGGTCTGCGAGCTCCAGCGACTCGATTTCATCGAAATGTGCCTTGCCTTCTTTCCAGTAGTTGGGATTGCGCTTCGTCAGGGTGCGAATACCGGGCTCGTGGTTCGCCAGTATGTAACCGCCCGTGCCGATGCCGGATTGCCAGTCGATGCTGCCGTCCCCGTTGGAGGGGCAGACCAGGATGTGATAATCACTGAGGATGAACGGAAAGTCGGCATCGCCGCCCTTGAGGCTTACCACCACCGTATTCGCCCCGTCCGCCTTGACCGAGTCGACGCCGGTGAGGATGCCTGCCGCGCCCGATGTTGAGCTTTCGCCGAGGTGATGCTGCAGCGAATCGACCACGTCCTGCGAATCCAGGGTTTTGCCATTGTGGAATTCCACGCCCTTGCGAATTTTGAAAACCCACCGGGTGGCATCGGCGTTAGCTTCCCAGCTCTCGGCCAGTTCTCCCACCAGTTCGCCGCTGGCCGCGACTTCGGTCAGGTTGTTACGCAACTGGCCGAACTGCACGTTGATCATATAGGAATCCAGGATCTGGCCCGGGTCCAGCACGTCGCTGGTCGCGCCACCGGTCAGCCCCTGCCTGAGCCTGCCACCTCGCTTCGGTGCGGCCAGGGCCGCTTCGCTGTAAAGGACGGGTGCCATCGCTCCCACGCCCAGGGCTATCGCCGCGGATAGAAATTTGCGGCGGCTCAAGCCGTTTTCGGTAACCAGTCGTTGCAGAAATTTGATGTCGTCTTCTTTATTCATGTGCTCCTCCGGTATGGATCTGTTTTTATCGTGATACTGGCCGTCAATACCAATATGGCTTGCTTTATCCGGCGATTATAACTCCGAATACATTACGAATAGAAAGGATATTTCACTCGATACCGCCGAGATTGCACAAGGGAAATAGGGGAATCAGGGTCAAAAAAAGGGGCGAGGGGGATGTAATTTAATCCACCCACCCTCTCTTCCATCTATTTTCAGCTTCGTGGCAGCAGGTTTTCCGGATCATAGAGCGGCTTGTAACCGACCGACTCGACCTTCATCGGAAATTGCTCGCCGAGATATTCCGTGATCATCTCGCGGCCTTCCTCGCAGTAATCGTGGGGCAGGTAGGCAAGCCCGATGTTTTTGCCGATGCTCGGACCATAGGCGATGCTGGTCAGGTAAGAGCGGCGACCTTTCGAGTCGATCGGCACCTCGCCGGTTTCCGGATCCATCAGCGGGCAACTACCGACGGGATAGCGCGCAATGCCCTGTGAATCTATATTGTCGGTCATTGACAGGGTGCACAGGTAAGCCGCCTGGTGTTCTAGCTCGCGTTGTTCGAGGTAGGGCGCCTTGCCGTGAAAATCCGCTGCCTTGACTACAGGGCGCGCCAGACCGGCCTCGTACAGATTGTACTCGGTGAGCAGGTCGGCGTTCTGCAGACGCAGGCTCTTTTCCATGCGTCGGCTGTTGGCATAGGTTTCGATCCCTACCGGCGTCGCCCCCTGCGCGTAGACCAGGTCCCATAGTGACATACCGTAGCTGAAGGGCACGTGCAGTTCCCAGCCCTGTTCGCCTACATAGGAGATACGGAAGGCTTCCACCGGGATACCTTTCAGCGTGAGCTGCCGGGTTGCGGCGAAGGGGAAGTTTCCGTCTTCCCAGGCGGCGGGATCGTCGGCGATCGCCTGAATGGTGCTGCGCGCATTCGGTCCCCAGACACCGAGGCAGGCCATGTGATCCGAGCGATCGTCGATGTAGACATGCCAGCCATTGTCTTCGGCCATGCGCTTGAGCCAGATGTAGTCGCGGTGACCAGCATCGGCACCATCGATCACGCGGAAGCGGTCTTTGGCATGGCGAATTACCGTCAGGTCCGCGCGTACACCGCCGCGCTTGTCGAGGAAGTGCGTGTAAACGCCTTTGCCGATGGCGGTATCGCCGCCGACTTTGGCGACGCAGGTGTATTCCATCAGGGCTTCTGCATCGGGGCCGATCACATCATAGACGGCGAAATGCGACAGGTTGATCATGCCGACGTTTTCCGACATGGCCAGTTGTTCGGCGTTGGATACGCGCCAAAAATGGCGGTTGTCCCATTCATGCTCGCGCACCGGTACCTTGTCGCCGTATTTTTCCAGCAGGGGTTCGTTGGCAGCGTAACCGTGGGCGCGCTCCCAACCCGACAGTTCCATGAAGTAGCCGCCCAGTTCCTGCTCGCGCGCCCAGAACGGGCTGCGGCGCAGATTGCGGCCCTTGGAATAGGGTTCGCGGTTGTGCACCGCGGGGTTGTAAATCTTGAACGCGGATTCATAGCAGCGATCGTAAATATAGGATGGCGTTTTCTGAATCGGATAGTGACGCGCCGTGTCGATTCCAAAGAAGTCCATCTCGGCGACGCCGTCGGTCATCCAGTCCACCAGCACCTTTGCAATTCCTGGGGCGTCCTTGACCCATACCGCGATCGCGTACCAGAGGCCGCGGGTTTGCGAGGATTCCCCCACCGAAGGCCCACCGTCGGTAGTCACCTGCAGCAGGCCGTTGAACGAGTGTTTCTCGTTGTAGCCGATTTCACCAAGGATCGGGGTCAGTTCCATGGCGCGCTCCAGTGGCTCCATGATCTGTTCGAGTTCGAGGTCGCGCTGCGACGGCGACCAGTGGGTCTCACCTTTTTCAGGCAGGTCACGCGGATGTACCAGGCGAGGCTCCTTCTCCTCGTAGTAACCCCATTCGATCTGGCCGCCTTCAGGCGTGGTTGGATCGCCGGTGTCGCGCATATAGGCCGAGTTACCCTGGTCGCGCAGCAGTGGGTAACCGATGTCCTTGCCGGTACCTTCGAATTCAGTGTAGGGGGCGAAGAAGGAGAGTGGGTGATCGACCGGCATGACCGGGAGGTCCTCGCCGGCCATTTCAGCAATGGTCCGGCCCCAGAGTCCGGTGCATACAATGACGTGGTTGGCGGCGATGTAGCCGCGACTGGTTTCCACACCGACGATGCGGCCGTCCTGAATGTCGAGGCCGGTCGCGTTGGTGTTGGCAAAGGATTGTGCCTTGCCGGTTTTGACCGCGTTATCGACCAGGATTCCGGCAACCGTTTGCGAGCGGGGTTTCACCAGTCCGGCGTCGGGATCCCACATCGCCCCTTGAATCATGTCTTCTTCGAGCAACGGAAACAGTGCCTTGGCTTCCGCCGCGCTGATCATCTTCACGTTAGTGCCGAAGGCCTTGCCGGACGCGACCTTGCGCTTGAGTTCCATCATGCGGTCGTCGTCGCCCTTGCGCGCGACCTCGAGACCGCCGACGCGCGCGTAATGGCCCATCTTGTCGAAGAACTCGATGCTGTAATGCGTGGTGTAGCAGACGAATTTGCTGTGATCGGTGGCGTAGCAGAAGTCGGACGCGTGCGAGGTTGAGCCGATGTCGGTCGGAACCGACGTCTTGTCGATGCCGACAATGTCTTCCCAACCACGCTCGACCAGGTGATGCATCACCGAAGCGCCGACGATACCGCCGAGACCGATGATGACGACGTTGGATTTATCTGGAAATTGTGCCATGAATTTTCTCCTGATGGCGGCCGACTGGCGCGGGCAAAAGTGTACTCATATTCGAAATGCTGCACAAGCGCGGCGCCGCGCTTTCAGTGCGGGTCAAATCTGCATCAGCAGAATTTTTGATATAGATTAGGCAAGTCGGCTCAAATTCTATTATCATGTACCTTTCTGAATCGGTCCCAGAACCGGTGTTAACTCAACCACGGCAAACCGGGGGCAGGTTAAATGAAGCTAGCTGCATTGATACATGGCAAGAGCCATGACATCGTCAAGATCAGAGATAATCAGAATATCGCCGAAGCGGCGATTGCACTCACCGAAAATAAGATCGGTGCGTTGCTGGTAGAAGGCCAGGACGGCCAGATCGCCGGAATCCTGTCCGAGCGAGACATTGTTGGGGGAATGGCACCGCACGGTGCCGATCTGCACGATGTCGCGGTGTCCGATTTGATGACCACCAACGTGATTCGTTGCTCGCCGAACGATACGGTCAACGAGGCCATGGCGATGATGACCGATCGACACATCCGACACCTGCCGGTTTTTGATGGTGAGGAACTGGTTGGATTCATCAGTATTGGTGACCTGGTCAAATGTCGCATCATGGAAGTTCAATCCGAAGCCGAGGCGCTGCGCCAGTACATCGCGTCCTGATTCCGGGAGTCGTTAGACGCAGTTGACGGGGTTACGACGAGGATGACTCGATAACTACGGAGATGGCTCAACTGCTGGCGGGTTGATCCGGTTGTGGTGTTGTTCCTGCCGGGGCCTGCAGTCCCCGGCAGGAATTTCGTGCCTATTTGGCAGCGTCGAGCGACTGGTCGATATCCGCGATGATGTCCTTGATGTTTTCGATACCGATCGACAGGCGAACCAGGTCCGGGGTAACACCGGAAGCTGCCAGTTCATCTTCCCCGAGCTGACGGTGCGTGGTCGATGCGGGGTGGCAGGCCAGTGACTTGGCATCCCCGATATTGACCAGCCGGGTGATCAGCTGCAGTGCGTCGATGAATTTCGTGCCGGCTTCGATGCCACCCTTGATGCCGAATGTCAAAATTCCCGAGGCCTTACCTTTCATGTACTTGTCCGCCAGCGCCTTGTACGGGCTGCTTTCCAGCCCGGCATACCTGACCCACTCGACCAGCGGATGGGCTTCGAGATGCTGGGCCACGGCGAGCGCGTTGTCGCAGATTCTTTCCATGCGCAAGGGTAGTGTTTCGAGGCCCTGTAACGCGAGGAAAGTATTCATCGGCGCGAGTGCGGCACCCATGTTGCGCAATGGCACGACCCTGGCGCGGAGGATATAAGGTGGCAGCCCGGTCTCGGTAAAGACGACGCCATGGTAGG
>Ga0316189_10004522_pt1 | contig 13365 bp, 26 predicted proteins | sample LowCovwburrow_MG_FD_204930 | JGI IMG/M metagenome (GOLD analysis project Ga0316189, IMG submission 204930) | Coastal sediment microbial communities from Maine, United States - Lowes Cove worm burrow | ecosystem: Environmental > Aquatic > Marine > Coastal > Sediment | place: USA: Maine... | reverse complement strand
GTTCATTTATTTTGTCTTGTTCCTTACGTGCTTTTTCTGCCGCTTTTGCTTCTGCATCAAGACGTTTCTTTTCTTCAATACGGAAAAATTCAGTCATCTTTGAATTGACTTGTTTGATAGACAGATCGATTTTGTCAGTATGTGGTTTGAATTTAGCATTTAATTTTTTGACCACATCATTCAATGGTTTCACTAAACTTTTACGCTCAGTTTCCAGATCACCTTTCCATTTCTTTAATCCTGCAATGATGTCACCTGCAGTTTCATATTCATCTTGATTAGATACGACAAGTACAGTTGCATTTTGATAGGCATTTTCAGCATCAGAAATATGCTTTAATGCTTGCTCAGTTAGTTCAGTATTTAATTCAGTTGTCATTGTGGTTTTCTCCATTATTAATCGGTTGGTGATGATTCAGTAAAGACACGATCTGATTCAATCGTTTCTGTTTTATCCATCAGGTATGAAAGTAAATCATCAGGATTATTTATTTCAATTGCACCTGATATTGTTACTCTACCTATAGTGAGATTGTATTTATCTTTTATAATTAAAGTTTGCATTTAGTTAATATCTCAATTTCATTTATGTCTTGGCCTATTTCTTCTAAACACTCTTTATCAGTTTCAATAAGATAATCCCACTCAAGCATTTTGTCGAAGTTGACTATTTGCCACTTCCACCCGTTAGGAATAAGCACGCGCATACACTTCCTTTCAACTTCAGTATCAATGTCAAAAATAACTCCCATTCCTTCACCTATGCCATTTCTAAGTGACCAGAATTTTATTTTCACTGCATGATAAAGTTTTGGTAATTGCATTTAACTGCTCACAAGTTGTGCATCATCAACAGCATAAGAAAGACCTTGTAAAAGATGTTCACGACCACTTTTATATGCTGAATTATCAAGGGCATTACGAACTAATTCTTTCAGTAGTTCATGTTCTTCTTGCTCAATGTTTTCAATTATTAGTTTCATCAGTAGGCTCTCCTTTTATTTCAAAAACGTGTTCACTCCACTTATCAACTGAATATCCTTCATTAGTTAATATATCGATAATCTTTTGACTGTTTACATGCTTATCTATTTTAATAATCATTTTACTTTCCATACTCGAATAAACTTTTCTTTTTTATTTATTCTTGTAACAAAATTAGAATTGTTTTTATTGCCAAATCTTCTAATACATTCCCTAAAGTTTTTTACTGAGTTAAAACCTTCTTCAGTTATGTTCTCGCATTTATTATCTAGCGAAGCTTTAAAAGATTGATTAACTTTCATAATGCTTAAGAAGTCATATAGTTCATCGTAAGCATCATATTGGTTGTCATGTGCGGCAATTGGGATATTTTTCTCTATTTCAAAGTTCATTTACTTATCCTTGACAACTCCAAATCAATAAAATCTAGGTTACAAATAGCTTGTTCAAACTCTATTAATGATTGTGAATTTAAAATTACATAAACCATTTCAGTATCAATGATTAATTGTTGCCACCAATACAAATTGATTGAACTTAGTTCTATGCATAAATCAATCATGGATATTATTTCTCCTTCTCCATCTTTTTATTGTTAAGCAAGCATTGAATACATGAATATCATTTGCACCTGTATGAATGTGAAGTTTATAAGTACCATCAGTGTTTAATTGAAGTACACGCCTTGCAGTACACTTGATCACATCTTGTGATACATTGATTAAGTCTTTTTGTGCTGCAGTTTGTAATTGATAAACGGGATGATCTAATCCTGTTTTAATTTCCACTACAGTACCCACGTTTTGCAACCATCCAAATAAATCAAGAGTACCTGCGTACTTATACATCGGATGGAACAAAGGCGTTTCACTTAGTAGCATTTGAAAATCGGTATCTTCTAAGAACTGAAAGAACGCATCAATATATCCTTGATATTCAGCGGTCACATAATATGAACCCGTTAGATATATTGCTTTGATAGCTTCATGTACAGCAGTACCACGTTCACGCGCTTCTTCAGTGAAAAATTCCTTTGAAAGAAAACCGTCAATGATAGAAGTGATGTTTTCTAACTTCTTACCATCAACGGTGTAAACGTGGTTTTCTTTATCAAAAACTAAATTTTTATTATTAACTTCCATGCTAGAAAGCAGGAAGGTTTAATTCTTGAGTTGTGTCATCAAGCCAAGCATTAAGAGTTTTAACATCACACATTCTGATTTGATCCAGTGAATCAAGTTTTGCTTCAGATAGAAAATCAATGACTTTTAAATCCATTTCTTCAAGTCTTAGTTTGATTTCTCTGATCTGTTTTTCTTGTGCCATAACAACATTAGGTGCAGCAGAAGTTGTTGCCTCTTCACCGTTTGCCCTACGTTCAAGTTCAGCATTAGCAGAAGCAACTGCATCGGGTTTTCCGTTGTCAGCAAGCCATGACAAGTACCCGCTATCAATATCAGTCCACTTTGAGCCTTTGTGTTTGCCGAACTTAATCGTGTCATCTTTACCTGCAGATGAAGTAGCGTTGTTAGAAGTATCAACACCACCAGTGCCACCATACAATTCAGGATTATCTTCAACATCTTGTGTGAAGTGATCGGATGCTGCGGTACAAGTTAAGATTGCATCAACAAACGCACGTTTCTTTGCCATTTTTTCACACGTGTTGTAATAATCTGCAGGATTATCATGCACAATCTTTTCATTAATCATCCAAACATTATCAACTTTCTTGTAACTGTATTGACTACCACCAAGCAATTCAATATCACGTGTTTTCCAAAATTCAGCAGGTACTTCTTCACCTGTCAATTGTGTTCTGAAACGATACTTTCCTTCCATTGTTGAACAGTTACCAAGACCTGTACCAATTAAAACACCACCACGTGAATATAATTTGCATTCAATATGATATTCACGGTTATCATCACGCATTTCATCACGTGTCACTTCATATTCAGAAGTAAGTTGAAAAGCAAGCGCAAGTTTTTCTGCGCCTGGTTTTAATAATGTTGGTTTGTTTCCGCATCCAGGAATCTTTCCATAATGCATACCGTCCTTCATTACTGCCTTTGTCATTTCATCAATGATTGCAACATGGCTTTTCATTTCATCAACTGTCAGTTGCATACCTGTGTCGATTGTTGATATTGCTAAACCTTGACCTTCCATAAATATATCCTCTTTGTTATTAAAAATTATTTGTTTGATTGTTCTATCATTGCATCTGCTAACCAATATGCGCTATCTGCTAACTCTAAATTATGGGCAACCTTATCTGGTACAACTATTCCATGCTCGCCTTGTTGATCGATTAAAGGGGTCTTTATCACTAAAGACTTCATCATCTCTATGGCGATATGGTCACGGACTGATAAACCAAAATAAGTGATACTGCTACCGTCACGCTCATCGGTGTCCTTTCTTGGGTAAACTGGATCATCTGCTTTCATGATTTATTCCTCGTCTTGACTACAAACACATTGACGTTTTCTTTGTCCACAACCATTACAAGGAATATCCCAAGCAGGGTGATCAATCATTTCTTCTGCTACTGATTTTAAATGATTAACAGACTCTAAATCCTGATCAGTAAACTTTGCACCACACTTACAATGCCAATGTCCGTTAACACGTTCTAAGCGACCATGTTTGCAGATAGGTTTAGCAATAATATCTTGGCCTTCAGGAACAAGTTCATAACCTTTTTCATATAGCTTTGCAGCTAGTTCAATGACAGGCATATTGTCTGCCATAGGAATGTTTAATTCTTTGGGAATAATAATATCAATCATGTTGGTTGCCTTATTTTGAATAAAAGAATTATTGAGTTTTTGCAGTAACAGCAAAAATACCTAAATCATCAACATCATTATGCAAAGGCTCAAGTGTTTGCAGAACTTCTGCATTACTTACAACAACAATTTCATTACCTTGTTGTTTACAAAATTGGCCTTGATGATTTAAAAATAATTTAGGTAGATTACCTTTTAGGCTTTCATACAATTCCGTTAATTTTTCTTTATCTGCTCTTTTCATTTCAACACCTCATGTTATTTGCTTTCTGTGACAGCTACAGGGAATAAGAGGTTTCCCTGTAGTGTTTCGGCTAGTAGCAAACTAGCCTCTTCAGACAGAATTATGTGACCTTGTTCACTGGATTTATTCTGTCATCTGTGCGTGCTAAATCACGATGTTTAATAAAAGTTTCAACCCATCCCGCCGCTATTTTTGATGCGCCGTTATTCTCTGGCGTATCACCTTCTTTTATTGTGGTAAAAAATACTTCTGTTGGTGAACTTGAATCTGCTTTAAGTCCGTTGAGATCGGTATATTCACAATGCTTAATGTTGGCGATAGTGCCAACGAAACAAGCGCACTCACCTTGATAAGTAGACCCGTTAATCTTTCCGTCTTTGATTGCTTGCAGTAACGCATCAGCTTCATTAGGCCATACAGATAATCGCCCAAAAAAATCCCATTTGATTGAATCCAAATCAGCATCAGACAAATCAGCACCAGACAAATAAGCATCAGACAAATTAGCACGAGACAAATCAGCACCAGACAAATTAGCACGAGACAAATAAGCATCAGACAAATTAGCACGAGACAAATTAGCACGAGACAAATCAGCACGAGACAAATTAGCACGAGACAAATAAGCACGAGACAAATTAGCACGAGACAAATCAGCACGAGACAAATCAGCATCAGACAAATAAGCACCAGACAAATCAGCACCAGACAAATCAGCATCAGACAAATCAGCACCAGACAAATTAGCACGAGACAAATCAGCACGAGAACTAATCGCCGCCTCAACACATAACTTTAAACTCTCACATTCAAGCGAGAATAAAACGGAATTGTCCCAACGATGTTTAATTTCAAATTTCATATTTATCTCCTTAACAACTTATTTAATATTGCAACGTAATGCAAGAATATAGAAGATGAAAACAAAGATCAAGATAAATATTGCAATATAATGCAACTTTACTTATTATAAATTCATGAAAGACTACAAAAAACAGTTTGATATATTAATCAAGCACTTACAGAAAACAGGTAATTTTGCCGAATCAGCACGTAAAGCCGATATTCCACTAAGAACAGCACATCACCGAGTAAATAACGATGAAACGCTGAAAAAACGTGTCAGGCAGGCCAAATTAAAGAACATGCAAAGCACTTTATAATGGTTTCACGTATCCCCATAAGCTACACAAAAACATGAAATTCAAGCCACGAATAAGGGCTAAAAAAGGAACAACTGTTTGTTCTACCTGCAAGACTAATGAACGTAGGCCAGGACAACGAACCTGCACCGAATGTCATGCAGCCTACCAAAGAGAAAATAGAAAACCTTATTCTGAATTAACCGATGAACAAAGAATGAAAATAAAGGCACGTGCCTATGCAAACGTCTATAAGCAACGTGGTTTGTTAATTCAACAGCCTTGTAAGTGTGGCAATACAAATTCACAAATGCATCATGAAGACTATAACAAGCCATTAGAAGTTGATTGGTTGTGTCGTGAATGTCATTTAGAACATCATCAACAAGCAGCATAATAAACGGGAGTTAATAAACTATGAGCGATCAACAACTACAACTATTTGAAGGTGATTTATCAATTCACCATTGGCAACCAGTACCAGAATTAGCATTTGAAGATTTTCAAACTGCATTCAATACACTTGAATCAATTGAATCTGCACATCAATATTGGATAGGTGATGCACTCAATGCAGCCAAAGAAAAGTTTGGTGAAGAATTTACGCAATTAATTCCTGAAGGAAAAGAGCATTGGAAAAAGTACATGTGGGTTTGTGAAAGCGTACCTGTTGATATACGTCAACAGTTATCAAATTATTCGCAAGCCAGGACTGTTGCTAAATTAGATTACAAAGAACAAATCCAACTTTGTAAAAATAAAGCAGCACAAATGACAGCACGTGAATTATCAGATGAAGTTAAATTAATAACTGATCCAAATCATGAAGAAATGAAAAAGTATGAACCACACGTTATTTTAAAAACAGGTAAAAGAACATTGTGTTTATTCGTTAAAAATAAACAGATGTCAGTACTTGAATATGAAGGTGAATATAGTGTGCCTAAATTAATTAAGATGATTGAAAAAGAAGATGATGTTTTGAAAGTCGAACTAAAAGAATATTTTGCTAACACACTTAATATTTCAAATATGACAGTAGTCGAAAGCGTAGAAGAAAAAGATTAAATAGTACACGTGTACTACCTAAAACCTTAATTTCCCATATCTGTAGATATAAATAGTAGAAATGTGTATTCTAAGGTTTGGGTGGCTGGCAAGCCTTAATTGATTGATGCCTAATCATCAAGAAGCCCAAATTCAAATTACCGATTAGGAGGTATCAAAATGTCTGGAAAGATATACAAAGTAGCATACCAAGAATTAACTAGAAATGAGATAAGTTTGCTCACGCTGTTAATGGCGTATGCTGAAAACACTGGTTTAATTCCTATAGCTAAATTCGTCATTTTAAGAGACACAGGATTGACGGATGATGAATATGAAGAAGCTGTAAATGGTCTATTAAAAAGTAAATATTTAAAAGATTGTTGCTCTGCTAATAAGTTAGAGAAGGTACGTTGGAGTTCTGAATTAGATACATTTTATTTCACAACCTATAGATTTTTTGTAACATGGAAGCACGGTAGATTGCCTTACTATAAACTTAAGCCATTAAGGAAAAAGGTTTTTGAACGCGACGATTACACCTGTCAATATTGCGGTGATCGAGGCGGCGAACTAGAGTGTGATCATATTCATCCTGTGAGTAAGGGAGGCAGTAATGATATTGATAATTTAGCAACAGCCTGTAAGTTATGTAATAGAAGTAAAAGAACTAAGTCAGTAGAGGAATTTATCAATGGCTAATCCTTGGTTTCGTATGTATTCAGAATTTGCTAGTGACCCTGTTGCTCAATCGTTATCTTTTGATGATCAACGTCATTATTTAATAATTTTATGCCTTAAATGCCAAGGTGTATTAGATAGAAAACTTCTACCATTAAATCGAACGCGAATTATTTTAAGAGGGCTTGGTCTTGATGACTTAGTTGCGAACGAAGTAAGAAGACGTTTAATGGAAGTTGGATTTATTACTGATGACTGGCAACCAATAGCATGGAATAAGAGACAATTTATTTCTGACAACTCAACTGAAAGGTCACGTAAGTCACGGAATAATAAGACATCATGCAACGATGATGGGACGAATCCCTATGTATCTGTCTCTGAGTCTGTTTCTAAAGTTAATAATAAGAAGAAAAAATTCACTCCACCTACTGAACAAGAGGTAATTGATTATTGTGTTGAAAAGGGATACCCACGCGATCTTGGCGTCAAAGTATTTGGTTATTACAACGAAGCAAACTGGAAAGATTCAACAGGTAAACAGGTTTTAAATTGGAAACAAAAATTAATAGCTGTGTGGTTTAAACCGGAGAATAAAACTAATGGCACAATTAGCAAGCCTAAACAATCGCAACGAGATAAAGCCATTGAAGCCTTCCAATCTCAAGCAGACTGAACTTTATCAAACCGTTGCAGTTGCATTGGTAAAAATGAAAGATCGCTGTTTAGACTTTACGCCAGCCGTCGAGAACCTGCCAAACGTGGCTGAAGTTATGACTGAAGACTTATTTTCACTAGGCTACAGAGATAGTGATTGTGAGCGCATTAGATATGCTATTGATACAGCAGGACGAACTTACGCACGATTTCCAACAATCCACCATATTAAAAATCATATTAAATCGAGATCACAAATTGCTTTTGAGAAAGAAGGTGTTAAAAAAATCTCACATAAACCTGTTATCAGTGAAGAAAAAAGAATTGAAAATCAAAAGAAGATTAGAGAAATGATTGCAGGAATTAGTACGGCTGATTTAAATAATAAACCTAAACCAGTTAAAGAAAAGGTAATTCCATCTGATCCAAAAAAACAAGCACGATTAAAACAAGAACTAGAGCAGATAAAAAAAGAGGTCGAAAGAAAATCAATTAAAACACCTGAAGAAATTGAGGCTGAAGAAAATGAAGGCGGAATATAAAGATATTCTGGAGAAAGGAATCTGGCATCCAAGCGAGAAAGATTATAAAACTATGAGAACAGAAACGATGCATAATCTAACGCTAATAAACGGCGATTGCATGGACTACATGAATTCTTGCGAGGATAACGCTTTTGATTTAGCTATTGTTGATCCGCCTTATGGGATCACAACATGGAGTGCATCAGGGAATCATTCAATTAGCAAAGAGGATATAGATAAACTAAAGAAATGGGATAGCTTGCCAAGTGACAAATATTTTAATGAGTTATTCAGAGTTTCTAAGGCCGCGATAGTTTGGGGAGGAAACCACTTTCTTGATTACCTAGGAAAAGCAACGACTGTGATTATATGGGACAAAAAAAATAGAGATTGTCATTTTTCAGATGCCGAAATAGCTTGGACAAACATTAAAAAAGGCAAAGTAACAATATTTGATAAGTACACAAAAGAGTCAGGCAATAAAATACACCCAACCCAAAAACCAATTATTTTGTACGAATGGTTACTAGGGAATTACGCCAAACCAGATCAAAAAATACTTGATACTCATTTAGGATCAGGATCATCAGCAATAGCCGCACATTATTTCGGTTGTGAATTTGTCGGAATAGAAATAGATAAGGATTATTTCGACGCAAGTGTAGAACGCATTACTGAACAAACTAAACAGATGGGATTATCATAATAATGAAAACAGAACTTGATAACTTAATCTGGTTAATGCGATTAACCCAAGAAGGAATAGATAGATTAATGCAGCAATCAAAACTCAGTCAACATTCAAGAAGCTATTCAAAAATACACAAAGCAAATTGCAGAACAAAAAAGAAATATCCTGATATGAGCCTGTATCAAGAAGTAATATTTTTAGAGCATTTTTTTAAAGGTCCCTGGGTAGTTGAAAATGTTAAACCTTATTACAAGCCGTTAATAACTCCGCAGATAATAGGAAGACATTCATTCTGGTGTAATTTTGATATTACGTTTGTGGCAGATGTTGCCAGACCGAAAAACTTTATTAATGAACAAAACTTAAAAGCAAAAGATATGTTAATGGATTGGCTAGGTATTCATTATGAAGAAAATATTTACTACGAAGGGAATCATTGCCCCACTCAAATACTAAGGAATTGCGTTCATCCAGATTTAGGACTAGATATATTCAATGAAGCAAAAATTCAATAGAAAACCTATTAAGAAAAAACCATTAAAGAAAAAGAAATGTCGAGCATGTAAAAAAGAGTTTCAACCAAGAAATTCATTACAAGTAGTTTGCTACAATCCAAAGTGCGCTTTAGATTATGTCCGAATAGTAAACGATAGAAAGCAAAAACAAATTGAAAAGCGAGAACGCCAGGAACACACTAAAAAGAAACAAGAAGTAAAACCGTTGAAGCACTGGATTGATTACACACAACGAGTTTTCAATAATTGGATAGTGTTGCGTGATAAAGATGAACCCTGTATTTCATGCCGTAAACATGTAAGTTGGTTATTCTGTGCAGGGCATTATAAAACAACAGCAGCAAGGTCTGATATTCGATTTAATGAAGATAATGTTCACAAACAATGTTCAAGGTGCAACACACATCTTTCAGGCAACATCATTGAATACAGGCCGCATCTTGTGGAGAAAATAGGTCAGGAAAGAGTAGATGCACTTGATGTTCAAAACTTGGTAACATACACAGTAGAGCAGTTGAAAGAAATCAGGGTTAAATATAACAAACGAATAAGGCATCTAAATAATGGCACATAAATCAAAAAATAACGGAAGCAATAAACAATGGTCTGCAAAAGATGGAGTGAGTAAAGACTGTTTTAAAAATCGAGTAAACAGAACAAAGAGAAGAAGAAAACTAGCGAAGCAATCAAAAAGAAAGAATAGGAAATAAGACATCATATAGAGTTGCCACTGTATGACTCCAACCGTTACCTGTGCGGTTATGTCGAATATACAGGAATCAAGCCTTAGTGAGTTATGACCACTAGGGCTTTTTTATCCTTGCAACATATTGCAATTAAAAATAAATATCACTATAGTTCACCACTATGGCTATTGAAGACAGATTCAGACAAAAGATTATTGATGACACTATTGCAAAACTAAAAATAGTGTTAGAGCAGAAATTCGCTAATAAATGTAATGTTGTTCTAAGTAAAGAGAATAATGTTATTTTGCAACTAGACCCACCTGCAGGGAATCTCATGTTTAATATTGAAGATGCTTATAAAATAGCAGACTTAATCAAAGCCAAAGCAGATGAAGCAAAAGAATTGAAAGACAACCCACAAGTATTTATTCCTGAAAGTGTTATTAAGTAATGACAACTATTGCATTTAAAGATGGTTTGATTGCTTATGACTCACGCTGCACACAAGATCAAACAATTGTAGATGATAATCACAATAAAAAAGTAACAGTAGAGAAAGTTCATTTTTTCTTTTCTGGTGCATTATCAGATTACAATGATTTTATAGAATCATACTTTGGTAAAAAACCAGAATACAAATTAAGTTGTAGCGCATTTGTTTGTGATAAAGGAAAAGTATATAAATGTGGTGTGGATAATGAAATAATGTTTTGGAAAGTATTGATTGAAGTGCCTGCAAGTATAGGATCAGGCCAAGACCATGCGATTACCGCAATGGACATGGGAGCAGATGCAAAGACTGCTGTTAAAATGGCAATCAAACGTGATTCAGGCAGTGGCGGCAGAGTAAGAGTGTTTAAGTTATGAAGAAGAAAACAAAAAAGAAAGTCTCAAAGAAAAAGACTACTAGAAAGAAAGCAGTAGTTAAAAAAGAACCTGTAGGGAGACCACCATTTAAACTCACCGATAAAGAGGTTGAGCAACTAACGCAGCTTGCACAATGTGGTTGTACCAATGGAGAAATAGAAGCTGTTTTACAACATTCATTCAGTACAATCTATCATAATTACGGCGAGGTTATAAAAGAAGGTCGTAATTCCAGGAATGGTAGTTTGAGACATAAACAGTTTCAAATGGCTATGGGAACATGGAAAGAAAAAGATGATGGTAAGGAAACTGCACCAAATGTGACTATGCTTATATTCTTAGGGAAAAACTATCTAGGGCAATCAGACAAGATGCAGATTGATAACCCTGCATTTCAAAAGTTGGTAGAAGATTATGAAAAACTCACACCAGAAGAAAGAATTAGAAAAGCAGCTAGAATCCTTGAGTCCACGGCAGAAGATGCACATGGAAGCATTAATGATAGCCGACAATCGGTATCAGAAAAGAATATCCATTGAGCAAGAGCAACAACGATTGAATGAAAAAACAATCAAGGAAAGCATAGGAACATCAGAAAGTTTTTTAACAGATAGGCAGCGACAAGCAAGAGAAGTATTAAATAGCATTGCATTACATGTTTTATTGTATGGTGGTTCACGTTCTGGCAAGACATTTGAAATAATAGATTTTATCGTTGAACGTGCTTTATCCGCACCTTATTCAAGACACGCATTATTCAGATTACATTTTAAACATATTAAATCCTCTATCGTTTCTGATACTTTCCCTAAAGTTATGAGGACTTGTTACCCTGACATTGAATATCATTTAGATAGATCAGATTTCTTTGTGACTTTACCGAATGAATCAGAGATATGGTTTGCAGGGCTAGATGACGGACAAAGAACGGAAAAAGTATTAGGTATGGAGTACGCAACAATTCTTTTAAACGAGTGTTCACAAATATCATTCGATTCAAGAGAAACAGTTATGACCAGGCTTGCACAGAAGGTCATGAAGTTAGACGGTACACCATTACCAATGAAGATGCTTTACGATGAAAACCCACCTTCAAAACGTCACTGGACATATAAACTTTTCTTTAAGCTAACAAATCCAGAATCAAGGAAAAAACTAGAAAGCAATAAATACGCACAACTTCAAATGAATCCTGAAGATAATAAGGAAAATTTATCTTCTGAATATTTAGGTACATTGGATGACTTATCCACACGCAAAAAGAAACGGTTTAGATCGGGTGAATTTCAAGATACAAGTGATAATGATTTATTCACTGAAGAAATGTTTGATAGGTGGCGATTACTTGATATTGATCTACCCGACTTTCAAAGAGTAATAGTTGCAGTCGATCCATCAGGTGCAGATGATGAAAATAATGAAAATAATGATGCAATAGGTATCTTTGTCGCTGCACTAGGTGTTGATGGAATTGGTTACGCTCTTGAGGATTTGACAGTAAAAGGGAGTCCTAAAGTATGGGGAAAAGTAGCAACATCAGCCTATGATAGACACTCAGCAGATCGAGTTGTCGCAGAAGTAAACTATGGTGGCGCAATGGTAAAATTTGTTATTCAGACAGCAAGACCTGAAACACCTTTTAAGATGTTACACGCCTCAAGAGGTAAAGTTGTACGTGCTGAACCTATTAGTGCCTTGCTTGAAACAGGTAAAATACGCATAATCGGTGAATTTCCTGATTTAGAAGATGAATTATTAAACTTTACAACCACAGGATACATAGGTGAAAATTCACCAAATAGAGCAGATGCATTTGTATGGGCTTTTACAGAATTGTTTCCTGGCATGGTAGAGGGAGAGAAAAAAGTGAAAAAGAAAAAAGGTAGACGCGAAAATATAGGTTCACAGGGTTGGATGGGATAATGAAAAAACTACTATTACTAGCATTACTATTATTTACTTCATCACTCTTTGCAGATATTCCTGCACAACGATTACTTCACTACGATACGCCAATTGATACCGGTTCAACCTACACATCAGATTGGTTACTGGTCGAATCCTTTCCTTCCTTCACTGTAAAAGTAAATGCAGATCAATCAGGTATATTACAAATTGATTTTTCTTCAGACTGTAAAACTGAAACGAATGATTTAGATTATGAGTTTGGTTCATTTACTGAAGTTCATCGAGTAACGGTCACAAGCAAATGTGCAAGAGTTTATATATCTAATAATTCAGGCAGTAATCAAACATCACTTGATGTCTCTGTCATGGCAGGGAATCAGGCACAACTTGCAGCACCTATAAATTCAGCAGCAGCATTAGATTCAGATGCAACTATAGTAAGGCCTACATCTTATCAAGATGAAGTAAGGCGCGGATTAAGGACAGGCGTTACAGGATGGACTAAGTTTGGATATAGGTCGGGATTAACTGCCGCAGCCGGTGCAGAAACGGTCTGGGAAACAACAGGCAATTACACACCACCATCAACCGCTTCTACCATGACAATTACTTATGATGGTA
>Ga0316189_10004521_pt1 | contig 13366 bp, 12 predicted proteins | sample LowCovwburrow_MG_FD_204930 | JGI IMG/M metagenome (GOLD analysis project Ga0316189, IMG submission 204930) | Coastal sediment microbial communities from Maine, United States - Lowes Cove worm burrow | ecosystem: Environmental > Aquatic > Marine > Coastal > Sediment | place: USA: Maine... | reverse complement strand
GTCGTTCGGTACGCGCGCAAATGGGGCTTCAATGCGGTGCGCTACCTGATCTTCTGGGATGGGATCGAGCCGACTCGGGGCGAGTACGACAGCGCCTATCTCGACGCCACCGAGGAGCGGCTCGATTGGTTCGCCGACAACGGCGTTCACGTGATTCTCGACATGCACCAGGACGTCTACTCGACGTTTTTCTGCTGCGACGGCGCACCGGAATGGGCCATCGAGGACGACGATATCCCGTTTGAACAGCTGCCTCAATGGGATCTCAACTACTTCACCGACGCGGTGGTGGCCGCTTTCGACAACTTCTTCGACTACGAGGGCGAGCATCCTTACTTGCAAGACCACTACGCGGGCGCCTGGGTCGAAGTCGTCAAGCGATTCAAAGATCACCCCGCTGTCCTTGGCTACGACATCATGAACGAACCGTCGCCGGGCTCGGCGCTCGATGCAGCCGACTTCACCTACACGCCGCCTGACGGTCCCGCCGCGGAATTCGACCGCACGAAGTTTGCCGACTTCTACCAGCGCACGATCAACGCCATTCGAGAGGTCGACGAAGAGGGGTGGATTCTCTACGAGCCGAGGTACGCGGCCGCCGCAAACGGTCAGGCGTCGTACATCCGTAAGCTCGAGGATCCGCGGGAGGGCGAGCCGCGCATCGTGTACAGCCCGCACCTTTATTCGATCAACATGGAGTTCTACGAGGCGTACTCGCCCGACACCGATGACACGCTCGCGGACTGGGAAGACAACCGAAACCTCGAGACGGCCGCGCAAGGAGCACCGCTTTTGTGCGGCGAGTGGGGCTTCGATCCGAACTGGGGCAACGCGGATCTGTTCATGGCCGAGGTTCTCGACATGTACGACCGGATGATGTCGAGTTGGACTTACTGGTCGTACGATCCCTGGGGCTGGGGGATCTGGGAAAGTGACGAAGACGGCAACTTCGCCCGCGAGCGAGACAACGCCAACGACTTGGTGCGCACTTATCCTCGGAGCATCGCGGGCGTCCCTCGTTCTTTCTCCTACGATCCGGAGTCTCGCGTCTTCGACCTCGCTTTCGACCCGTCGCCCTCGGCGACGCTTGCGACCCAGATCTACGTGCCGGCAACCCGTCACTACTCTGAGGGTTGGTCCTTGTCGGGATGCGAAGAAGCGCAGGGCTGCACCTCCAGTTGGGACGCCGACAGCGAGATATTGCAAGTCTTCACACCCAAGCAAACGGACCGTATAGAGCTCCGGATCACCCCGGACGACTGAAAGGGGCGGCGGGATGAGGTTTCGACAAGAGCGGGAGCGGGTCGTGAAGATCTGCATCGAGCTGGCTGACCGCGGCTTCGTCGCCGGGACGGGCGGCAATGTGGCCATCCGCGCGGACGCCGAGCACTTCGTCGTGACGGCCTCGGGCGTCGACTACTACAGCATGTCGGCGGCCGACGTGTGCGTGCTTCGGCTCTCGGACAACGAGCAAGTCGAGGGTGACCTCGCGCCGTCGGTGGAGAGCAGCATGCACGCTGGCGTGCTGTTGAATCGACCGGAGTGCGACGCGAGCGTGCACACCCACCAGCCGGTCGCCAGCGCGTACACGCTCTTGTCGCGCCCGCTCCAAGTGCGCGACCCGGCGCGCCGCTCCTTACTCGGCCCGAAAGTTCCATGTGTCGGATACGCACCCTCCGGGACCGGTCTGCTTGCCGCACGCGTCGCCCGTGCGTTCAAACCCAAGAACTACGCGTGCTTGATGCGGAATCATGGCGTCGTCTGCGCGGGCAAGGACGAGGCAGAGGCTTTGAGCCGAATCGCGGCCCTCGAGTCGGAATGCGCCGCGTTCTTTCTCGACTGCGCCAACGAGAATGCAAACGCCGAAGACCCCTCCGTGCGCGACCTCGTCGTCCGCACGCTCGAAACCGTGCTCGGCCACGGAACCAAGGAGGCTCGCTGATGAACCTGCAAGCACAGACCACGACCCAGTCCAGACCGGCCGAAGTCGAGAGCTCGGCGGGTTTCGCGATTTCCGAGTGGCATGACACCGATGAAGTCATGCGGCGGATCGACGTTCTTCTGAGTCAGCCGACCCGCACGATTCGCCGAGACAACATGGACAAGGTGCTGCGGTACTTCGACGAGAAGTGCCAGACCTCCAAGCGGATCGCAGAGGAAGCCGCCGAGGTGATCCCCGGTGGCATTCAGCACAACCTGGCCTTCAACTACCCGCATCCCCTCGTGATCACCGAGGCCAGGGATGCCCACATGAGCGATGCTGATGGCAACCGCTACATCGACTTCTTGCAGGCGGGCGGCCCGACCTTGTTGGGGTCGAACTACGAGCCCGTGCGCAAGAAGGTCCAAGAGCTCATCGAGACCTGTGGCCCCACTACGGGGCTCATGCACGAGTACGAGCAGAAGCTGGCGGAACGGATCTGCACCCACATGCCAGCCATCGACATGTTTCGCATGCTGGGTTCGGGCACCGAAGGGGTGATGGCCGCGATTCGCGTCGCGCGCGCGCACAGCGGGAAGAAGTGGATCATCAAGATGGGCGGGGGCTATCACGGCTGGTCCGACCAAATGGTCTACGGGCTACGCGTGCCGGGCACCGGGCGTCGCGACGCGGTCGGAATCCCGCGAGCGGCCGTCGCCAAGGTGCAGGAGAGTTTCCCCCATGATCTCGAAGCGCTCCGACGAAGGCTCCAGCTCAATCGCGTCCGCGGCGGAACGGCTGCCGTGATCGTCGAGCCCCTCGGGCCGGAGAGCGGCACGCGACCGGTCTACAAGACGTTCAACCAAGAGCTGCGCGCGCTCTGCGACGAGTTCGACACCTTGCTGATCTTCGACGAGGTGGTGACCGGCTTCCGCCTCGGGCTCTCGGGGGCGCAGGGCTACTTCGGGGTCCACCCGGACCTCACCGTCTTGGGCAAGGCGATCACCGGTGGCTACCCGATGGCGGGTGGCCTCGGCGGCAAGCGCGAGATCATGATGAATCTCGCTGGCGGCATTGGCGGCTCGAAGCGAGGCGCGATGGTCGGTGGAACCCTCTCGGCCAACCCGCTCTCCTGCGCGGCCGGGTACTACGCCATCCTCGAAATGGAACGGACGAACGCCGCGGTGGTGGCGGGGCGTGCGGGCGATCGGCTGCGCAGAGGGCTGGTCGGGATCATCGATCGGCTCGGGCTCCCCTATGTGGCGTACAACCAGGGCTCGATCGTGCATCTGGAGACCTCGGGCGTGATGCTTCTAAACGCCAACACCCCGCTGCAGATGATTCGAACGCTCAAGCAGGCCAAGCCCCGCAAGCACATGATGGAAGAGTTCGGTGCGGCCTATACGGCGCACGGCATGATCACCCTGGCCGGAAGCCGCTTGTACACCTCCCTCGCGGATACCGACGAGGTCATCGACGACGCGCTGAACCGTTTCGAAGACGTGATGAAGCTGGTGTGAGGGAGATGGCGCATGAGTGAAACAACCATCGAACTGCTCCGACGCGACGAGGCCCGACTTCGCAATAAGGCCTTGTTCGGTCATCCAGGCGACTCCCTGTCCGTACGGATCCCAGGAACCGAGCAGTTTTTCCTGACTACGCCGCAGAGCGAGGAGCCGCGAACGGTCTCGTTCCAAGCGACTGGCCATGAAGCAGGTGCGCTCCACGCGGCGATCTACCGGTGCCGGGCGGATGCGGGCGCCGTCCTCGTGGGCCGCACGCCCTGGTCAGCTGCGCTCGCGCGCATCGGAGAGACCATCCCGGTCCTCTTCGACGAACAGGCGCGTCGCCTCGGCAAGGTAGGCAAGCCTCTTGGAGCGGGACGGCATCAACGCGTCGTCGACGCTCTCTCGGGAGGCGGCAACATCGCGATCTACGGGGACCAGCGCGTCTGCTTGGGAGCGACGCCGGACACCGTCGTGTTTGGCGCCGAGCTCTTTACGAAGTGCGCGATGGCATTCGTGCTCGCCCACAGCAGCGGCCGTCGGTTCAAGCGTCTTCCGAGCCTGGTTCGCTACATCGCAGGTGACCGGCTCCGCAAAGATCAGAAGCGCGCCGCGCAGAGCTACGCGGAGGGACGAATCCCGGACGGGATGACGGGATACTGAGCAATGGACCAAGGCAACTACGATATCGCCACGACCGAGCTGACGCGCGTACCGAAGCAAGCGCGCAGCCAGAGAAAGTTCGACCGCATCCTCGCGGAGGCCCTTCGGCTCATTCAAGAGAAGGGCTACGAGCACGTGTCGGTGCGCGAAATCGCACGCGCAGCGGAGATGCCGATCGCCTCGGTCTATCAGTACTTCCCCAACAAGCTCGCGATCGTGCGCCAGCTTTGGGAGGGCTATACGGACAGCCTCGCCGCTATCCTAGGCGCAGAGCTCGATGCGTTGGTGGCCGCCCCAAGCGAAGCCACCCGCGCGCGCGTCGTCGGCAAAGTCGTCGACCACATGGTGGCGCATCATCGCGAGAACCCCGCGTTCCTCGAAGTCTGGCGCGCCGTCGATGGCTCCCCCGAGCTTCGGGCGCTGAACCGGCAAGACAATCTCTTGGTTGCCGAGGCGGTCACGGCAGCGGTTCTCTCGATCAAGCCCAACTCTGATCGGCCCAAGGTGATGAGTCGCGTGTTAATCGCCTCGGAGGCGGCCAGCGCCACGGTGAAGCTGGCGCAAGAGCTCCCTGCCGACCTTCGCCCAGGCCTCTACGAAAACCTGAAGTCGGTCTTGGCGTCGATGCTCGCCGAAGCGATGTGAGAGGCAAGCGTCAGCGCTTGTCGACCTGAAAGAATGTGGTGGCGACTTGGCTTCCGAAGTCGAATAGCGCGATCTGGACTTGGTCGAGGTATTCGTGGAGGCCGCCCGCAATGACCGACTCCGGGGAGCGGGAGGTCAGCTCCTTGAGGGCCTCGAGCGAATCCGTTGGGAAGACCAAGTGCTCGAGCGCTTCGTTTGCCAGGAGCCCCGCGAGGGCGGCCTCGATGTGTTCGACGCAGTGAGGGAGCGACCGCGGAAAGCGAGGGTTCAAGAGGATGAAACCGGCCACCGTGGTCGGCGACATCTGCGACGGGAACACGCGCCGGTAGCCGTGATACGCGGACGCCGAGCGCAGCAGGGCGTTCCACTGTGCGATGTCCACGGGGGATCCCACGTCTCTGTCCGGTGGCAGCAGCGCGTGGTACTTGATATCGACGAGGCGAGTGACCTGGTCACAGAGCTCCGTGAACGTGCCGAGGCGATAGAAGGACCAGACCTGATCGCGGTAGAGAGTGCCCGCCACAATCCCAGAGTGGAGCTGGCATCCTTCCTTGATGCGCCCGCAGAGTCTCGAGAGGCCGGATACGGTGACGCCGCGTGGCGTGAGCGTCCCGACCCAATTGCTGAACACGTTGAGCTGCGTCCAAGTCTCGACGCTGATCAGGTGACGAATACTGCGCGCGTTCTCGCGAGCTGCGCGAACCGAGCTGACGATGGAGTTCGGGTTGTCTGTATCGATGATGTAGAAGCGAATGACCGCCTCGGACGTAGCCTCTCGGTAGCGCTCGAAGAACCGGTCTTCATCACAATTCAGCTTCAGGATCGGAAGCCAGTCGTTTGCACCTTGCGCGTCGCGGGCAAAGGTCTCGTTGACTTCGAGAACGCGCGCAAGATTCTCTGCGCGCTCGACGTAGCGCGCCATCCAGTAGCTGTTCTGCGCGAACCTTGCGAGTAGACTACTCAAGGACCCAGGTATCCTTCGTTCCGCCGCCTTGCGACGAGTTGACGACCAAAGAGCCCTTGCGTAGAGCAACGCGCGTCAGGCCTCCAGGCAGAACCCAGCTCTCCTTGCCCGTCACGATGTATGGGCGAAGGTCCACGTGCCGCGGCTCGATCGAATCTCCCACCAGCGTTGGGCATACCGAGAGGTCGACGACGGGCTGACTGATGTAGTTGGCTGGGTCCGCTTCGACTCGGGCGCGGCATTCGCCGAGCTGCTCACGGGTCGCCTTGGGCCCAACCACCACTCCGTAGCCGCCAGATTCACCGACTGGCTTGACCACGAGCTCCGCGAGATGAGCCAAGGTGTAGGCCAAGCCCTCCGGCTCCCGGCAGAGATGGGTCTCCACGCTTTGAAGGATCGGCTCCTCTTCGAGGTAGTAGCGGATGATGCGCGGCATGTACGCGCAAATCGCCTTGTCGTCGGCGACCCCCGTGCCGACTGCATTCGCGAGTGACACGCGCCCCTCTCGGTAGGCTTTGAAGAGTCCACGTACTCCGAGCAGGCTGTCGGGGTTGAACTGATCGGGATCGATGAATGCGTCGTCGACGCGCCGGTAGATGACGTCGACGCGTCGTAGGCCGCCAGTGGTCTTCATGAAGACGTAGCCGTCGTCGACGACGAGATCCTGGCCCTCGACGAGCGGGACACCCATCTCTCGTGCCAAAAACACGTGTTCGAAATATGCGGAATTGAAGACGCCCGGCGACATGAGCACGATGTTGGGGTCGTCCGTGCCCGCGGGGGCGATCTCGGCCAGCGCCGCCTGCAGGTGCATGCCGTAGCTCGACACCTGGCGGAGCCCGACGTTGCCCGTCAAATCGGGAAACGCGCGCATCATCAAATGACGGTTCTCGACCACATACGAGACGCCCGAAGGCGTACGGGCGTTGTCCTCGAGCACGCGAAAGACACCCTGGCCGTCGCGCACCAGGTCGATGCCGCAGACGCTCACGTAGTTGTCGTGTGGCAAGTCCAGGCCCTTCATCTCCGGCCGGAAGCAAGAGTTCTTCAACACGAGCTCGGGCGGCACCGTGCCATCGTTCAAGATGTGCTGATCGTGGTAGACGTCGTAGAGGAACCGGTTGATCGCTGCGACCCGTTGCACGCAGCCGCGCTCGATGTGCTGCCAGTCCTCGGGCGAGATGACCCGGGGGATCACGTCGAACGGCAGCACCCGGTCGATGGCGTCGCGGTCGCTGTAGACCGTGAAGGTGATCCCGAGGTTGAAGAGCTCGCGATCGCTTGCTTGTGAGCGGCGCCTCAGAGCCGACACCTTCATTCGCTCCATGCGGTCGCGAATGAGGCTCGTGTGCAGGGCAGGGTTCGTGTCGCTCCCGAAGGTCTCGCAGAAGAAACCGTTTCGGTCATAGTTGGCAAACAGCCCTGTCTTCTGCTGGCTCACGGGGTCACTCGGCGTCTTGTGTTTCGGGTTGTCGGTCGAAGCGTAGCCGCGCGATTCGATGCCGCATCACATGCAGAACTGTGGCTTGATACTCTCCGATGCGGACCTGATCTCCACGTTTCGGCATGCGCGCCAGGTTCGAGACGACGTACCCCGCGATGGTGTCCGCCTCGTCCTCGTCGACCGGGAATCCTAGGAAATCCGCGGCCTCGGGGAGCGGAACGCTGCCTGCGAGCTCGTAGACACCGGGGGAGATTTCGGCCATCTCGCTCTGTTGTTCGTCGAACTCGTCGTGAATCGGACCGACGATCTCTTCGAGGGCGTCTTCGAGAAATGCCAGTCCGATGACCGTGCCGTGCTCATCCGCGACAGCCGCGGCATGGGTCTGCGACTTCTGAAGCTCGACGATGAAGCGAGAGAGCGGTTGCGTGTCCGGCACGGTCGGCATCGGAAGTGCCAGCTCTTCGAGACGGAGCTGCTTGTGCTGAAGTAATTCGCTCAGAAGCGTTCGCGAGTGAATCACGCCACGAATCTGATCGAGGTCGGGGGCGCCCAAGGGGTACCGGGAGTGCCCCGTCTCGCGGAGGATTCGGCGGTTCTCGTCCATGGTGTTCGCCATCGAGAGGAAGGCGACGTCGACGCGCGGCAACATGATGTGCCGGACTTCGAGGCGCATCAGCGCCAAGACGTTTTCGCCGATAGAGCGCTGCCGCGAGGTGATGTGGCCGGCCCGCGCCGAAGACGCCATGATCGCGCGGAGCTCTTCGATGCTGGCCGACCCCTCGTGCTCGCTCGATGCCGGCAAGCCCGCGAGCCGGGTCATCGCGTTCGAGAGCGCATTGATGAACGCAATGAGGGGCCGCAGGGAGGTCGCGAACCAATAGAGCGGGTATGCGATCAGAAGAGCGATCGATTCTGCCCGTTGAATCGCCCAGACCTTGGGCGCTTGTTCTCCCACAGTCATGTGAAGGATCGTGATGACGGTCAGCGCAATGCCGATCGCCACGTAGTGAAGGGTTGCGCCCTCGTGGACTTGCCAACCGGCCCGCTCCGCCAGGATGATGAGAAGTCGTGCGACGGCCGGCTCCGCCAGCCAGCCGAGCACCAGGCTCGCAATCGTGATCCCGAGCTGGCACGCAGACAGATAGAGGTCGAGCCTCTCCATCATACGGTGCACAATCGCGGCTCGCCGGTCGCCTTGTTGGGCCATCGCTTCGATTCGCGAGGGCCTGACCTTGACGAGGCTGAACTCGGCAGCGACGAAAAATCCGTTGATCACCACGAAAACAGCCGTGGCGACGAGCTTCCAAAAGACGGCGGTGTCTTGCACGCGAGGCGAGCGTAGCTCAGGCGGCCGGGCGCGCTAGCGGTTCCTAGGTTGAGGGGTCGGGTTCAGTCCTATAGGCTGCCCCGATGGCACAGCGTGTTCTTTGCTTGGTTTGGTTCCTGGTTGTCGCAGTCGGCGGCTGTTCAGGGGATGATGGCGGTACCGCCGGGACTGGCGGGGCCGCAGGAAGCGGCGGGTCCGGAGGCGGCGGCGGTCAAGGAGGGGGCAGTACGCCCGACTACACCGTGCCTGGTTCGGCGGCCGTGGGCGTCGTCACGACGAGCGTCACCGACGACGCGCGGGGTCGGACGCTGCCTGTCGAGGTCTGGTACCCGACCTCTAGCCCGGACGCCCCGTCCGCAGTGATCGACTTCGAGCAAGAGGCCGACCGCCGCGCCGCGCTGTCGCCGCTCTTGGACGCCGCGCCAGTCGACTGCGTAGCCACGACGACGAACAGCACGCGCGACGGAGCGGCCGTTCCGGGCGACTACCCAGTCGTGCTCTACACGCACTGCTACACCTGCACGCGTTGGTCTGCCCATGCGGTGATCGAACGCCTCGTCTCGCACGGCTTCATCGTCGTCTCTGCCGACCACGAAGGCGACACACTCTACGATTTCCTCGACGGGGTCGCGTCAGAGCTCACCACCGCGCTGGTCGACGTTCGTGAAGCCGATGTGCGCGCTCTCCTGGACGCAGTGCTCGCGGGCGACATTCTTCCCGACGGTGTCACGGCCGTCCCGTCCCAAGTTGGTGTGCTCGGACACAGCATCGGTTCGGTCACGGCCGGGCGCGTCGCACAGAACGACGCGCGCATTGCAGCGGTCGTTGGCATGGCCGCGCCGATGGAAAACGTTCTCATCGGCGAGGTGCTCATGGAGAACATCACCATTCCGGTGGGTCTGCTCGAGGCCACGGAGGACAACAGCGTCGGCGAGCCCGGAAACGTGTTCATCCGTGAAAATTTCTCGAAGGCGAGCACGCCCGCCTACAAGCTGGCGATCGTCGACGCGGGGCACTGGTCGGTCACGAACATCGCCGGCCTCACCGAGGGCTTTGGCCCTGGCTGTGGTGAGGACATGCGGCAGACCAACAATGAGCCATTCACATACGTCCCCGTGACCGAGGCTAACGGTTACACGGCATCTTTCGTGACGGCCTTCTTTGCAGCGCACCTTCTCGACGAAGCCGCAGGGCTCGAGCTCCTCCGAAGCAACCCCTGGCCGACGGCCGCCCCTCTCGACGTGCGAGAGTAGCCGCACCCGTGTTTCGAGCGGGCTAGGGCAGCAGCGGAGGTCGCTGCCAGCCCGTCTTGGCGTTTAGCCACGCCGAGGCACGTGGTATGAATCGCGTGAAGAGCAGGATCATCTTCATCATGAGCGGCCGCACGATCTCGTCCTTTTCTGCGGCGATGGCGCGCACGATGTGTCGAGCGGTCTTCTCCGGTGACAACACGGGGATCATCTTGCCAATCGCCGGGATGCGCTCGTGGGAGCCGGGGTTGTTGTCGAAGTAATCGCTCGTGACCTCACCGAACACGAGATGCGTGACGCCGACGCCTGTGCCCCGAAGCTCGGCACGAAGTGAATCGTTGAAGCCGCGAAGCGCGCAGCGGCAGGCCGCGTATCCGGTCGCCCCGGGGATCACGAGATACGCCATCGGTGAGTTCACGTTGGCGATTCGACCGCTTCCGCGTCGAATCATGTCTCCGACGAACGCGCGGGTCGCGAAGAACGCCGCGAAGTAAGGCGTCGACATCATCGAGACCGCCTCGTCAGGCTCGGTTTCTTCGACTGCGAGCCAGCGGCCCGCGCCGGCATTGTTGATGAGGACGTCGGGGACCCCGACTTCGGCCTTGATGCGCTCGGCGGTCGCGCTCACGGCATGCGCATCGCTCAAGTCGCAGGGGTATACGAACGCCTCCGCCCCTGTGCTCCGCAGCTCTTTCGCGACAGCGTCGAGCTTGGACTGGGTTCGCGCGAGTAAGACGACCCTTGCGCCTGCTGCGCCCATCGCGAGCGCTGTCGCCGCTCCGATGCCGCCGGAGGCTCCCGTGATCAGCACCAGCGCGTTGTTCAGTTGCATGTCGAGCGGCGCTACTTAATTGAGAAGCCGAACCATGTCTGACCCTGGGTGGTCGAGCCGTAGCCCGCAGCCGTGCCTTTGACGTCGGCCGACGAGCCCTGACCGCCGAGGCTGAACGCATACTCGCCGACCGGCAGTGGTGCGGGGGAGGTCACCTCGTAGCAACCGTCCTTAATCTTGTTGAGTTCCAACGGGATGGAGTCGTCGCCGGACTTTCGATTCTTGCTGCCGCCGAAGGTGTTTACCCCGCCGACCACCAGCTCTCGGAAGCCCTTCTTTGGGTTGAACGGGTAGAGCCTGATCTGCTGTGCGGGGTGCACTTGCGGGTTGATGGGCCGGAACGCGAACTTCTGCCGCGACTTGGTTGCGACCTTCGCGCTGGGCCCCTCGAGCCTCACGCTGTTGTCGTAGCCTCGGTAAATCCCCTTCTTCTTCTGCTTTGCGACGGCCCGCTCTATCGACAAGTCCTTGCTGGACTTGCCGTCCGCGCTGATGACGCTGATCATGTTCGCGAACTCGGGACAGACATCCTGTGCCGAGGCAGTGGTCGAGAAGAGAGCGACGAGGGCTACGATTGCGATGTACTTCATATTCCCGTCACTAAACCAAAAAACTCCGGCGAGCACAACAAGCAGGGGGGCCCGCGAGCTACTTTCGAGGCGGCAGGCCGTGCACCATGGTCAGAAAGCGCATGGAGGTCCCAGCTCGCCGGTGCTCCGAGATCGCCTGGTACTCGGGATCGGCGAACCAGTCGCGAGCGGCCTGCTCGCTCGGGAACGTGAAGATCACGAGGCGGCCTTCTCTCGGGCTGTCGCCCTCGAACGTCACCGTGTTGTCATCGTAGGTGAAGAACGCGCCGCCATGCCGCTTGAGAATCGGAAAGAACCCCTTTTCGTACTTCCGGTAGGTATCGGCATCGTGAACGACGAAGTTGGCGATCATGTAAACAGGCGCGTCAGACATGGACGGAGCCTAGTCTTCAGGCGCAGATCGAGCCAGCCAGGAACTCGCGAGACGAGGCTAAATCCCTGCAATAGCGCCGAACGAACCCCAGGCTTTCGGCAAACGAAGGGTAGGGGTATTGCCTGAACTGACCGATGGCCCTTCAGTCGTCTCGGCGCTCGGCGCCGGGGAGCTCCAGGATCACGTCTTCGCCGTACGCGGTCGACGGAGTTTGGAAACCCGGCTTGTATTCGCCGTTGCAGATCTTCTGCGCAATCAGTAGCGACATCCGCGCCGTCAGGGTGTAGCCCTCCGGCGTGTAGATGCGTGACACGGCGGTGCGACCGTCCGGGTCTCGCGCTTCGCCCCATAGCTCGTTGCGAGCGGTCTCGCGCGCCTCGTCGTCCGGTCCCGCGGGACCGGCTTCGATTCGCTTCTTCATCATGTTCTGAAACGGGCGGGTTCCGAGGATCGGTAGCAGGGGCCTCGCCAGTCGAAGTGCTCGCGCCGCGCCCTCCGGAAAGCCCATGTAGACCATGATGTTGGGAATGCCGGTGCTCTTGTACGCGGTGACGACATCGCCCCAAGGGATCACCATGCAGTGCGCCGGCTGGCCGTCGCCAAAGTCGACCTTGCGGGTCTTCCAAGCCGCCGGAACCCGGACCAGCTTGCCGTCCCGACGGATCAGTCCGCCGCGATGGATGTTCTGCGCCATCGTCTTCGCAGTACCATGCGAAACGCCTCCCCCACGGCCGCGAAAAGCCAGCTCGAGGTGGGTCGCGTCTGGGAGTCGCGACTTCAAATGCGCCGCGAGGCAGTCGGAAGGGACGACGTCAAAGCCCGTCCCGGGAAGCAACATGATCCCGGCCCGCTTGGCTTCGTCGTCGAGCGCCCAAAGGCTTTCGTACACCTCGGCCTCGCCTGTAATGTCGGTGTAGTGCGTGCCCGTGTCGAAACATGCGCGCGCCATGGCTTCGTACGTCGCCGAGAACGGTCCGGCACAATGGATCACGACGGTTGCGTCGCGCAGCGCGGCTCGGATCGACGCTGGGTCCGAGAGGTCGGCCTGAACGAAGTCCAAACCGTAGCGCTCCGCCTGCGTACGAAGACGAACCTCGTTGCGGCCCGACAACACGACATCGATACCGGTTTCCTTCGCAAAGCGCGCGATCAAATCGCCGGTGTATCCGTAGGAACCATAAACTAGGATCTGACTGGTCATGCCTCAGAGTGCTCTAGCATCTTTCGAGCCCTAGAGGTGCTATAGCCCGTTGGGAGCGGCTTCGATGCAACACCGTATTCTTCAGGTAGCCGATGATTTCTGGAACATCCGTGGGTCGTTCAAGACCGCAGGGGTGATAGATGTGGGGACGCAGCTGTCCCTGGTGCGCCTTCGCAGCGGGAAGTTCGTCTTTTTGGATTCGTACACGCTTGGCGAGTCGGTTCTCAAGGAGGTTCTTGCGCTGACGAATGGCGGCGCGGACGTCGAGGCGATCTTGAATTTGCATCCGTTTCACACGATTCACGTGCGGCGCATGCATGAGCAATTCCCGAACGCCAAGCTGTATGGAACGGCGCGCCACCTGGCCCGCTTCCCCGAGTTGCCCTGGGAAACCTTGCGCACCGAGGATCCCGAGCTCCACGCGATGTTCGCCGACGACTTCGACTTCTCGGTCCCGCGCGGGGTCGATTTCATTTCGAAGAACCAGAACCTGCACTTCTCATCGGTGCTCGCGCTTCACCGCGCCTCGAAGACGATTCACGTCGACGACACCTTGACGTACGTGCGGCTTCCGAAGATCGCGCGGGCATTCGGCAAGACCGATCTTACGATCTTTCATCCGACGCTCGCGAAGGTGCTGGAACGTCGGGC
>Ga0316189_10004520_pt1 | contig 13367 bp, 12 predicted proteins | sample LowCovwburrow_MG_FD_204930 | JGI IMG/M metagenome (GOLD analysis project Ga0316189, IMG submission 204930) | Coastal sediment microbial communities from Maine, United States - Lowes Cove worm burrow | ecosystem: Environmental > Aquatic > Marine > Coastal > Sediment | place: USA: Maine... | reverse complement strand
GTGCCACCACCCCAGTGAATCTGGATTACCTGCCGGTCCTTTGCAAACAAGGCCCCCTGTAATTTTATTTCCTGTTTTAATAATTTGATGTAGGGTGTAGCTTTTGACTTATCTTTGGTGATGACCTTGCTGCAGCCGCAGTAGTAACAGATCGTATCGCAGAATGGTATGTGAAGGTATAAGGACAGCGGTGCAGGAATAGGGTCTTCATTGCTGTGTTTAGCCCAGTTAAGATAATCATCGACATCGTAGTCCGTGGAGAATTGCACGGCGGTCGGGTATGAAGTGTAGCGTGGCCCGAATGTATCGTAGCGGCGAATTAAATCTTTATCAAAGATGACTTTATTGTGCATAACTCAGGGAGTTTATAGATTAGTAAAAGGTTAACTTAGATTGCTATGCTATGAGATATAAAGCTTCAGGTGCATGACATATATCAAATCACCGCTTGATTAGAGATGACTGGAATTCTAATATACTTATCGGGGCTCAGAGGGGCGCTATTGATACAGCTGCTCTCTAAGTTATTAACTTTTAAGTTTTTTTCTAAAAGTTTACGTGTAAACCACATTTTTTAAATCTTTAATTAATATTTCCTTGTCTTTTTTATTGAGAAAAGAGCCTAACTCAAGCTCTTTACCATGTGAGCGAATAAAGACCTGTTTCGGGTAACCACGTGTTGTTGGTTTTTTAACAAAAATCTTTGTCCATAAGCGCTGGTATTTCCAGGATTTTTCAGCGTAATAACGGCCGCGTTCAACAACTACCGTGGATTCATCAAAGGTAATGACTTCGGTATTAATATTGGCTCGCATGCGTAGATACAAACAGATGAATAAAAAGCCGACGGTAAGCGCGGCAAAAGGAAAGACCAGCCACAGCCCGTGCCAAGCCAGGTAGCTTGACAGGCAGAGTGCAATAAACGCCAGTGAAGCGACAATCTGCATGTTAAATTGCCAACTGGAGGAGTTATTTGGTTTCAATACAATTGTTGCTAAACCGGTGTTTTTGTTGATGCTGGTTTCGACCATGATGTGCCTGATCTATTGAAGAAACAATCTTAATTATAGCATCACCGATTATGATTTTTTAGTCGGGAGATAACGCTATTCTGGCTGAAATACCGCTATCGACCAAAGCCAGCCTTTAGCCTAATTTGCTCTATGGCTCGCTCCAGTTATTAGCGGAAGTTTAGTCATTTATGACGTAGCACGTGGGCTTCCTGCGCTAAAGCGATGTTCGGGGCTAAAAACAAAGAACGCCATAGCGGTGAATTTTAAAACAGGGCAAAGCGGAAAAGTTACTTCCTTTAATTCTCTGTTCAATCATACGGCCAGGAAACAGTAACTCATTAATTAGAAAGCTTGAATTGACGATAAAGTTAAACTATATGTTATGATGAATAACATTGTTTAATAAAGGGACATTATAAATAATAGTATCTAAAGTAACGTTGAAATGAGAAGTTTCCCTGTTTTTCAGGGCATGGAAGAAAGCCCACACAAGCTCGTTTTACTGAATAAAATAAAATATTCTGAATGTTTATCAAATAATGAATCTAACTCGCCGTCGGTTACTGCTGAGCATAGCTGGTTTCCCCGTACTTTCATCATTGGCCTCCTGTGAATTATCGGCAACCCCACCCCTGATTATCTCAAGTCACATCTGGCCGGGTTATGAATTGATGTTTCTTGCCAGACAAGAAAACTGGCTACCGGCTACCGGCCTGACTCTTAACGAAACCTCTTCTGCAACCGCTTCGATGAACGCTTTGGTTGCCGGTGAGGTAGATGGGGCCGCGTTAACGCTGGACGAGGTATTACGTGCCCGCGCCAAAGGTATTCAGCTGTCCATCGTTTTAGTGTTCGATGTTTCTGCCGGAGCAGATGTCGTTCTTGTCCGCCCCGACATTCAAACCCTGGCAGAACTCGAGGGTAAACGCATCGGTGTGGAACAGTCCGCGCTTGGCGCGTTGATGTTACACAAACTGCTTGCCAAAGCAGGACTGCCCATCTCGTCTGTTACGCAGGTAGCTATAACCGGTGATGCTCACCAGAACTTCTGGCACGATGAACAACTGGACGCCATTATTACCTATGAGCCAACGTCCACACGTTTAGAGGCAGAAGGGGCAAGACGAATCTTTGATAGCCGTGATATCCCTGACACTATTTTCGATGTGCTGGCGGTTAAATCAGATGTGATCTCAGAAAAAAAGCAGGCGCTTTGTGCGCTGGTGGACGGGCATTTTAAAGCACGCAAGCAACTCCACCATAACCCTCAAGATGCTTCGCATCGTATGGCAGGTCGTCTGAACCTGGCGGCAGACGATGTACTAAATGCCTATCGGGGACTGCAGCTTCCTGATATTTATGCCAATCACAGGCTGCTGACTGATGGTCAGTTATTGTCAGCCGCGAAGAACGTGTCGCAGGTAATGGTAGAAGCCGGGTTGCTCTCAAAAAACGACAGCCTGGCTGATCTGATTCGTACCGATTGTTTACCAGGGCATGCCTGACGCGATGTTACGAACACGTTACTGTCTTACAATCTTCACGCTATTTTTATTTTTGCTCAGCTGGCGAAATGCTGCTGCTGATGTTGAGGTTTTGACGATTGGCATACTGGCGCAGCGTTCTTTCGAAGAGGATGTGGCGCGATGGCAATATCTGGCTGACTATATAAATGAGGAGTTGCCGGAACGTTTTGTGCAGATACAGGTATTTGACTACCCGGGTGTGGAGAGGGCACTGCAGCAGCATAAGCTTGATTTTCTTCTCACCCACCCCATGCATTATTTTCTGCTGCAAAAACGTATGGCATTATCTGGCAGTCTGGCAACGCTGGTGGATCAGGCGGGAGAAAAACCGGTCAATGCCATAGGCGGTGTAATTTTCACGCTTGCCGATCGTGAAGACCTGTCTCAGCTTGGCGATCTGGATGACCAGGTCATAGCCAGTTACTGTATGAACTGCATGGAAGGCTATCAACTGCCTGTAGAAATGTTTCTCGATGCCGACCTGGAGCCGCCTGCTAAAAAAAATATGCGTTTTCTTGGCTTGCCTCGTGACAAGATAGTCGATGCCGTTTTAACTGGCAGTGCTGATGCTGGTTTTCTGCGTGCAGGTGTACTGGAGCGGATGGTCGAAGCCGGGCGACTCGATATTTCAAAAATAAAAATCATCAATCGACAGGATTTGCCAGATTTCCCGTATGCCGTTTCTACCCGCCTTTATCCCCAGTGGACTATGGTGGCTTTACATGGGGCCTCTTCTGTCGCTGCGCGCAGGCTGGTAGCAGCATTACTGAATATAGAAAATAATACAATATTGTCGCGTGCCATCGACATCTATGGTTTTACTATTCCTGCCAATTATACAAGTGCCGATACTTTGGCGCGTAAGTTACAATTGCCGCCTTATGACATCATAAAAAAAGTTACTCTGACCGAGGTGTGGGCGAGCTACCGCTGGGTGATCATTCTTGCACTCGTTGCCATCTCGCTCATCCTGTTCCTGATGATAGGATTGTTTTTTTCCCACCGAAAAGTGCGGACAGCACAGCAATTTGGTGAAGAGCAACACCAGGCGCTCAACAGATCTTATGCCCATCTGCGAACGCTGATAGAGACTATTCCCGACCTGGTGTGGTTAAAAAATACCAAAGGTGTTTTTTTGCTGTGTAACCCACAATTTGAAAAACTGTTTGGCGTACCGGAAGCAGAGATTATCGGTAAGACTGATTACGACTTTGTTGAAAAAGAACTGGCGGATTTTTTCCGTCAGAAAGATCAGGCGGTTATAGAGGCAGGACAATCCTGTATCAATGATGAGTGGGTGACTTTCGCGGATGACGGCCGCCGAGTTCTGCTGGAGACCATAAAAACACCTATGCGTGATGCCGCTGGGCAGGTAATCGGTGTCTTAGGTATCGGTCGAGACATCACTCAACGTCGCCTCAATGAGGATAAGCTGCGCTTTTACGCTCGCGTGGTAGAAAGTGCGGCTGAGGCATTTATGGTTACAGATACCGATGGCATCATCGTATCGGTAAATCCTGCTTTCACTGTAATCACAGGATATAGTGAGCAAGACGTAATAGGAAAAACCCCGTCAATACTCAACTCCGGTCGCCAGGACAGGGCGTTTTATCAGAAAATGTGGAGTGCTGTTAAACAACAGGGTTCCTGGGGCGGAGAAATATGGGACCGCCGCAAGAATGGCGAAATCTATCCCAAGTGGTTAAGTATCACGACTGTACAGGATGAAACCAATGAAACGACTCACTATGTTGCTGGCTTTAGTGACATCACAGATAGAAAGGATTCTGAACAACAAATCCATAGTCTGGCCTTTTTTGATCCTTTAACTAATCTGCCAAATCGCCGTCTGCTGATGGATCGATTTGAGCACGCTCTGCATGTCAGTAATCGAAATCAGAAATACGGCGCACTATTGTTACTGGACCTTGATAATTTCAAGACACTCAATGATACTGAGGGCCACGTCGTGGGTGACCATCTGCTTATCGAGGTTGGCAAACGTCTGCTTGATAGTGTTCGTGAAGGTGATACTGTTTCACGTCTGGGCGGTGATGAATTTGTTGTCTTGTTCGAAGAAATGGGATCTGATGAGTCCGTAGTTGCTTCTCAGGTGGAAGCTCTGGCAGAAAAAATCTGTAGCCAGCTTGCTCGTCCTTTTGTGCTCGACGATGATAATTGCGTTTATCAAACCACTGCCAGTATCGGTCTTACCCTGTTTATGGGGCAGGATATTTCAATTAGCGGCCTGTTGAAACAGGCAGATCTGGCGCTTTACCAGGCAAAAGATGCCGGTCGTGACACGATTCGTTTCTTTAACCCGGCAATGCAGGAAGATATTGAGACCCGTACTACGATGGAAAATGCCATGCGTCATGGTCTGGCTGAGGATGAATTTAGCTTGCACTATCAACCGGTGGTTGATTTTAGCGGTCGATGTATCGGTGCAGAGGCCCTGTTACGCTGGACAAGCCATAGTCTGGGTGTGGTTTCTCCGGTGGATTTTATCCCGCTGGCAGAGAATACTGGTCAAATCATTCCGATTGGCGACTGGGTTTTGAAAACGGCCTGTGCTCAGCTTAAACTCTGGCAGAGTAATCCTGTGACCAGTCATTTGACCCTGGCGGTAAATATAAGTGCCAATCAATTCCGGCAATCAAACTTTGTCGCGTGGCTAAAGCAGGCGATTTCTGAAAGCGGTATAGACCCCGGGCAACTTAAAATCGAGCTCACAGAAAGTGCCGTATTATATGATGTAGAAGAGGCTGTTGCCCGCATGGAAAGCATCAGGGCAATGGGTGTAAGTTTCTCTCTTGATGACTTCGGTACCGGGTACTCATCACTTTCTTATCTGAAAAAACTGCCTGTCGAACAGGTGAAAATTGACCGTTCCTTTGTCATGGATATTCCAGCTGACGAAAATGATGCCGCTATCGTTCGCGCTATCCTGTCGATGAGTGAATCATTAGGTCTGTCAGTAGTCGCTGAAGGCGTCGAGACTGATCAGCAGTTTGCTTATCTCACCCAGTATGGATGTACTTGCTTTCAGGGATACTTCTTCAGCCGTCCTATACCGGCAAATGAATTTATGGCGTATATGGCATCGTAATAGGACATCTCAATAGAAGCGGTTTTTTATTGAAAAAGTCACTTATGTCAGTAAGCGTTTAGCTGAAGAAGATGCCGTCTGTGTTTCTGCCTGTCGCAGTGGCGAGTGCCTGTGGATGATGCCTTACAGTTTATGTTTTTTTAGCCGGTATAAAAAAGCGTCCCGGCTTAGGCCAAGCAGTTTTGCGGCTTTAGATTTATTGCCGCCGGAATAACTAAGCGCCTGCTTTATCAAATCTATTTCCAGTGATTCCATATCTATACCATGCTCTGGCAACGTGTAGCCGGTATTGCTGGAGTGTTTGCTTTCGCGGATATCTAACGGTAAATTTTCTTTATGGATAATTTCACCGGGTAACAGTGCGGAGACATGTTGGCAAACATTTTTAAGCTCACGGATATTGCCGGGCCATGAATATTGTTTTAACTGGTTGAGTGCATCCTGGTTCAGTGTACATGTTTCTGAGTGGCTGTTTTGCGCTGCCTGCTGTAAAAAATGTTTTGCCAGTTCGGGAATATCACGCCGGCGATCGCGTAAATTGGGAAGCCGTAATGTGACTACGCTAAGGCGGTAAAATAGATCTTGACGGAAGGTTCCTTCATCCATCATTTTTATAAGATCGTGATTGGTGGCCGCTATGATCCTGACATCTACCTTTTCATGCTGGTGTGAACCGACACGCTGGCATTCGCCGTTATCAACAAAGCGTAATAATTTGGCCTGTAGCGCGAGCGGCAGCTCACCTATCTCGTCGAGAAAAAGTGTGCCGTTGGCTGCTTTTTGTACATAACCGTCTTTTCTTTCATCGGCGCCGGTAAACGCACCTTTTTCGTGGCCAAACATGAGTGATTCAACCAGCTCTGCCGGCAGTGCAGCGCAGTTAATAATGACAAATGCCTGCCCGGCACGTTTACTGCTCTGTTGTAACGCATGCGCCATGAGTTCTTTGCCGGTACCGGTTTCACCCTCTATCAGGATGTGTACATCAGCGGCAGCGGCAATTTGTGCGGTGCGAATAACGGACTCCAATACGGGAGAGTGTCCGATAATCGTTGCAAAAGCGTCATTGTTATTAAAGTTAAACATGGCCGTTAAGTAGTCTGCTCAAGTGCACTAATGATGGTGGTGTTCCATCGGAATAAATAAGCTGCCAATAGCCATAACGATGATGAGCAGGCCAACAACCTGTCTGGCGCGTGCCGAATGTGCAAAGCGGGTGATCCACGAGGTCATAAATCCTGCGGTAATTAGTGTTGGCAATGTCCCCAGGCCAAATGCCAGCATAGTGAGAGCGCCTTGAACTGCATTGCCGGCGGTGAGCGCCCAGATAAGAACAAAATAGACCAGGCCGCAGGGCAGCCAGCCCCAGATAAGTCCGTAAGCCAGTGCTCTGGGTATCGAGGTCACAGGTACAAGTTTTCTGCCAACAGGCTCAAGTCGTTTCCACACAGGGATGCCAATTTTTTCGATACTGGCAAGCTGAGGAAGCCAGCCGGTCAGGTATAAGCCGATGGCGACCATCATAGAAACACCAATAATTCTTAATATGGCGTGTCCCTGATCAAAACCGGTGGACTGTAATACGCTGGTCCCTACTGCACCAGCGATCAATCCGGCAAGGCTGTAACTGACCAGGCGTCCGACGTTGAACGACAGGACAAAAGTAAATAGTTTCGGTTTGCTGTTTCTTATATCGGCCGGCAGGCTCAGGCTCAAAGCGCCAATGATGCCGCCGCACATGCCGATGCAGTGCATAGTGCTGAAGAAGCCGAGTAAAAAGGCAGAGGTTAGGGAAACGGGATCGTTCATGATAAAAGCAGTGAATAACTAATAGTTAATAGTGAATAGTCAAAGGTGATTTGGATATTAATATCTGTCTGATCCTTTAGTGGAATTGGAATTACAGCCTATGGTAAATAGAGTTGTGATAAGTATTAATAATAGTGAAAATTGATTTCATGTTTTTTCCTGCTGTTATGTTTGTGTTGTTCACTATTAACCACTCACTACTAACTAGTAGTTATTCACTGAAATCAGCCCACATATCATACTCGTCTGTATCGGTGATTGTCACCTGTGTTATATCGCCCACCTGATAGTCATTTTTGTCAGGCCGATTTGCTGGTATGTCGAGGTAGACCAGACCATCGATATCCGGTGCATCTGATGAGGTCCGAGCAATGATCACTTTCTCTTCGCTATCGATGGCATCGATGATGACATCACGTGTTTTACCTATATTCTGTTTGAGTTTGTTGGCACTAATTCCGGCCTGTTTTTCCATGAAACGTGCGACACGCTCCTGCTTAACCTCTTCAGGTACAGCGCCATCCAGTTCATTGGCTTTGGCACCATCGACGGCAGAATAGGCAAAACAGCCAACACGGTCGAGTTGTGCTTCATCGAGAAAATCCAGCAGCTGTTGGAAGTCTTCTTCAGTCTCGCCGGGAAAACCAGCGATGAAAGTGCTGCGTATGGTTATTTCAGGACAGATTTCGCGCCATTGCTTTATACGCTGCATGGTGTTTTCTTTCGATGCCGGGCGTTTCATGGCTTTTAGGATCTTCGGGCTGGCGTGTTGAAAAGGCACATCCAGGTACGGCAATATTTTACCTTCAGCCATTAACGGGATGATCTCGTTAACGTGTGGGTACGGGTAGACGTAGTGCAGACGTACCCAGATGCCGAAACGGCTCAATGCCTCGCACAGTTCTGTCATGCGGGTTTTTACTGGCATGCCGTTATAGAACTCGGTTTTGTATTTTACGTCCACGCCGTAGGCACTGGTATCTTGTGAGACGACCAGTAATTCTTTAACGCCGGATGCGGCCAGACGTTCAGCTTCGAGCAATACATCATTTACCGGACGGCTCACTAGCTTGCCGCGTAAGTCTGGAATAATGCAAAAGGTACAATGGTGATTGCAGCCCTCGGAAATTTTTAAATAGGCGTAATGCCTGGGCGTAAGCCGAATGCCCTGTGGCGGCACAAGGTCCAGGAATGGATCGTGTTCAGCAGGCAAGTGTTCATGTATCGCCTTCATTACTTCATCTGTTGCATGTGGGCCTGTCACTGCGAGTACATTAGGGTGGGTTTTCTGCACGATGTCGCCTTTTGCACCGAGGCAGCCGGTGACGATGACTTTTCCGTTCTCATCGAGCGCTTCACCGATAGCGTCTAAAGATTCTTCGACTGCAGCATCTATAAACCCGCAGGTGTTTACTACCACCAGGTCTGCGCCATCATAACTGGGAGAAATTTCATAACCTTCGGCGCGTAGTTGTGTGAGAATATGTTCTGAATCGACGGTGGCTTTAGGGCAACCGAGACTGACGAAACCGATGCGGTGAGGTGTTTGTTTTGTTGTGCTTGAATTCATGTGACGGCTGTATTTTTGAAAGTGTGTATTTTACCTGAAAAGAAAGTTGGCAGTTAGCAGTCATCAGTTAGTAGAAAATGCTCTAAAATCACTACCAACTCCTAACTACCAACAATCTTTTATGAATGAAGAACGTTTCGGTTCTCTCGCTCGCTTATATGGCGCGGAAGAGCTTCAAAAAATTCAAAATGCAAATATTTGTGTAGTCGGTATCGGTGGCGTTGGCTCGTGGGTGATAGAGGCGCTGGCTCGTACAGGTGTTGGGCGATTAACATTAATCGATGGTGATGATATTTCACGCAGTAATATCAACAGGCAGTGTCATGCACTTGAATCGACCATTGGCCAGATGAAAGCAAAGGTGATGCAGCAGCGTGTGCTGGATATAAATCCTGAATGTGAATGTACAGCCGTCGAGCAATACATAAATGAGGAAAATCTTTCTGCTTTGTTATTGCCCGAGCCAGCGCAAAAATTTGATTGTGTGATCGATGCTATAGACCGAATCAAATACAAATCATTGATGATTCATTTCTGTAAAAAACATAAATTAAAAATAGTTGCAACCGGTGGGGCGGGCGGCTTAATGGATCCGACCCAGATCGAGGTGAAAGATTTATCGCGCACCTGGAATGACCCTCTGGCCTCTGCTGTGCGTCTGGCGCTTCGTCAGGTACATAATTTTTCACGTAATCTTAAACGTAGCTTTGGTGTGCCCTGTGTGTATTCAACCGAACAGCAACGTTATCCGGATAAAGAGGGCAATATCGGTTATCAAAAACCGGGTGTGGCTAACCTAACATTAGACTGTGGTTTTGGTTACGGCTCATCGGTGATGGTGACCAGCGCATTTGGTTTGGTGGCAGCGGCTAAAGCGATTGAAATAGTATTGAAGAAATGATGCGGTGGAGGAACAAGTCCCGGGGGTGTTGCCGGTATTTTATATCTGGTTTGAAATTTCAATCAGGTTAAAATCAGTGTGTGAGATGGAAATCATTAATAGTGTTTCTAAAATTATTCACTAATCGTTATTTATCTCCATGGATGGAGGGTATGCTGGAAATCGTCATCGCTACATGGATGTAGCTTAGTAGAGCAATGCAGGAGCAATTGCCGAGGAACGATTTCAGTGCACTATTCACTATACCTGCGTCCTGTGCCGTAAATATATCATCACAAATAACAGGGCCAGCATAACAATCCAGATCGCAATATAAAGTAAACGCGACTGTTTTGCCTTGTGTGCGTCCAGCCATGTTCGTGGTTTAATGCCACGAAATAAAAAGACCAGTTTGGCGGATAAGTTGATGCATACGATATTAACCGCGAGTAACAGCGCTGCACCGAGTGCGTGATTGTATTCACCGATACTTAACATCAAACCGATAGTGACCGCAGGCGGCATTAACGCAACGGCAACCATAACACCGACAAGAACGCTGGACGTGCCGCTAACTAATGAGAGGGAAGCGGCCGCGCCGGAGGCTAACGCAATGGCTGTGCCCGAGTAGGCAACATCGGTACGCGACATCAGCTCCATACTGTCAAAGTCACCTGGCCAGACCAGGCCGATACCGATAGAAAAAAGGATGGCGATAAGGATGCCGACAAAAATGGTTCGCAGCGATTCGATGACCAGTTTTTTTTCACCCAGTGATGCACCTAATGAAAAGGCGATGTTAGGCCCTAATAAAGGTGCGATCACCATCGCGCCAACAATAACTGCAAGGTTGTTTTCCAGTAGGCCGATAGCTGCAACGATGGCGGATAATATAATTAATAAAACAGAATTGTCATTGAGTTGCGCGTCTTTTTCAACCTGAGCCAGAATCTCTTCACGGGTGCTCATCAAGGCGGCTTTTTTTCTTTCTTTTTCTTTGCTTTTTTCTTCTTCCTGCTGTTCTGCAGTAAGAGCCTCTACTTTAGCTTCGGTGGATTCGGTTTCAACGGGTTTGGGTAGAACTGTGTCGAGGGGGATAATTAAAACGTGATAATTTTCTGCATTATGTAAAACGGTCTGCAGAGCATCCAGGACTTTTTGACGGGTTTCCGGGCGAACCAGAAGACGGGTAGCTATACGCCCATCTTCATTATTTTTACCGTACCAGATATCTTCGACTTGCTGTTGTTTAGCAATGGCTAAAATAGTGTCGTGGTAACCTGTATCAGCAACGACTTCGATTATCTTCATGGCTGATGATTATACTGTTTTATTTTTATTCCTTTTAGAACATAAAACGCTTCAATATAACCGCTTCGATATAATCATATCTAATTAAGCGGCATTATAGTGTGCTGTTATAAATCAAAACTACCACCATAACAGCGATTGCTCCACTGAGTATGCCGGGGAGTTTCAGGCATATGCCAGGTAACTCGACACACTGTTCCTTCTGTTTACATTTGCTACAAACGCTCATTCTATACTCCGCAATAAGTGGTGCGTTCCTGGCGGTTGCCTGCTCACCTTTGACACAGGCTGCTTTCGTCAGGGTCTTCTACTGCTTCCGTAATGGCACATACTAAAGTATTCAGTTCATCAGTGCTGATACTTTGCATCACCTTAGTTAATAACTCAGGTGATACACTGGCATAAACATAACGACCATCTTTCAGTTGTATATTTATGCCTGCAGCATGAACATTGTCTGAAGAATCGTCTTGCTGCTCTGCAAGCGTTCTATCAATATCCATTAATTCATCGTAGTAATCTTCGAGTTTTTCCAGGACAACTTCGTCTAAATCTTCTGACAGTCTAACCGTAAAGCAGTCATCGGCACAATCGATTTCCGGGGTAACTCCTGACGATTTGGCAGATATTTCAAATAAATCACAGGTTTTTTTATTGAAGAAAATATATTCCAGCATATTTGATAATTTATTGATTTACATCAAGATTTCATTTGATTAAGTCTATGTTGTTTGGAGATGGTAAGAAGTATATAACTATCATGGCATCAATAGTACTGTGCCTGTGTCTGTATAGGTTTTCGTTTTCATAAACACTATTATTAGTGCTTCACTATTGATATCAGTCAACATCATCCTCAGTATAATTTAATAGGCTGAAAACAGTATCTCTGTGATTGAGTTGTCTGTTTACAGGTTTAATTATTTTTAACAGTTAATACATTAACTAAAGTATCCTTCAACGATGGAATATAAAGACTATTATCAGATAATGGGTGTTGGACGCGATGCGACGCAAGACGAGATAAAGCGTGCCTATCGAAAACTGGCGCGTAAATATCACCCGGATGTGAGCAAGGCGGCCGATGCCGAGCAGCGCTTCAAAGAAGTCGGCGAAGCCAATGAAGTGCTCAAAGACCCAGAAAAACGTGCAGCTTACGATCAGCTGGGCGCCAACTGGAAAGGCGGGCAGGATTTCAATGCGCCGCCTGACTGGGATGCGGGTTTCGAATTCGGTGGTGGCGGATTCACAGGCGGACGCACTGGCGGCGGCGCCGGGCAGCATGGTTTTGGTGGGGCCGATGCCAGCGCTTACAGTGATTTTTTTGAATCCCTTTTCGGTCAGGGTTTTCAGCAGGCAGGCGCCAGACCTGGTGGTTATCAACAACAACCCGGTTTTCAATCAGGTGGCAGTGACCATCATGCCAAAATCTTGATCGATCTGGAAGATGCCATGAACGGCGCTACGCGTTCGATCAGTCTGCGTGTACCTGATGTTGATGCAGGCGGCCATGTCACGACAAAAGAGCGTGTGTTAAAAATCAACATCCCGAAAGGCATTAAGCAGGGCCAGCATATCCGCCTCAGCGGTCAGGGTAATCCGGGCATGGGACAGGGCACGGCGGGTGATCTTTACCTTGAGATCGAATTTAATCCGCACGGTATCTATCATGTCGAAGGACGAGACGTGTACCTGGATCTGCCCGTTGCACCGTGGGAGGCAGCACTGGGTGCAAGCATTAAAGCACCAACACCTGGTGGCGTGGTCGACCTGAAGATTAAGCCGGGTTCTGCTAATGACAGTAAGATGCGGCTTAAAGGCCGAGGCATTCCGGCGAGCTCCAGCAATAACAGTGCAGGTGATCTGTATGTGGTTTTACAGGTCGCGTTACCACCGGCCGGTACTGACAGTGAAAAAGCGGCCTATGAAAAAATGCAGCAAGCGTTCAGTTTTAATCCACGTGCAAAATTAGGGGTGTAACACATGGTTAAGCAGACAACAGACATCCTCAGTGGCAATATTATAGAAAATGAAACCCGGCTGACATTGCGTCAGTTATGTGATGCATGCGCTGTTCGTGCCGAATATATTATCGAGCTGGTTGATGAAGGTTTTATCGAACCGGTGGCTGTGGAAAAATCACACTGGT
>Ga0316189_10004519_pt1 | contig 13367 bp, 7 predicted proteins | sample LowCovwburrow_MG_FD_204930 | JGI IMG/M metagenome (GOLD analysis project Ga0316189, IMG submission 204930) | Coastal sediment microbial communities from Maine, United States - Lowes Cove worm burrow | ecosystem: Environmental > Aquatic > Marine > Coastal > Sediment | place: USA: Maine... | reverse complement strand
CGGGGACTGCACGATGTCGGCGCCGACGAAGCCGTCGGGCAGGTCGCCGCTCCAGTTGGGCCCGATCAGCAACCGCCGAACGGGGCCGGGCGCATTGAACTGGCTGCCGATCATGTGCCACCAGCGCGCGTAGTTATCGTGAAGCTGGACGCTCCAGTAATGATCCTCGATTTCGGGGACGATTATGACCGCGGGTTCCTCGGACAGATCAAACATGCCGACGCCATAGAGCGTGGAGGCGTTGGGCGTAGTGGCGACGCGTGGCAAGGCTTTCATGGGTTCGCGAAACCAACTCAGGCGGTTGATGCCCGCAGCGCGCGGATTAAGTTCGTTCTGCGCGAAGTTGAAGCGCAGGTGATAGATGGCCACGGGATGCATGCCCCAGAGGAATGCTTCCCTGGCGATTTCCTTTGCCTCGGCGGGAGTGAGATTCTCATCGGCGCTGGTTGCGGCCAGCGCCGAGGTAGCGGGAGCAATTGCCATTGCGACAATGAGTGCAGTGAAAACGACAGCTGTCTGGATTCGCATCTTGTTTACCTCGTTATCGGTTTCGGGGCTCGTCGCGGTACATCCGCACCGCGAGGAAAACCATTGTCGCCTCAGTCCACGCGCACCACGCTCACGATCATGGCTTTAACCCTAGCTCCTTCAGCTTCTTCGCCGCGGTGCCAAACTGACCGAGTTGATACACAGCCGCGCTCGCGAGCGAGAAGGTGAATGATAAAAACGGTTCAGACAGCACGGGCTCGAGGTAAGTCGTTTGACCCGGCCCGCCGGTGAGGTGAGGTGAGGTGAGGTGAGGAACAAGATTTTCGCCTGAATGCTCGGGCACGAAGACAGAAACGTAATTGATTAGGGAAGCTTCCATTGGTCGTCCGGACGATCGTCACGTCACCTGGCGAGTACGCATCACCTTGCGTCGATCCGTTCCGCCTTTGGAGGCTCCCATGTCTCTAGCTCCTCGAGATCCGGAACGTAAATGCGCAGAATGACATCCATGTCTTCGTCCTTGCGATTGATCGGCAGCCAGTTCTCCTCGGGCACACCCTCGGGTTTCTCGGCCGCGATGTAGACCGCGATACCACCGTCCTCGCCGAGCTTCATACCCGCGTTTTCCCCGACGCTGTACTTCTTGCGGTCGTTGGGAATGAAGAACCCGTTCTGCAGATCATAGAGCGTGAATGACCAGAACACGTCGGTGGGCGGAAGCTCGTCTGCGCTCATGCGGATCACGTAGTCGTGCATGGCATTGAGCGGCTTGCCATCGGTGGTGGTGACCCCCGGATAGACCGCCTCGCCAGCCGGCATTCCGATGGGGCCAATGACGGACTGGAACAGCAGCAGTTCCAGGGGCGTCTCACCCTTGGGCTTGAACTTGCCGACCAGTTCCTGCTCCTTGAACGCCTCATCGGTCGTTCTGGCCATCTCCTCGGCGAAGACCCGCTCGGAGACCTCGCGGAACTTCGCGCCGTCGATCGTCGCTACTTTGGTGGCGTCGTAGGGCTGTCCCGGCACAACGCCCAGCGGCTCGTAGGCGGCCAAAAGCGCCTGGTCGAGTTCGTTGTCCGCGTGGAAGGTGGTGTGATTGAACACGAACTGCATCACCTCCAGCAGGTTATCGCCGAAGATATCCGCATCCCGCTGACCCACGGCGGGGAACTCGATGTCATCGATCGGCTTCGCCGGGTCCCCACGGAACTCGGACAGGGTCTCGACGTCCACCTGCTCCATCTGTTCGACGATGCGGTTGAACCGCTCCTCGTCGGCGGCATGGGGCATGATCCGCAGCACCGCGGAGATGAAGTCGCCGCTGGCCTCGAAGACCCGGTCGACGCCCTCGACGGGCTCGCCGTCGTAGCCCTCAGTGCGCTCGGTATAAAAGAGTATTTTTTCCGGCTTTCCGAAGTCACCGAAGCGGGTCGCCATGGGAATATTGACGTGGTGGTCGTAGCCCGTGACCATCAGAGAAACGTAGTCCGAATCGAAGGCCGGCATCTCCAGGATGACCGGATCCTTTCTCAGGTCGAGCAGCGCCGAGATGTACAGCGTGTCGTTGTTCGGCCGCGCGATCTCTCGCATCGTGTGGTCCTTGAGCTGAGTGTCCGCGTCAACGGTGTTCCACCCGCCCTGCTTCATCGCGAACTTGTTGTTCACGTTGTACATGGCGACGTACTGGTAGGACCGCCTGACGAGGTCATAGACATCAGCGTCGCTAAGCGCGGGAACGTCGGTATCGCGAGCTTGGTCGGCAGCGGGAGTGGCTTCTTCGCTCGGTCCCTGACAACCCAGGAACAGAAGCACCAGAGGTAGCAGAAGGATGGGAGAACTCTTCATGGTCGCACCTCCTCAAAAAATAGCACGCTATACCGATCGGCAGATCGGAGCCATCAGGGGTGTTACCTATTGAACGGGTTTATGCCAAAACGCGAGTGAAAAGCGTTTCGCAGGTGTCGACCAGGCCGAAGCCGCAAGCTCGGCTGCGATGTGAGGCTACTTCTGAGCATACTCAGAAAGCTCAGTGGCCTCAGTTGGGTACTCTTGGGGCGATCTAACTCGTTGAAACCGGTGGTCGCAGGACCACGGAAACCAAGGGGTTACGGTAATGCCCATCCCAGCGACTCCGATTGGGAAGCTGATGTTCTACCGTTGAACTACACCCGCTGTAGTTTTCGCCTCAACTTCAAGGTAATGCGCACCTGTTCGGTCCGGAGGGCGCTAGGCCGGCGCGATATTGCTGTTCAGTCGGAACAGGTTATCCGGATCGTACTGACCCTTGATCTGCGCCAGGCGCTCGTAGGCAGGACCGTAGTTACCCCTTGCAGCTGTGTGGTCGTAATCGATGTTGGAATAGTAGCCGCCGAGGCTTGGCTCAATTGCCTTGTGATAATCACGGCAAGCAGCAATGAGCTCATCGTCCTGCGCCGGGTCCATCCAGCCGGACACCACAACGATCATGATTTCTGCATTGCGATGCGGGAACGCCGTGTCCAGCTCACCGACACGTTTTACCGCCCCGCCCGCCACATGGTTAGCAATAAAGATGCGGGGATCATCATTTTCAATCATGGCATCAACAAGCTCTTGCGACCATTGCTTGACCATGCCGTTCTTGGCGTAGGAGCGAACGCCATGACCAAAGGCGGCATCATTGTTCGTTTGCAGAACCGTGTAGTCCTGAACAACAACGCCATCCGCGATCGGCGTACCGATCGCACGCAAAGGCGCCAACTCTTTCTCGCCGGCGGCCGGGTCGCCATTGTAAACCACGTCCATCATGATGACCCGGTCCCCGTCTGGCGTTGTCGCCGTTGTCGGGCCAACGTACATCTCATCGGACAGTTTTTCCGCCCACTCAGCGTAGAACTCCAGCACGTCCCGCGCTTGCGCGTACGGCCAGACAATGCTGCCGGACAAGACTTTGCGCTCGAAAGGATGCAACTGGAATTCGAAGCCCGTCGCAACACCAAAGTTGCCACCGCCACCACGGATACCCCAGAACAGATCCTGGTTCTCGTCGGCGCTGGCTGTGCGAACCTGACCATCAGCTGTAACCATTTCGGCGGAGCGGAGATTGTCGATTGCCAGACCGTACTTGCGATTCAAGCGGCCGAAACCGCCACCGAGCGTGAACCCGCCGACACCCGTATGTGAGACAACGCCGGCAGTAGTAACCAGGCCATGTGGAAGAGATGCCTGGTCGAGATGCGCGAGCAACGCCCCACCCCCAACCATGGCGCGCTGCGTTTCCGTATTGATATCTACGCTCGTCAGTTGCGACAGATCAATCATCAGGCCGCCGTCACATATCGATTTGCCGGGCCAGCTGTGGCCACCACCACGAACCGCAGTAAGCAGGTTGCGCTCATGAGCAAAAGTGACAGCGTGTGCCACATCTTCATTCGACAGGCAGCGCGCGATGAGCGCCGGTCGCTTGTCGTGCATGCCATTCCAGATACGGCGGGCACTGTCGTAATCCGGATGCCCGGATAACATGACAGGTCCGGTCAGCGCGTCGCCCAGTTCTTTGATAGCGGCCTTCTCGAGCTCTATCTCGGCGCCGTCAAGGGAGATACCCATGATGCTGGTGTTCGCCTCGGTGGCGACCGGTACTTTGTCGCCGCACGCGGTGAGTATGGGAAAGGTTGCGGCAACACTAGCTGCCAGCGTGGTCTTGCAGAACTTACGTCGGTCCATTTTGAGCGCCCCTATATTTTTATTTTATTATGAGTTTGGTACACCATCGCAGAATCGCTACGCAATGTCTCGCGCCTGCGATATTCGCCAGACCCCGATGGCCAGCACTACAGCAACAAACAGGGTCCAGCATACTTCCAGTCTCCGCCAGCCAGGCCAAATCTGTTTTGGCCCTTGTCACGCTGATATGGCCAAGATCAATCACCACTGCTACTGTTGATGGCAGCTGATAAATGCGGCCCTCACAAACTCGGTTTGATTGAACCACGATATTTTCCTGATCAGGATTGTTCCACATGTTGCTGCTTCTTAGAAAACTGAAAAAAGGCCATTTGAACAGCGCCGAGTTTCGCAAGTACCTGCTTTATGCGCTGGGCGAAATGGCATTAGTGGTCATTGGCATATTGATCGCTCTGCAGATCGACAACTGGAACACCAACAAACAGGAACATGAAGCGCTGCAAGGTTACTTGCATACGATTGCCAGGAATATCGACAGCGACTTGACCTCGATAAGTGATTTACGCTCGGAACGCATAAGAGCGTACGAGCTAAGTCTTCGCTGGACTAACTTTTATCCGCGCAATCGATCCTACAGTGTTCCTGAGGTGATGCTTGCCAGCGACGTGATCAATGAATCCGCGACGTTGCGGCATTTCAATGCCAGTAACAGCGGCTACGAAGCGCTGAAAAGCTCGGGAGTCCTGGATGAGATGCAAGGCACGGACATCGAAGAGTTGCTATTCGATTATTACGACACGGTCGCCCGGATAGCGCGTAGCGAGCAGGACCATAACGAATTGACCAGAACGCTGTCGCTTCAGGTTATGTATCGCTGGCCCGACGAAGTTGAGCCATGGGAACTTGCATCCGCGTCAGTATTAACAGCCGAACGATTCGAGCAGTCGCAGCCCGTTTATCACGAGATACTGCAAGGTACGATGATGCAGCAATTGCTATCCAGACCTGTGTCAGCGGGGCCACTGCTGCGCGACTACGACAAACTGGATCGTCTGGGCCGAGCGTTTCAGCGCCTGGTCGATACTGACAGTGTGGCGCTTGACGATATCGCAATCAGTATCCTGGACGGCATTTATGATCCTCGTAGTGGCATCGGTCAGCCGAACGTGATTGTCGACGGTCAGGTCTACTGGCACAGCTATGGTTTGGTCAACTCGGACGCCAACGATCCGCGGGTAAGTTATGACGCTGCCGCTGCGGAGCCGGAAGGGCCGTTCGACCCGGACTCGTTCCAACGCATCGGTGACAGCCTGCACATCAACTACCACGGGGGCGCAGCCTGGGCAGGGATATGGTTCGGCGCGGGCACTGATGCAGCGGACCGGTCGACCGCTGACTATTCGATGTACTCGACACTTTTGTTGGAAATAAAGGGCGATGCCGGCGGCGAACAGATCGTTGTCAATATGGAGGACAGGGATGATCCCGCGGACGGCACCTCGACACGATACCCGTTACAGCTCAGCGATCAGTGGCAGACCTATGAAATTGACCTCACCGAATTCGAGACCGCGGACCTGAGAATTTTGTCCATACCCGTCGGCTTTGTGTTTTTCGAAGAGCCCGTGTCGTTCTCTGTGCGGAACGCCAGATTCATCAAGGCCGACTGATCTTCCCGTCACCGATCAAGGTAGAGATCAAAAAGACCGACAGCGGCTACCAACTGCTGCGCGGTGGCGAACCGTACACTGTCAAAGGGGCCGGTATGGCCGTGGATGACATCCAGCGCTTTGCAGCAGCTGGCGGCAACTCGATTCGCAACTGGAACACGATGCAGCCCGAACAGGACACGCTGGCGCTGCTGGACAAGGCGCACGCGCACGGCGTCACGGTTGCGCTCGGATTGGCGATGACGCCCGAGCGGCACGGTTTCGACTACGACGACCCGGGGGCAGTTGCGGCGCAGCTTGAGATAATGCGTGGAGAGGCGCTCAAGTACCGCAGCCATCCCGCGCTCCTGATGTGGGTTGTCGGCAACGAACTCGACCACGACTACGAGAATCCGCGTGTCTACGATGCCGTCAATGAAGTCGCGAAGATGATACGCGAGCTGGACCCCTGCCACCCGACGACCACGACGACGTCCGGATTCAAGCCGGATGTGAATGCTGAAATTCTGACAAGAGCGCCTGCGCTCGACATCCTGAGCTTCCAGATGTACGGCGGTTTGTTCGTGTTTCCCGAACAGCTCGCCGCATCGGGCTTCGAGCAGCCATTCATGGTCACCGAGTGGGGCACGATCGGCTACTGGGAGACGCAAACCACGGACTGGGGTGCGCCCGTCGAGCTGCACAGCTCGGACAAGGCAGACACGTTCGTTCGCGCACACCGCGAGATACTCGAACCACTGGATGGACAGCTCATTGGCTCCTACGCATTTTACTGGGGGCAGAAGCAGGAGCGCACGCCGACCTGGTTCGGGATGCTCACTGAAGAGGGAAACCTGACGGAGGCCGTGCACGCGATGCAATACGTGTGGACCGGCGAGTGGCCGGAGAATCGCGCGCCGCGAGTTGCGGCCATGCTACTGGATGGCAAAAGTGCCGGGGAAAGTGTCAGGCTGGCGGCCAATCAAACTTACGAAGCAGTCATCGATGTGCGTGACGCAGACGACGGGGTTAGCTACCGTTGGGAACTGAAGCCCGAGAGTACTGCGACCACGGGCGGCGGCGATTACGAGGGGCCGATTCCCAACCTTGAAGATCATCTCTCGGATCCGACCGCCGAGAGCACGATGCTTTCGGCACCGGCCCCGGGAAAGTACAGGCTGTTCGCCTACGCTTCGGACAAGCACGGACACGTGGCTCACGCTAATATCCCGTTTCTGGTTGAGAGCGAGACCGTGATTGAGTCACGCACTGTATTTGTGAAGGGAGACACCAATGGCTCGTGAGGGACACCAACGTTCGCTGTGGCAGGCGCTCGGCATTTACGCGGCTGCATCCTGGGTCTGCCTGCAGGTCGTGGATGTCCTGACCCAGAACATCGGGCTCCCCCAGTGGGTGTTCACCCTGACGCTTGGCATGCTGATCGTCGGGCTGCCGATTACCGCTGCCACCAGCTATTTCCAGGGCATCGGTCGCCGCAAAACATCCGATACCTCAGCGAATACCGGGCCGTTCACCTGGAAAAACCTGCGCACGATTGCGGTCGCGGCGCTGGCCATCTGGGGCATCGCAGTGACGGGCTGGGTCATTCAGACGGACAAGGATAGTGCAGCATCCGAAAGGAACCTGGTTACCAGCCTCGATGAAATCCATCTGCTTGTCGGCCAGTACAGGTTTTCGGATGCCTACGCCATCGCCGCAGAGCTTGATGGCCAGATTACCGACGACTCCGTTCGCCAGTCCATGTGGGCCGACGTCGCTCGCGAAATGCCCATCGAAACCGATCCGCCAGGCGCCACGGTTTTTCGCCGTGACTACAATTCGACAGAGGCCGACTGGCAAGAACTCGGGGTGACACCGCTCACGGTCGAACGGTTTCCGCTGGGCTTGTCGCGACTGCGTTTCGAACTCGAGGGATACCTTCCACGCGAGACGGCGAATTTTTCCGGATTGCTCGCTGCTGCCGGCACCTTCGTTCTGGATACGCCGGAGACCATGCCCGAGGGAATGACGCGCGTGAGCGGCGGCTCTAAAAGTTTGCAGTCTCCCGGACTCGAGCAAATCGAAGCTATCGAACTGGGCGACTTTTTTGTGGACATCTTTGAGGTCACCAATCAGCAGTACAAGACGTTTGTCGACGCTGGCGGTTACACCGATCCGACGTGCTGGACCTACCCTTTCGTCCGCGACGGAAAGACCATAGCGTTTGAAGACGCAATGGCAGGGTTCGTCGATCAGACCGGGCGCGCCGGGCCAAGTGGCTGGGACATCGGCTCGTATCCCGAGGGCGAGGCAAACTTCCCGGTTGGCGGTGTCAGTTGGTATGAAGCGGCCGCGTACGCCTGCTTTGCCGGCAAGTCGCTGCCCACGGTTTATCACTGGTTTGCGGCGGCCGACCCGTACAGCAGTAATCACGTTGTGCCGCTGAGCAACTACAGCAAGAAAAGTGCAGCGCCGGTCGGACAGTACAGGGGTATCAGCCGCGACGGCATTTACGACATGGCAGGCAACGTGCGCGAGTGGGCGCAGAATCCGGAGGGTGAAGCGCGCTTCATCCTGGGTGGCGGGTGGAACGACCCCCAGTACTCGTTCAATGATGCGATCACCTCGCCCGCTTTCGACCGCTCGCGGGAAAACGGGATTCGCCTGGTCAGCTATCCCGACGACACAAACCTGGCGGCCGCAAGCGCGCCGATAGACAAGGCGTTTAGAGACTTTACCGTGGAAAAACCCGTCAGCGACGAGGTGTTTGCGGTCTACCGGCAAATGTACGAATACGACAAATTGCCTCTCAACGCCGTCGTTGTCGACAGCCTTGAAAGTGCTGGCTACGTGCGTGAACAAATTGAGCTGGATGCTGCATACAATGACGAACGCCTGACGCTATTCCTGTTTCTTCCAAACGGCGGCAACACATCGCCCCCCTACCAGACGGTGGTGTTTTTCCCCGGCTCGAACGACATCTACAAATCGTCCTACGACGAACTACGATTGGGGACGGTTGAGTTCGTATTGCGCAGTGGTCGGGCGCTGGTTTATCCGATTTACAAGGGCACCTATGAACGCAACAGCGATCTGCGTTCCGACGTGCAAAGCCCCAGCAACCTGTATCGCGACCATACGATCGCGTGGGCCCGGGACATCGGCCGGGCGATCGATTATCTCGAGACCCGCGACGATATTGATACAGAACGACTGGCGTATCTTGGCTTTAGCTGGGGAGCCGCGCTGGGACCGATCATGACGGCAATAGAGCAGCGCTTCAGGACCGCTGTATTTTTTGTCGGCGGCTTGATGATGCAAGATGTCCAGCCCATGTCCGACCCGTTCAACTTTCTGCCGCGCGTGACGATTCCGACCTTCATGTTTAATGGTCGGTATGACTCGTTCTTTCCCGTCGAGACCTCAATCAAACCGTTCTTCAATAACCTGGGAACGCCTGACGCCGACAAGAAGCTCACCATCACGGACTCGAACCACTTCGTGGCCGCCTACAGTAACAACCAGTTGATCAGCGAAGCACTGGACTGGCTGGACAAGTACCTGGGGGCGGTTGAGTAGACAGGGTTGTCGGCAACGACTAGTTGTACCGTGCCAGGAACTCGGCAAACGCTGCACCATTGTATTCGCGAGTGCTGATGCAACTGCGAAGACTCTCAAGCTGACGTTTGAGGCTTGCTTCGTACTTGTCACCTCGATCGGCGAAAAATGCCTGCATTAGCTCAAGATTGTTGTTGCTACAGACTCCGTACATGATTCCCGGCAGTTTCGGAATATTGTTTGCGGGTATTTTGTCCTCGAAGGCCTCGAGGTTCTTTTCCAGCCAATCGTAGAATAACGTGTGGTCATCCACTACTGTCACGTACGAGCCCAGCACACTCCGTGCGTCGCCAGCCTGCACGGCATCCGAGATTGAAAAATCCAGCGCCTTTCGGACGACTGCCGGATCCTTGAAATACAACGACCGCACGATAATCGTGCGCTGACCGATGTCAGACGAGTTGAGATACGCCTGAACATAGCTCTCATAGCGTTTTCCGTCATCGTTCATTGCAGTCACGCGCAACAGTTCCACGGCCACGTTCGAGTCAACCGCATCTGGCGACTTCAGGTACAAATCGGCCTTTTCGGCTACAGCCGCATGCAACGCGCGATCGGATCCGTACTGGCCAAGCAATCGGACCAGGCGCGGTCGCAGCTGCACCACGGTCTCGCTATCGTCGGCGCGAGTGTCGAGGCCGATCTCGGCAAAGCGCTCGCCCAGTTCGGCATCCACAAAGCGTGCAAAATCCTCTCTGTTCGAATCGTCAACGTAGACACTGCCGATGGACATTACGCTGTTGACGGCCTTCAACAGGACCAGCGGATGCGGGTCTTTAAGCAGGCGCGTTAATACAAACATGTAGTCTTCGAGGGATAGCAGGCGCGAGTCCACCAACGCATCACTGTTATCCAGAAACGCCATCTTCTCTTTGTTTTCCAGGTATCCGATATCTTCGACGAGCGCATAGAACTGGTCTTTGTCGATCTGCCAGCGGTAATAGCCGTCGGCGCCTGCGTCGGGCAGTATCCAGTCAGCACCCGCGGGCAAATCAATCACGCCTGTCTTCTTGTCCAGCAGATAAAAGACCTTCTTGATGTCGCCGTCAGCCTTGTACTTGACGTTGAGCGGGATGGTCCACTGCAGGTCTGGGGCTTCGGTTCCGTAACGCAGGTATCGCGCCTGGCTCACGGCACCGTTTTTGTCGACGGTAAGCAGCGGGAAGCCCGGCTGGTTCAGGAACGAGCCGGCAATGCGGCTCACGTCGACGCCGGAAACAGCTGAAATTTCGTTCCAGAGATCCGGTTCGGTCGCATTGCGCCAGGCATACTTGTTCAGGTAGCTGCGGACCCCCTGTTGCCACTTCTCGGCACCGACGTAATTTTCGAGCATTCTGAGCAGAGTTAGTCCCTTGACGTACGGCAGGTAGCTACCCTCGTTCACATCGGCGTCGGTGCGCGCCTCTTTGCGGATCGGCTTGGCGCTTGTGCTGCTATCCATTCCGAATGCGTAGGCCTGTGGCAGCTTGAGCTCAGATTCGAACTCCGGGTACAGGTCCGACACGATCACCTCGTCAATCCAGCTGGCAAACGACTCGTTCAGCCACAGGTCGTTCCACCACTCCATGGTTACGAGATCGCCGAACCACATGTGCCCCACTTCGTGTGCAATAACGCCGAGAATCCCCGCCGCGGCGCTACCGGCTGCGCTATCACCCTGCGTCAGGTATTCCATCCGATAGGTAATCAGACCGGCATTCTCCATGGCGCCAAAGGCAAATTCCGGCACCCCAATGAAGTCGAGTTTGCGAAACGGGTAGTCGGTGCCGAACCATTCCTCGAGGCGTTTGACGATGATCGGCGTTTGCTTCAAGACGTAGCCGAGTTTGTCCGCATGTCCCTTTGGTACATAGACGTAACCTGGAACAGACATGCCTTCAATGGGCCTCCGCTCCAGCGGGCCCACCGACAGGGCAATCAGGTAACTCGATAGAGGCTTGGTTGGCATGAACTCGACGCGCTGCCAGCCATTCTCACTGCTCTCGCTTGCCACGGGTGTATTCGCGACAACGACGAGACCCTCGGGCGCACTAATGGTCAGGGTGTAGGGCATCTTGAAGGCGGGTTCGTCGAAACTCGGCACTGCGCGACGAAAGTACATGTTCTCCATTTGCGTGAAGAGGTAATCGTTGTCTTCAAAGCGGGTTCGGTACAGGCCGAGCGCATCTGTGGAGTAATTGCCCTGAAAATCGATGCTGAGCTCATACTCACCGGCCGGAATGGCTGCGCCATCGGATAACCAGTTGATGTCGTACTCGCCGGGCGTCGCGCCCAGCGTTCGTTCCCCGGACGCGCCGCGCAGGGTAATGGCCGGCATATCGAGCCCGATCTGGTAAATGCCGATGCGCTTCACATCCTGCTCAATATTGAGCTTGAAAACCGTCCTGCCGGAATAGTCCGGCACGCCCGGGTCGAGCTTTAGCTCGATGGATTGCGCGACAGGCTGGATACCAGGCGGCAGGCGGTAGTCAACAGGCTCTTCGGCGGCAACCGTGGACAAGAAAATGAACGATCCGCAGGTGGCCAGAATCATCTTGATCAGTTTCATGCGCTTTCTCCAGCATCGAAACACTCGACTGCTTCTATTTCATTGGTGCATTTCTTAGCAAGTTATCATTGCCGGAATACGCCTGAAATAGCGGATATACGCAAAATTGCCGTTGAGCCATGGGAACATCGGTAAGCCGAACCCGATGCTCGCCATTTCTGCCAGGTGGTGGCAGCTGCTACAGCATGATCAAAAGAAAACCGAAAAATCTTTCTGCTTATTTCATGTCGGCGATACCCGCCAAAGCCCGATCGATCTCGTTCTCGTTATTGAGCAGGCTCGGTGCAAATCGCGCGTAGCTGTTGCGGTAGGGCGTGCTGCTCATGATGATGCCTTTATCATGCATGCGCTTGACAACTTCGCCGGGGCCGACTCCATCGACATCGAAACACACCAGCCCGGATGACAATTCGCTGCTCATCGGCGTATAGAGTTTCACGTGCGACATCTTTGCCAGCCCTTCCTTGGTTTGGGTATTGAGCTGATGTATGCGCTTCTGAACCTTGGCTTTGTTCAGTTGCAAGTGCAGTTCGAACGCGGCAGGAAGCGCCCAGCGATGCTCGAAAGAGTGGAACCCGCCTGGTGACATATGCTCACCGACAGGAACCTGGTCCTGCGTCTCCAGCCCAAGCCAGACATTGTACGACGCACTGAAGCTCGGAATTACGGCGACCGACTGTTGCCATGCGCGATCATTTCCCCAGATCACGCCTGTCCCGCGCGGCCCAAAAATCCACTTGTGTGTTCCCGCGATAAAGAAGTCACAGCCCAGTTTGCTGACATCCTGATCTTCTACGCCGAAGCCATGGACTCCATCGACACAAAACAAAATCTGGTCTTCCTCGTCTCGTTTTCGATTGATCTCGCCAATCGCATCTGCCATGGCCCGCACCGGCAACTTCACGCCGGTTGACGAGTGCACCCACGTCACCGCAACCACTCGCGTGTTATCAGAAATGCCCTTCTGCAAGTTACTGACGATTGACTCTTCAGATATCGTGGCAGGATTTTCGTAGAGCGAAATCCTGCGAACCTTTGCGCCGGTTCTTTCGGCTCTGTTAGCCAACGAGAGATCGGTGGAGTAATGATCATGCGTGGTCTGCAAGATTTCGTCACCGGGCCGCAATTTCAAACCGCTGTAAACCAGCCCGAGCCCCATCGTCGTGCTATCGGTTAGCGCGATCTGTGCTCCCTGCCCGCCCATGTAACGAGCTGCTGCAGCGGAAACTTCTGTGTCGATCGTTTCGAAATGTTCGTGCCAGTAATCAGAAGGGTTTTCATCCAGGCCGCGACGGTGACGCTCAATTTCGTCGGAAACCGGCTTGGGATGGGATGCCAACAAGAAAGTCGAAAGCTGGATGTAGTCGCGTGTCAGAGGAAACAGGTTTCTCAACGCC
>Ga0316189_10004518_pt1 | contig 13368 bp, 8 predicted proteins | sample LowCovwburrow_MG_FD_204930 | JGI IMG/M metagenome (GOLD analysis project Ga0316189, IMG submission 204930) | Coastal sediment microbial communities from Maine, United States - Lowes Cove worm burrow | ecosystem: Environmental > Aquatic > Marine > Coastal > Sediment | place: USA: Maine... | reverse complement strand
CGCAGTGGGTGGCACGGAATGGCACGATATTCCGATGGAGCAGTCTGCAAACAAGCAGGCCACCACTACGCGATCCTCAACGACTGTGCTCGCCGATGATCCAGATCTCACCTTCGCATTGCCTAGCACTGGCTGGTATTCAATCGAGGCATATCTCCGCGTTACATCAGCATCGGCCACGCCTGATCTGAAGCATGCTTTTGCCTATACTGGCACGATCACATCCGGTGGCTATATGTTCACTGGTGCTGATAATGGTGCCGGCACATCCTCAAAGGATAACGTGGGCATTATTACTACGGCCACAATCGTGGATTGTGATGGTACTGATGCGAACGGCATCACGCTCAAGGGCTACATCGAGGTGAGCACTACAGGCACGCTCTCATGGCAGTGGGCGCAGAATGTATCAGATGCCACATCAATCCAGGTGCAAACTGGATCATGGATGAAAGTGGCGTATATCGTGGCATAATGATCAGATCAAAATGAGGCAGTACAATGGATGAGGCATTCGATTTTACCTATGAGGTGATATCTATTCGCTCAGATGATGAGCCTGGGCCTAATGGCGCAGTGGTTCGATACTATCCCGATGATGAGCGGTGCTCGATGATCGAGAAATTTGTGCCGGTGCCTTTTCAGAAGGCGCGAGATAAAGCTCACGCGGTAGAGATCCTCGAGATCAAGATCAGCACCTACTCGCCAGGGCGCGAGTGGGCAAAAGAGTGCGCACTCGATGAGAGTGGATGCACGCAAACAATCGGCAGCGAATTGGCTGCGGAATTAGGAGCAGTAAATGAATCAGTTGACACCACAGGAAGCGCAGGGAGCCCTGCAGTTTCTCAATCGGGTGGATCTCAAGGGAGCGGAAGCGGAAGCGATGGCGGTGATCAAGATGAAGATCGGGCAGATCATCAATCCTCCCGCCGAGGCCGTGCCAGGTAACGTAACGGATCTGCAGGGGCTTACTGGTGAAGGCAGCGCCAAAGCATAATGCTGTACCTTGTCTCGGGCCATCCTCGCACGCGATCCGCGTGGCTTTGTGCATTACTCAATGCGCACGGATCCAGGTGCCTGCATGATATCGAGACAAATGGCTATCCTCCTGACGTTATCGCTGGGGTCTGCGATCCTGGCATCGCAATGCTACGGCCTTTTGACGGTATCAAAGCCTGCCGAGGGGCTCGAGTTTGCATCACTCGATCGGATTGGCGTCCCGCTTTTGAGAAGTGGAGCGGCGCAGAATTCTCTGATCTTGCGGTACAAGCCATCGAGGAAAACATTGCCAAATTCAAAGCTCATCCACGCACATATTCGATCGATTGGGCGCGGCTTGACGATTCCGATGAAGTAGCGAGGGTTATAGAACTATGCACGCAGCGGCAAGCCGATCACGGCCTGATCAGGATATTCCAGCAGCTCAAGATCGAGCAGCATATCGAAAAGGCGCAATTCGCCTACTCGATTTCAATGTGGGATACCGCAACGTAGAGCGAGCGCTCGAGGATCTGGATCTCTGGAATCAGCACACTCCTCGGCGGCAGCAATACGTGCATGCAGGTATCTCCGATCTATGGGTGAGATATAACTCATGGGATAACTATCAAGATCTGCGATCCTTCAATGATGAGCATGAATCTGTATGGTATCCAGTGGCTTACCAGATCCCTGCGCTGCGCTTCATGGTCAATGATGTGCTGGCGCATTTGCCTCCGGTGGAGCTCGGTGGCGTACTCATCACCAAGATACCGCCAGGCGGTGCAGTGCAGCCGCATAGTGATCATGGATGGCATGCAGAGTACTATCCAGACAAGTATGCTGTGCAGATCAAGGGAAACAAGGCGCAAGCATTCCATTTTGAGCATCTGCAGCTATCAGCCGAGCCTGGTGAGGTTTACTGGTTTGATAACAGCCAGGTGCATTGGGTAACAAATAACAGCGATGAGGATAGAATCACCATGATCATCTGCACGCGGGAGAGAGTCTGATGCCTTGGGCAGTAGCAGCGGCGGCGGTAGGAGTAGCAGGATCGGCTTATTCAGCCAAGCAAGGCCGAGATGCGGCAAAGGATGCGCGGCGCGATAACAATCAAGCCACGCAGGAAGCCATCGAGCGCGGCCAGGAAGCATTCAGTACCACTGAGCAAAACCTGGCACCATTTATGGGCCAGGAGCGCGCATCATCCAATCAGCTGATGGCGCAGATGGGTATGGCTCCACCACAGGGCGGCTGGGGCTCGGATATCGAAACCAGTGGCAGCGGCTCCTCGCCTGGATCAATGGATCGCTTTCTGCAGGATCTCATGGCTAATGAGACAGCGATCGCACTGCGCGCAGGTTACAAGGGCAAGCACGGCATCCGTGGCGTAAACGAGGGCGCTCGCCGAGCTGAGCAATTCCTTAACACTCTGAAAAAAAATGGCAAGATTCCAGCCGATTATGAGATCCCTCAGCTGCAGGATCTGGTGGAGATCGGGCAAACTGCTATGCAGGCGCACGGTGGATATAAGGCGCTCGCTCAGAGCAACGTGGCTGATGGCAAGAAGCACGGCGGCGAGAATGGCTATTCGATGGCTGATGTAGAGAGTCTTGCTAGTAAATACTTCGATCCTGAAACTGGCGCGGATCTTTCAGTAATGGAAGCAGAAGCTGCAGCAGCTGAGGGTGGTGATCCTGGCTCTCCTGGCGGTGGGCCGCAAGTACAAACCGCTGAGATGATTCTCGAGCGCATGGGTGTGGAGGGTCTGGATCCCGAGCTGCGCGATCAGTACATGGGCGAAGTGATGCGCATGGCTGAGAGTGATCCCGAGCTGGCCAGTTACCTGGGGCTCACTGAGGAATCAGCTCAGGTGGGTGATAGTTACCAGCAAGGGCCGGCTTATATGCGAGCAATGGAGCAAGGCCGCGAGCAGGTGCTGCAGTCTGGTGCTGGCGCAGGCCATCTTTATTCAGGCCGGCGCGGTGAGGAAGTCTCACGCATGGCTCATGATGTAGAGGGCCAATACTACGATCGAGCTCAAGGTGAGCGTGATCTGATGATGCAGCGCAGGCAGGGCCAACGCGGTGCTGAGATGGGCTTCATGGGCACTGAGGTTAATGCAGCCAGGGCTCGCCAATCTGATGCTTATAATAATTACATGAGCATGCTCTCGAGCATGAGCCAGCCTACGACTACGACTAACGTGGGATCAATGAGGCAAAACGCAGCCGCCGGCCAGGGCAATGCTTTGATTCAAGGCGCTCAAAATTCTGGCCAGTATCGAATGGATTCTGCAGCCACTACCAGTGCGGCGATCGCTGATGTATCGGGTGGCCTCATGCAGATGGGCAATGCTTGGCTGGATAGGGACAAATAAAATGGCAGGATCTACTTATACCCCGTTTATGACGGAAGGGATGAAGGGAGTACGCGGTGCGCTGCAGGGCCGGCGTGAGCGTGGAATAGAGCAAGCCAAGAAAGATCTGGCTGAGCGTGCATATATGGGCGATCCAATGGCCACGCAGGAGCTCGCTGGCATGGATCCTGAGCTGGCGATGAAGGTGGAAACCAATAGCGCCAGGCGCAAGGAAGCCACGCAGCAGGATACAATGGCGCAGGATACGGCCTTTAAGACTGATATGGAGCGCGTGATCGAGCAGATCGGTGCTTTCCCTGACTATCAAAGCGCTCAGCGGTACGGCCAGCAAATGACGCAGATAATGGCTGAGAAGTACCCCGATCGATGGCAGCAGTCTGGAATTCCCACCGAATTCAATGAGCAGGCATACAAGGAGATTCACACCATTGCCAACAACACCGGCAAGAGTGGCATGACCACAGTGGGATCTCCCTATCAGGTAGCGCATCCGAAAACTGGCGAGCCTGCCACTGCAGTGCTGCGCGATGATGGCAACGGCAACGTATACGAGGAGCTCATGCTCGGGCCTGATGGCTCAAGTCTAACGCGGCTCTCTCAGTATGATGTGGCGCTCAAGCAGAAGCTCGCAGAAGCTCAGGCGACAGGTGCCGAGGAAGGTCGCACCACTGAGGAGCGTGCGCAGGCGGCGATCGATGCCGGTACTGCAGCAGCGGTCACAATTCCAAACTTGAATAGATCCCTGGACATTATCAATAACCTGATGGCAGCTGATCCAAGCACTGCAGCCACTGCAGGATGGAAGCAGGATCTGATGGCTTTGCAGCAATATGTGGGCTACTCCGGCGAGGATACTGCAGATATGGCAGAGCTGCAGCAGCTCCTGGCGGTGCAAATGTTCGATACCCTATCCAATTTCAAGGGCGCGATATCAGCCACTGAGCTGGCGACTGCTAAGCAGCTCTCCACTGGCTTAGGTAAGAACCCAGAAGCTAATAAGCAGATCCTGCAGGCTATGCAGCAGAGACTCGCGAGAGCTGTGGCGCTGGGCAAGAAGGCAGCATCCGATCGTGGTGATGTGGTGGCGCTCGAGATGCTCGAATCCTTCGATCCATACGCGGCGGCGGCTTACAATAAATCTGATCAGGCACTGCCTACGGCTGCGGTGGCAACACCGGCACCGCCAGGAGCGCTTGATTATCTCAAGGCAAACCCTGATCAGATCGATGCTTTTATAGAGCAATTCGGATACAGGCCAGAAGGATATTAAACGATGGCAGAACCTAATCCCTTCGCGCAGTTCACGACTGAGCCAGTGGTCACTCCTGAGCCGGTATTAGATCCGACAGCAGATCCAGAATCTAAAACGAATCCCTTTGCGGATTTTGTGCCTCCTCCTCCTCCTCCTCCCGAGGATGAGAAGATCGAGGATGCAGATCCAGGGCTCAAGATGGTAGCGCCTGGCATATTTATCCGCGCAGATCGCCAGCTCGGTGATTACATCACTGGTGCGGCTGAGGTGGCAGGGACCGTACTATCGAGCGTAGTGGCTGAGCCGGTGGCTGGAATTGCCGGCTTGGTGGGCACTGCTCTGCCAGGTGAGGCAGGCCAGGGTGAGGAGTATGTGCAGGGCACACGCGAGGCTATGACTTACCAGCCGAGAGGTGAAACGGCGCAGGATCAGCTGCAGGCCGTGGGTAGTTTTCTCGAGCCAGTAGGTGAGGCGCTCAGCTCAGTGGAAACTGGTATGGGTGAGGCTGCGCTCGATGCTACCGGCTCTCCCTTTATCGCATCGATGGCGCACACGGTTCCGGCTGCTCTGATGGAGCTCCTGGGCCTGGGCCTTCTCAAGAAGCCATCTCAAGCAGCAGCGCGTGCAGCAGCCGCTCAGGAGAGAGTGAGGCTGAGCGAGTCTATGACACCGGAACAACGGGCAAACGCTGTGCTCGAGCCTGAGATGCGCTCTCATGAAGTAATCGCGCAAGATCTTCGGAACGATCTCGATATCACCACTGATGTGCGGCCAGATGCCGAGATCATCTCAGCGGCTGAGGAGCTCGGTGTGGAGCTTAATCCTTCACATTACTCCACCAGCGAATCATATCGGCGCGTGGAGCAGGCCATTAAAAGCCAGCCGAAAGCCAAATTCCTGGCAGCAAAGGAGGCCGAGGCCATCCAGCAGCTCGGTGAGCGTGCTGATCAGATGATCGGTGAATTTGGTGGCCACATGGATCGCTCGCTCTTGGATGTGCGCGTGCGCAGCCAGGTGGAGAGCACGATCAAGGATCTCGATGATCAGGCTGAGAAACTCTATGGCGTGGTGAATAACGGCACTGCGGTCAAGCGCGTGAAGGTGGAAGATCCTGATGCAAAGCGCACGCCTGAGCCTGAGATAGATCTCGATGCGGAAGCAGAAGCGCAAGGCAAGGCGCAGCGGAAGCGAGAGCGCACCATAAACTCGGCAATCCGCAAAGGCGAGGATGCGATCTTTCGAAACAATTCGGGCAACAATTTCTACACTGTGCATCCATCGACGAAAAATCCTGGTGAGCTGCAGGTCACGGTATGGGATAAAAACGGTCCTATTTCTGACTCGCAGCACAAGAGCATCGATGAGGTGAGCCGCCACTATGGTGATGAGATGCGCCTGCGCACAGATGAGGCCGAATTCGAGGCCATGCGTGCAGGTGAGCCGATTAAAAGTGTGGAGGATCCTGACTTCTTAACTAAGCCAGTGGTTCCGGTGAACACCGAGGGCGCTCAGTTCCTGAAAGGAATGGATACCGGCAACGTGCGAACCGGCATACCTATTAAGTTTCACTACCTGAGAAGCACTGAGAAGGCTCCACAGCGAGGCGCTGAATTCGGCCAGGATATCGAGCCTGCCGGCCAATACATCAACATTCGATACGATGATAAGCAGCTCAATCCAGGCATGGAGGCGGGAGTTTACGAGCTCAAGAATCCGATGGTTATCGAGAATCCTACTGGCTCCACGGTGGATTGGAAAAAACAGCTCAGCAAGGAATACGGTGGCCTCACTGGTAAGGAGCTCACCAAAGCGCTCAAGCGCGATGGCTATGATGGGATCATCACCAAGGATGTGGGAATCACCGATCGGGGGCGCAAGCGCCAGGAGGGTGGCGAGATCTCTGAGAGTATTATATTCAATCCCAAGAAAGCCACGCCACGCACGTATGAGGATGTGGGCGGCACTGGTATCCCGAAAGCCACCAAAGTAAATACACGCGCATCGAGGGCATACATCGATGCACGACTCGAGGAGCTCGGCGGCGATGCCAGTGGTTTATCGAAAGCCGAGAAAATGCTGCACTCAGTAATGAACCAAAAGAAAGCACCGACCTATGCACGCCTGGATCAGCTGCGCCGAGATGTAGGTGCCGGCTTCAAGCAAAAAGGAAAGTTCAAGGATGATCTGAGCGGAAACTTAGATCAGGTCTATCGAGCGCTCATCACTGATCAGCAAGGCATCGCGGAATCGATGGGCGTGGGCGCTGAATTCGCAGCCGCTCGCAAACTGGTGGAGACTCGCAAGCAGCTCGAGAAGCAGGCTATGGGCCTATTTGGAAAAGATATAAACAAGAGTTTTCTGCCGAAACTCACGCAGGCGGCCAGTGGTTTAACCAAGGGCGATATCGCTCAGTTCAAGAATTTAATGGAAGCGCTGCCGGATAATCTGCGCACGCCTGCAGCGGCCACGCTTCTTAACGATCTGTTTACTCATGGCACTCGCACTGGTGGATCGCTCGGCCAGGGCTTTGCGCGTGCCTATGACGCACTTAATCGCCACGCTGGTGCCAAGGCAGAGATCTTTAAGCATCTGCCACCAGCAGCCAGGAAGCGCTTCGATGCCATCGGCAAGGTGAGCAGCGGCATCTTCCGAGCCAAGGCACTGGAAAACACCAGCCGCACGGCTCGCGATATTCTGCAGGCACTCGAGAGCGGTGGCATGATCTCTCAGATCACCGATAAAGCCAGCGATACGGTCCTGGGGCGCATGACTTTCGTGCCAGGGCCAACTCGATGGATCGCATCTGCAGCCAAGGCCAGTAAGAGCGTGGCAAAGAAGGCATTCGATCGCGTGACTGCAGCTGACACGCTGATGAGCTCCAATGCTTTCAATGATGCGATTCAAATGGCAGCGCAGGGCCAGGTAAAGCAGGCCGAGACAATGCTCAATAGATCACAAGCCTGGCAGCGGTGGCGCGGATTCCTCGGAGAAGGTGCTGCACGCCAGCTGGCTGCGATGGGGCCGATAGCTTTCCTCACGCAGCAAGATGAGCAGCGCCTGCAGCAGCGGGATCCTGCAGAGCAACAGCAGCAGCAGGTGGTGCCAAGTGGCCAATGATTTCCTTGATCCATTCCAAACTTTTTACGGTAACGCAGGCGAGGAGCTCGCGAAGGGCACGATAACCTTTTACACCGATTCCGGCCTGGGCACGCCTAAAACCATGCTCTCAGGTGCCTCACCGTACACGCTCGATGATTATGGGCGCATACGCGGTGATCTAACCTATGAGGGATCTGCCACGCTGGTGATCGCTAATGCAGCCGGTCTGACTATTCGCCAGCTGGATGATGTGATCGCATCCAATGATGGGGATCTCGGCGAGATAACGATCTACCTGCGATCAATCGCGGAGATGGTGACAAGAGAGGCGCTAGTGGCCGATCAGATCGTGCGCACGCAGGGATACTACACCGGCAGCCGGAACGGTGGCGCACGCTATAAGATCGTGGCGGCGAGCACTGGTGTGGTGGATGATTATCTCTATCACCAATTGAATAATGGCCTGCAGGCGCAGCTCTTGGATCTCGAAAGGAATAAGGATTTCCTGGTGGCTGGCGCTCTTGGTGATGGCGGCTCAAATGATACCGATCCGATGCAGCGAGTGATCAATCAGGGCGGTGATATCGAGGTGGCTGCGGGGTTTACCTTCATGGGCACAAATATCTCGATTACTCTCGATACTCGGTTTTTTGGTGGCGGTGCGATGAAGCAGCTCGGTGCCAGCTCGGGAGATCTCCTGCAGGTGACAAGTACTGCAGTGCGAGAGGTAAAATTCAGATCAGTGATTCTCGATGGTAATCAGGTGCAAGGGAATGATGGCAATGCAACGGTGGGGGTAGTTCTAAGTGCCGAATAGTTATGAGGCTACACTGGCGGCGCTTTCGCCAAATTATTATTGGAATTTTGACGAGGCTGCCGGCATCGATTATGTGGATGAGGTGGCCGGCCTCACTTTCAACTCATTGCTTAATGATACCTGGCGGCGTGGGCCTGGCATCATTCGCGGCCTGCCATACACGTATGGGTTTTGGGTAACTTATCCGAGCGCATCGAATCCTACGACACTATACACCAACAGCGTGACAGCAGCGGATAAGGCCAGTTTTACAACGGGCTGCTTATCTCTCGCGGGGATGCTTTTCTCCACGGCAGCGCAGCAGGTGCTCCTTAATCTCACTTATGACTCCGCTAGCGCAGGCAGCGAGGTGGAGCTGCGCGTGCTCTCGGGTGGCAAATTAGAGTTTGAGGTTAACGATTCTTCGGGTGGCCAGATCATTTCGGTGGTGACTGATAACGTGGCCATTACGCCAGGTCTAGCTTTTGTGGTTAACGCATTTCAGCGTGCCGATGGCACCGGCCTGCACATCATGGTTAATGGTGTGGATCTGCCAGTTACTGAATCACTCACTGGTGCGGCCTCATCGGATTCCTGGGTGGCCGATATCTTTGCGAGCTCTACTGGTGCATGCACATCTATCAACTTGAACACGCAAAACCGATTCCAGGGGATTGGCCAAACTTTTAATAACTCGGTTTTTCATTTTCCTGCAGTCTGGATTAACTCGGTGCCTTCTGATGCGCAGCTCGGAGCCCTAACAGCTGCGGCCAATTTCGATGGTGTGCCATCGGATATAGTGAGCAATGCTTTTGCTTTGATGAATAAGCAGGGCGATTCTCTGCGCCTGGGGTGGCTTCATCAAAACTCTGATGGCACGCTTTTTAGCGCAAAGATCACGGGCCTTTGTATGGATATTCCGGCCATCAACGCTGGCAATAATCTACAAATAGGCTCACAGCCAGGCACCAGCACGGTGACTCTCGATCCCTCACTCAATCCGAGTGTGCCTGATCTCGCTTATGAGTATTGGCGCACCGCCTGGAACACCGGCACGATCACGCCATATGCGCGACCGCTCAGCGGAGTAGGATCTATAGGAATTCCTTGGGAAGGCACAGAAACCACAGGAACAATCTCGCATTGGGTGGATTTCGATAACGGTGTGACCAATGGCAACACTCGGCCAGTTTTCTCGATAGATACGTCTAACGCGAATAGTTACCTATCATTTTTCGTGGGTGCAGCTGCAGGCATATACACACTCACTTGCAAGGTGGCAGATGCTGCGGGAGCTTCCTACCAGGAGACTCACGTGGGCCTCAATGTGAGCTTAAGTGAGAATTTCCTGCTCACGGCCACGCAGGATGGCTCAGGTATTCGCCTGTATCTTAACGGCGATCGATTATCCACCACACCGAGCGGCGCACTCTCAAGTGCCTCATGGATCGATCAGCTCGCCACAATTACGAGCACATACTTTGACCATGACGCGAGCGCAGCATCGGCAGATCAGGATTGGGGGCCGAATGATTCGGGCCTGGCCTTTGCCTCCACGGATTCGCTCACCGATGCTGAGGTGCTGCAATGGTATCAGGGGTTTATAGGTACATTCCCTGCCGATACTGGCGTGGCTCCTCCTCCTGGGGGGTTTGTTGATACCTTGGGAGAAACTGGCAACAGCGGCACAGGGCCGTGGCACTGGTGGCGACTCAATGAGCTCGCTGGCTTCCTGCCAGAAGATACAGGCGTGGCACCAACTAGCGGCACGGCCATCACCGAGGGTGGAGATCCTGATTTCCAGGTGCAGGGGCCACTGGTACTTGATCCCACAAATGAGGCCATTTACTTCGATGGCGTGGGTGATTATTTCGAGGTGGGCGTGGATGGCATTGCCGGCGAGCTGGTTACATCGGCGATCGGCACGGTGGGATTCTTTATCTCCCTGCTCGATCTCGATAACGATAATATTGCCTACTCTCAATCGAATGATGCAGCCACGGCCTATATCAAATTCGGCACAAATAACGGCTTCCTTGAGATGTACGTGCAAACGAGTGCAGGAAACTCGGCCACGTACACCAGCAGCATCGAGATCCTTAATAATGATTATGTTTATGGCGTGATCACGAATGATGGATCAGATTATATCTGGTACGTGAACGGCTCAGCAGATGCCTCGGCTGCACTCACCGTGGCCGGCACCGGCCTCGAGGGTGACTGGTTTGATAGTGCTACCTGGACACGCAGCGCAATCGCAGCCAGGGCTGACTCTACATTCGACACTGAAACCACGGCACGCTTCTCTGAGATCTTCATTTATGAGGAGGTGCTCAGCGCTTCTGTGATCGGTGCGCTTTATGATGCAGCGGTATCTGATGGCATTGCCGGCGCAGCGAATACAAACCTGCGCGTGATCTTCGAGGATGTGATCTTCCAGAATGGTGGCCTGGCTGATGTGCGAGCGGTCAATCCGCGCACTGATTTCTCAATAGCGCTGCAGGTAAACCGCTCCAAGTTCCTCGGCGGTGCTAACAGCGCCACAGGAGCCAGCGTGCTTGTATCTGGTGCCGTTAACGCTCAGGTGCATGGCAATGCCTTCGAGATCCAAGAGCTGCAAACAACGGGGCGCGTGGCGATCAAGGGCACCACTGCAGATCCTACGGTGGCCGCGACTATTTTCTATTCGCTCCTGGTGAGTGATAACACGTTTAAGGGCATGGGCCGAGCAGATGCTGCGGCGATCTTCCTCGAGTCTGGATATGGCGCGACGATAAAAGCCAATCGCCTGGTTAACGCATTTGGCTCAGCGATCGGCTGGCGTGCCGATGCTCAGAATGTGGCCGTGCTCAAGAATACGATCGACACCGTGAGCACTGGCGGCGGTGGCATCCAGGTGCTCAATGGCTTGAATACCGGCGTGGGCAGGAACTGGCAGATCCTGGGGAATCAGGTGATCAATGCTCTGGCTCGAGGGATCTCTATCGAGGCATACAATTCCAGCCAGGCAGCGCGTGCGCGTCACATCACTATCGCAGGGAATGAGATCACCAACGCAGCGACTGAATCAATCTATGCGGCGCAGGTGCGTGATGTTCGCATACACAAAAATTATATAAACGGCGGCACGCAGGGCATCGAGCTCACCACGCTGCAGAATAACATCTCAGTGCTGGCCAATCGGATCGAGGGCCACAGTGCTGAGGGCATATATGTTAATGATCAGAATGTGGCCAAGCTGATGATCGGTGGCAATTTCTTCCTGGGGGATCTCACAAATGATGGCATCCTCATCGATGGGATCAGCACGCTGCAGATGGCCAATAATAAGATGGTGAACATTGCGAACGGCATCCAGCTGGGTAATGTCACGATCGAGGGTAAGATCGCAGGCAATCAGGCCATAAACACCACGGCTCCTTTTGATCTGGTGGCTGCTACCACGCAGGTGGGCCTCGAGATAGGGCCGAATATGTGGAGCTCTCTCGGTGATGTACAGACGCTCACGGTGGCGACTACGGCCATCGATGTGCTGGCTCCCTATCATGAGATCACCAGTGTGGGCGCGACTGATCTGGATAACATAGGCGGCGAGATCCGCGAGGGCCGCATTGTTGTATTGCGAGTGGCAGCCGGCTCAGCCATCATCACCGCAAAGGATGGCACTGGCGATATGCTGCTATCTGCTGATTTCGCTATGGATCCCACTGATAGCTTAACGCTGGTGCAGAATGCTGCAGGCACATGGAACGAAAGGAGCCGATCGAACAATGGCTAATGATGTAATAAATCCCTATCAAACGCTGCGAGACAATCGCGGCAAGCCGCTCGCTGCCGGTAAGTTAAAAGTCTATGTTAATCGCACTACTTCTATCGGCACTGCTTTCTCTGATTCGGATCTCACTATCGCGCAGAGCGTGGATCCTTATGTGCTCGATAACTATGGGCGCGTGGCTGGGGATCTCCGATGGAGCGGTGAGCGCACCGTGGAAGTTTATGATGCTGATGATGCACTGATCCGCACGCTCAATGATGTGGTGACTCTGGTGGATACCAGTGGGTTTGCGATCAACTTCGCAAGCGTGGCAGCGATGGCTGCAGATAGCACGCTCCTGGCGGGTGATGTTTGCGAGACTCAAAGCTATAACCTGGATCAGCGCCAGGGCGGTGCCAGTTACATTGTGACCACTAGCGCCGAGACTGTGGATAACTATCGCGTGATCGATCTCGCGCCTACAGGTTTGCAGGCTCGGCTGCTCAATGAGGAAAAGAATAAGAATTTTTACGTGGCCGGCGCATTAGGCGATGGCACCACTGATGATTCTGCAGTGATCAATGTGCTCCTGGCGATCGGTGGGAATATCGAGTGCTCTGAGGGCACATTCCGATGCAATAATCTGGCGCTATCAACTAGCGCCAGGATCCACGGCAATGGCACGCTCAAGCTCACGCAGTACGCCACGAACGATCTCCTGGCGCTCTCAGGTGCGGATCTGTTTATCTGGCTGGATGGCATTACCCTGGATGGCGACAGTGCAAACCAGCTGGCAGAAGCCGCCACGGATCTGGTGAGCTCGGCGGTAACGGCCACCACTGGCAACAGCTCAGTGATCTCATTCACGAATTGTACTTTTGATAATCCGACACTTTACGCGGTGCATGGTGATGCAGCCGATGATGGGCAGAGTGTGCTCTATAGTTTCGGCACGTGCAGATTCCTGGGTGGCCTCGAGGCTGCTGCCACGCCATACATTCCGGCATACATCAATCTCACCGATGGGGCGAGCGGCCTGGTGGAGGATTGTTACTTCGATTTCGAGGCCACGCCTGGCGTAGTCGGTGGCCGAGCTGGTGTGATCACAT
>Ga0316189_10004517_pt1 | contig 13371 bp, 11 predicted proteins | sample LowCovwburrow_MG_FD_204930 | JGI IMG/M metagenome (GOLD analysis project Ga0316189, IMG submission 204930) | Coastal sediment microbial communities from Maine, United States - Lowes Cove worm burrow | ecosystem: Environmental > Aquatic > Marine > Coastal > Sediment | place: USA: Maine... | reverse complement strand
TCTGGTCTATTCGTGAACGAGCATCTTGGGACTGAAATGCACAGCTTCATCGTTGCAAATCTTCGCAATAGAACAACTATTACCCGCGATCCGCCCTTTGAATCTGCACATTTCACCCTCCAATCTGCTTCGTCCAGAATAAGTCAGAGGCTCTACTAGAGACGCTGCGGACCCGTGAGACGATCCCCGGGATTGGTCCGCTGACGGTCCGGGCCATGGTTGCGACCTGTCATCCAGGTGCGTTTTCGAGTGCTGATGCGTTTATCGTGTTTATGGGTATGGACATTCGGGTTACGGATTCAGGCTTGTTTCGTAGGCGGCGCAAGTTGACCAGCCCTTCGCTTTGCTGAGGTTGAATTGACCATGCAGTATCGTTATCGCGTCCGGGGACGCGTACGTTGCCACGATGGATTTTTCCAGATGGATCGGCTCGAGCTGGAGCACGAACTCTACCAGGGTGGCATGGGGCAGCCGATCGTTCGGGAACTCATGACCCGGGAACCGGTGGTTGCTGTGCTGCCCTACGACCCGGCGTCGGACTCGGTGGTGCTGATTGAGCAGTTTCGGGTTGGAGCACTGGGGCAAGTTGAGACCCCCTGGCTGGTGGAGATCGTGGCGGGTATCGTGGAATCCGGCGAGACGCCCGAAGCCGTGGCGGTTCGGGAACTTCGGGAGGAGGCGGGCTGCGACCTGCTGGATCTGATACCGATCTGTCGCTATCTCAGCAGCCCAGGCGGCCTGTCCGAGCATGTGAGCCTGTATTGCGCGCTGGTGGATGCCAGCGACGCCGCCGGCATTTACGGTTTGTCTGAGGAAGGCGAGGATATTCGGGCGTTTGTACTGAGCCGCGAAGCGGCACTTGAGCGCGTGCTGAGAGGGACCGTCTCCTCGGCGCCTCCGATCATCGCCCTACAGTGGTTACAAATGAATCATGGGCGCTTGAAGGCCTGAAATTTCTCTGGCGAAGCCGTGCCCAATTGTGCTTCATCGCCCGTTACCCACATCTCGGAATGATACCGGTGTGTGTTCAGCCTGGATCGGCTGTTTGGAGCGTCATGCACATACACTGGTGGGGAATGCCTGCCTCCATGAACTCCACCCCCTGCGGTTTGAAACCAAGCCGTCTGTAAAAGCCGAGAGCCGATGCCTGCGCGTTCAGCAGCACGTGCGCGTCGCCCCGGTCGCGGGCAAACTCGATCAAGGTTTGCATCATGGCCTGCCCCAAACCCTGACCTCGCCACGGCCCCAGTACCGCCACGCGGCCGATGTGTCCATCGGGCAGCAGTCGCGCCGTTCCGATTGCAACACCGGTCTGAGCGCGGACCAACACATGGGTGCTGGACGGATCCAGTCCGTCGATTTCCAACTCCACAGGTACGTTCTGCTCCACCACAAACACCTGGTGGCGTATGTGAGTGAGCTCATTCGCCGCTACGGTCCAGGGCACCACTTCAAGTTTATTCACCGCCATCAATCCACTCCAACGAACCGGACTCGAGCAGCGCGTCCACCAAACCGGCCAGCGCCACCCTATCTGACTTCCCTGGGAGATCATGAAACCGAAACACACGGTGATCCGCCAGGAACTCAGCGCCGTTCAACTGGGCATTGTTCAAAGTGTGCTGCTCGCCGTCGGCGAACAGCCAGCCGCTTGTCCCGTCATGGCTCGCGGCAAATACAATGCGGCTGGACGGGTTGCGGCGAAAATGCCCGCGTGCGCCCCGCCACGGGACCCCATGTTCGCAGCCATGGGGGAGCAGGTTGATTTTCGGCTCGGTCAAGTAGCGCCCCAGCCATTGGTCAAAGGCATCGGGATGTCTGAGCAACAGATCACTGAGCTGGGAACGGATGCTTTGCCGTACGTCCAAAGACAGCGTTCCAGGGTGCGGCGTAGGACCAATGCCCGGGTCGGCGTAACGGGTCTCACCGATCGGCATTTCCAGCAGGGCGTCGCCGAACCCACTCATGAGCTCAGCCCAGCTCGGCGACCTGAAACCGACTGAAAGCGTCATACACGCATCATCAAGCGCGACGCCATGGTGAGCCACACCCGGTGGCAGGTACAGGGCGTCCCCCGGTTCCAGTATCCAGCTCTGTTGCGCTGTGAAGTTCTTCAGTATTTTGAGCACCAGATCGGGTATCACTTCGGCGCAGCGTGGATCTGTTGTGTCGATATGCCACTGGCGGCGACCCGCCGCCTGGATCAGAAACACATCGTAATCGTCCCAATGCGCCCCCACCGAGCCACCGGTGACCGCATAGCTGATCATGATGTCGTCAAAACGCCAGTCGGGGAGAAACCGGAAGCGCTGGATCAGTGGATCGAAGTCAGGAATCAGCTTGTCCACATCCTGGACCAGCAGCGTCCAGGGTGCCGCCGGCGGATCCGCGAAGTCCGATTCCGCAAACGGTCCGTGGCATAGCCTCCAATCGCCGTCTGGATAGGGTCCGCTTACCAGGCGGGATTCTACCTCCGACTCACAGGCCAGTCCGGCGAGTTGATCCGCGTCGATGGGCACAGCCCAATTCCCCAGGGCGCCCTCCATGAACAAGGGCTTTTGTTGCCAGACTTGGGCAAGAAATCGATCGATCGAATAGCCGCCCAGGTGGATCGACGTCCCGGACGGCGTCGTCACGATCGGATCAGCGCTTTGGAGCGCACAACGATTTGGTCTGCTGCTCAGCGTTGCCGGTATAGCTGCGCGGCGACAGGGCCAGCAGCGCTTGGCGCGCCGATTCCGGCAAGTCCAGTTGATTCACAAAACGATGCAGCGTTTCGCGGTCGATACCTTGGCCCCGGGTGAGCGCCTTGAGCTTCTCGTAGGGTGCCTCGATGCCGTGTCGGCGCATGACGGTTTGGATGGGCTCAGCGAGAATTTCCCAGCTGGCGGCGAGATCGGCATCGAGACTTGCGGTGTTGAGTTCCAGTTTGCCCAGTCCTTTCAGCAGCGCCTGGTAAGCGATCAGGGCGTGTGCGATGCCGGTTCCCAGATTCCGCATCACGGTGGAATCGCTCAAGTCCCGCTGCCATCGGGAAATTGGCAGCTTGCCGGCGAGATGCTCAAGCACGGCGTTGGCGATACCCAGGTTCCCCTCGGCGTTCTCGAAATCAATCGGGTTGACCTTGTGCGGCATGGTGGATGAGCCGACTTCACCCGCCACGGCGCGTTGTTTGAAGTAGCCGATGGCAATATAGCCCCATATGTCGCGAGACAGGTCCAGCAAAATGGTGTTCAGCCGCATGACAGCATGGAACAGCTCGGCCACATAATCATGAGGCTCGATCTGAGTCGTGTATGGATTGAACACCAGGCCCAGGCGTTGTTCCACGAAACGTTGGCTGAATGCGGTCCAATCAACATCCGGATAAGCTGCCATGTGCGCATTGTAGTTACCCACCGCGCCGTTGGCCTTGCCCAGAATAGGCACCGAGATCACCTGGGTACGCTGACGCTGAAGCCGATAGGCGACGTTCGCCAATTCCTTGCCCACCGTCGTCGGAGTCGCGGCCTGGCCATGGGTTCGGCTCAACATCGGCTGTCCAGCGTATCTGGTTGCCATGTCGCCCAAGCTGTCGATGAGCTGATCCACAAGGGGCAGCAAGACCGTATCGCGGGCCTCGCGCAGCATGAGTGCGTAGGCCAGATTGTTTATGTCTTCCGAGGTGCAGGCGAAGTGTATGAATTCAGCGATCGTTTCGAGTTCCGGGTCACCTTGTATGCGTTCCTTGAGAAAGTACTCGACCGCCTTGACGTCATGGTTTGTCGTGCGCTCAATCTGCTTGACCCGATATGCCGCCGCGACATCGAATTGAGTGATAAAATCATCGAGCGTTTGGTTTGCGCCGGCGCTCAGCGATGGCACTTCGCTGATTGCGGGATCTTCCGACAGCGCCTGTAGCCAGCGCACTTCCACCGATACACGATGGCGTATGAGGCCAAATTCACTGAATATCGCCCTAAGTTGCAGGGTCTTGTCCGCGTAGCGGCCATCAACCGGTGAAATGGCGGTGAGCGGTTCGAGTTCCATTGGCGGCCCCAGGCACAAAAAACGGCGCCAGCATGATACTACAATCCAGATAGCCGCCGGGGGTGGGATGATACGAATCCATGCATCGGACGACCGCTTCTTGATCGCCCAGCTCAGTGATTTGTTGAAAGACAACGGCATCCCGATTCTGGTCAAGAACGAATTTCTGCAGGGCGCGGTGGGTGAGATACCAGTCAATGAATGCTGGCCGGAACTCTGGATCACGGATGAGGGTATGGCTGGACGGGCTCGGCGTTTGGTTCAGGATTATCTCGACGTTCTGGAGCAACCCGTGCGCGGCTGGGTCTGCCGGCACTGCGGTGAATCCATTGAGGGGCAGTTCGGGTGCTGTTGGCGATGCGGCGCCCCGGCCACGAGGCCCGTGGCGCCGGACACCGACTCACCTGCCGATTGAGCCTTGTTCTGATGCCGATGTGCGGGCCACCGGCCGGACGGTGGATTGCACCGCCGTCTCCACTGGCCTCAGTCTCGCTTGGCGAAGGCCGCTGTTTGGTTTGATTTCGAGCACGGGTGTACGCGGGATTTGAGCGGAGCCGATCATGACGCGACCTGAGATCAACCCCACGCGCGCTTCCACACCTGACTCGCGCTGGCCCTCACCATGGGATCAGGACGCCCACCTCCGGGCCGCGTTGGAGCTGGCGCTGCGAGGTGCCCGCTCGGTCACCTATGCCCGTTCTCCCGACCCGCCGTATCGTTTTCACCACGTGGCTCTGGGCTTGGAGCGTTGGCTGTTGTTGAGACCGGCTGACATCATGGGTGACAGGGACGATTGGATGCAGCGGGTGCACCCGGAGGAGCGGGGTTCGGTACAAACCGCCTTGGCGGAGTGTGCTCGCACTCCGGGATTGGTTCAGGACCTTGAATACAGAGTGAGGGCCGGTGACGGAAACTGGTGTTGGATCAGAGAGCTGTCGCAGTGCGTGGTGGACAGCACCACCGGTCGTCGTCAGCTGTTGGGGCTGTGGCAACCAGCGAGTCAGGATCGAGGGACTGAACGCCGCACCGCGGCCGAGCCCACTCACAGCGAGGGTGCGCACGCCGACGCGGCGGTGGATAACGAACGCGAGCTGAGACAACGTTTCGACCAGCAGGCTTTGTCATCGAGTGAGGAACGCTATCGACAATTTTTGGACGGTTCACCACAGGCTGTGTACATCCAAAGGGATCTTTCCCTGCTGTTTGTCAATCATGCGTTCGCCGAGATGTTGGGGTACGATTCGGCGTCGGCGGTTTTGCAGCTCGGTTCGGTTTTGCCATTGATCGCACCGTCCGACATTGAACGCCTCCGCGATTACGCCAAGGGTTCGATCCAGGGCGGGGAGGTACCCGATCGTTATGTGCATCAAGCACTGAAAAGGGACGGGCAGGAGTTGACTCTGGAAAACAGGGTTCGTGCGATTCCCTGGGACGGTACCGTGGCACTTGAAGTCGTGGTTGTCGATGTCAGTGCTCGCCGCGAGGTTGAAAGCAAAGCCCGTCAACTCCAGGCCGAGCTTGCCCATGCCGCGCGCCTCAGCACCGTGGGGGAAATCGCCGCCAGCATTGCCCATGAATTGAACCAGCCTCTGTGCGCCGCCACCGCCTATGCCCAGGCCGCGGCGGACCTGATGCGTCACCAGCCTGAGGCGACCGGGCGCGCAGCAGAGATTCTTGATCAGGTGGTCCAGCAGGCGGAACGTGCCGGACAGATCGTACGCCATGTGCGCGATTTGGTCCGCAAAGGGGACAGCGTCAAAGCTTCAATGCAGCTTGCGCCGGTCCTGCATGAGGCGCTCAGCCTGCTGGAGCCAGAGGCACGTGAGAAGGGGATCGAATTGCAAGTCGCCTTGGAACCGAAGCTGCCGGCCCTCGAGTTCAATCCGATTCAACTCCAGCAGGTCATCCTCAACCTGGTTCTGAATGCGATGGAGGCCATGGTGGGCACGCCAAACGATATGCGGCAGATTCGTGTCGGCTGCCGTGCACAGCCGGATGGAAGTGTTCGAGTCGCGGTGGTTGATCAGGGTCCCGGCATCGATTCCGACAAACTCGAGAAGATTTTCGAGCCGTTCGAGTCCACCAAACCCGAGGGTATGGGCATGGGTTTGTCCATCAGTCGTTCCATTATTGAAGCGCATGGGGGTCGATTGTGGGCCGAGTCGGGGCCCGGACCGGGTGCCAGTCTCATTTTCGTTTTGCCCGCCCATGTTTGAGCAGGCTCAGATTCGACGCCAGGCGATGGTTTATGTGGTGGACGATGACGAGGCGGTGCGGCGGGCGGTATCGCTGGTGTTGGAGATCGACGGCTGGAGCTGCACGACATTCGCTGACGCACAGTCTTTTCTTGACGACTTCGGCCCGACTCAGCCGGGGTGCCTGATATTGGACGTCAGGCTGCCGGGACCCAGCGGTCTCGACCTGCAGGCGACCCTCGAGCAAAAGCATTGGTCGATACCAATTATCTTTATCACCGGGCACGGTGACGTCCCCATGTCGGTGCGGGCAATCAAAGCCGGTGCGGTGGATTTTTTGGAGAAGCCGTTTCGCAACGACCTTTTGCTTGACCGGGTCGAGGAGGCGGTCCAGGTGGACGTTGAGCAGCGGGCCCAGCAAGCCCGCAAGCGGTCTATCGCGCTGGCTTACGAAACCCTGACGCCACGAGAGCGTGAAGTAATGGGCGCGGTGGTTCAGGGCCGGTCGAACAAGCAGATTGCGGCGGCACTGCTGCTGAGTCATCGCACCGTCGAAATTCATCGAGCACGGGTCATGGAGAAGATGGGCGCGTCGTCATTGCCAGACCTGGTGGCAATGGCGATGGTTTGCGGTGCCCATGAGTTGAATCAGGCCCACTAGCCGTCCGCGGTAGCCAGCCTTTTCAATGCGTGAACCGTCACGCCAGCAGGGTCCGATAAAGATCAAGATAGGCGGTTGCGCTTTGCGTCCAGCTGAATTCGCGTCCCATGCCGGCGATCTGCATTCGGCGCCAGAGTTCCGGTTGATTATAAAGAGCCCGGGTTCTGTCAACCGCCTCGACAAGTGCCCCGGGACTGGCCGTGTCGAACATCACGCCGGTGGCGGTGGAGGAGGCCAGGGTCGATGTGTTTGCGTCGATCACGGAATCGATCAGACCGCCGGTTCGGCGGACGATGGGCGGTGTTCCGTAGCGCATGCTGTACATTTGATTAAGGCCGCAGGGTTCGAATCGCGACGGCATCAAAAACGCATCGGAGCCGGCCTCGATCTGATGAGCCAAAGCTTCATTGTAGCCGATATGCACCGCAATCCGATCCGAGCGCCGAGCAGCCCAGTCGCGCCATTGCTGCTCCAACTCCGTATCGCCACTGCCCAGAACCACGCAACCCACCGGGCGCTCAAGCAATTCCGGCAATGCGTCCAGCACCAGATCGCTGCCCTTTTGATAGGTCATTCGGCTGACCATGCCCAGCAGCAGGGAATCGTCGGCAACGCTCAGCCGCAGCTGTTGGATCAAAGCCCTTCGATTTGCCGTCTTCTTGTCCAGCCGTTCGCGATCGTAGCGTTGCGCGATATGCGGATCGATCGCCGGGTCCCATTCGCTGGGGTTGATGCCGTTCAGGATGCCGCTCAAGCTTTCGTGTCTATGCCGCAGGAGACCGTCCAGCCCGAGGCCGAGTTCGGGCGTCTGGATCTCTTTTGCGTAACTGGGGCTGACTGTGGTGAGCCGGTCGCTGTAGTACAGGCCGGATTTCATAAATGACAGCCAGTTGTGGAACTCCAGCCCTTCCATCGAGAACAGTGACCAGGGCAAGTCCATACGCGGCATCCAATCCGGGCTGAAGTTACCCTGAAACGCCAGGTTGTGGACGCTGAACACACTGCGGATTGTGTTGTTTGGATTCAGCTTGAGGTAGGCCGGCGCCAAGCCCGACTGCCAGTCGTTGGCCTGCAGAATCTGCGGTTGCCATTGCAGAGCCGGTTCACCGAAACAGAGTTGGGCCGCGACACGAGACAGCAATCCAAATCGCAGTGCGTTATCGGGCCAATCGACCCCGAATTCGTCGTGGTAAGGGCTGCCCGGGCGGTGGTACAGCTCGGGTGCATCCAGCAGATAAATCGGTACGCCTGTGTCCGGTACTCGCCCCGATAGCACTCGACATCGTGGGCCCTGTTTAAAGGGCGCCAGACCGTCCAACTTGGGAACCGCATCGACCGCTTGGATCAAGCCGGGGTAGGCTGGCATCAGCACCCGGCAGTCGACGCCAAGCGCACCCAGAGCGGCCGGAAGGGCGGCGCTTACGTCCGCCAGACCGCCGGTCTTGATCAGCGGATGCAGTTCAGACGTGACGAACAACACCCGGGCCGCCGGGTCTGCCGCGGCGCGCGTCGGGCTGTTCATCGTGTGGGTTCCGGCACCAGAATCAGAGCCGCCAGAGGCGGCAGGGTGAGCGCTAGGCTGTGCGGATGTCCCATCCATGCTTGCGTGCTGGTACGGATCGAAGTTTGGTTGCCAACGTTGCTGCCACCGTAGTGGACCGAATCGGTGTTGATGTGTTCACGGTAGGCCCCGGCCACCGGCACGCCAACTCGGTAACCGTGGCGCACCACCGGGGTGAAATTTAACACCACCAGGGTGAGTTGGTCGCCATCCAGGCGCAGGTAGCTCAGCACCGACTGGGCAGTGTCGTTGCAGTCCACCCATTCGAATCCCGAAGATTCGAAATCCCGTGCGTACAGCGATCGGCGATCGCGGTAGACCGCATTGAGGTCTCCGATCAAACGCTGCAACCCGGCATGTCCGGTTTGCTCGAGCAACCACCAGTCCAGGCTTCTGGCCTCACTCCATTCACGTTCCTGGGCGAATTCACTGCCCATGAACAGCAGCTTCTTGCCCGGATAAGTCCATTGGTAGGCGTACAGCAGACGTAAATTGGCCAGCTTTTGCCAGTGGTCGCCAGCCATTTTCGACAGCATCGACCCCTTGCCGTGGACCACCTCGTCGTGTGACAGCGGCAGCATAAAATTCTCGCTGAACGCGTAGAGCAGTCCAAAGGTGAGATTCTGATGATGGAAGTGGCGGTAAACCGGATCGAATGAAAGGTAGGTGAGGGTGTCGTGCATCCAGCCCATGTTCCATTTCATGGTGAATCCGAGGCCGCCGACCCAGGGTGGCCGCGTAACCTGTGGCCACGAAGTGGACTCCTCGGCGATCATCAGTATGCCGGGCGAATCGGTTTGCACCGACTCGTTGAGCGCCCGCAGAAACTCGATGGCTTCGAGATTCTCGTTGCCTCCGTATCGGTTGGGCAGCCAGTCCCCGGGTTCTCGCGAGTAGTCCAGGTACAACATGCTGGCCACGGCATCGACTCGCAGTCCGTCCAGGTGGAAGGTCTCCAACCAGTAGGTGGCGCTGCCCGTCAGGAAACAGCGCACTTCGTTGCGTCCGTAGTCGAATACCAGGGTACCCCACTCCCGGTGCTCTCCCTGGCGGGGGTCTGGATGCTCATACAGTGGTTGGCCGTCAAAGCGCGCCAGGGCATGTTCATCCTTCGGGAAATGGCCAGGTACCCAGTCCAACAACACGCCGATACCGTTTTGATGACAATGATCGACCAGCCATCGAAAGTCGTCCGGGGTGCCGAAGCGGGCAGTGGGGGCGAAGAAACCGGTTACCTGATAACCCCAGGACTCGTCCAGCGGGTATTCGGTCACCGGGAGCAACTCTATGTGGGTGAAGCCGAGGGATTGGACGTGTTCCACCAGCAGCGGCGCAATTTCTCTGTAACTCAGTTGAGCCCCGTCCTCGCCTCGTCGCCAGGAACCGAGATGTACCTCGTACACCGACATGGGTTGTGCTTGCCAATCAAAATCCGCTCGATCATCCATCCATTTCCGGTCCTGCCAGACGTGCGCCGGCGGCGCCGTCACACGGGCGGCAGTGGCCGGTCGGAGCTCGAATTGATGGCCGTACGGGTCAATTTTGGTGACCACTGCGCCACTTTTTCGATGACGGAGTTCGAATCGATACAGGTCTCCGACACTCACACCCGGCAGGAACAGCTCCCAGATTCCGCTGTCTCCACGCACCCGCATGGGGTGACAGCGACCGTCCCACTGGTTGAAGTGTCCGACCACGCTGACCCGTTCGGCATTCGGCGCCCAGGTTGCGAACAAGACCCCGGGATGGCCGTCAACCGACAGCATGTGGGCGCCCAGAAAGCGCCAGGCGTGTCTATGGCGACCTTCGCCAAACAGGTGCAGATCCAGATCCCCGATCTGTGGTGGAAACGCATAGGGATCCGTTTGCACCCACTGCGCGTCGTTGTGCCCGATGAACTCCAGGGTTGGGTGGTCAGGTAGCGCCGAATCGCTTCCCCGGAGTTCGAACAGGCCATCGCATCCCTGAGGTTCCAGGTCCACGCCGATCTGCGCTATGCGCACCTGGCGGGCATGTGGGTTGAACACACGGTAAACCCGTCCAGTTCCAGCCCCGTGTCGTCCCAGAACCTGGAAGGGGTCATGGTGGCGGCCGTCGATGAGGCGCCGAATCGGCTCGCTTGGTTTCGCTGGTTCGGTGGGTGTCTTCACGAGTGCTTAAGGCCTGATTTGAGTCATTGCGTCCCTGAGGGGCGATTTTTGAGCTATTAAGTGGAGATTGTCATCCACCAGCCCGTATTATGGATTTTATATAGTCGGCATGATGGATGCGGCCGCCAACACCTTTAGGAATGGGACTGTCATGAGATTCGAAGGGACGCCCCGGTACGTCAGTCGTCTCACCAGTGGCACCCTCGCCCTGATACTCGCAGGGGGCAGGGGAAGCCGACTGAAACAGCTGACAAGCTGGCGTTCCAAACCGGCGACGCCGTTTGGCGGCAAGTTCCGCATCATCGACTTTGCTCTGTCCAATTGCATCAATTCCGGGATTCGGCGGGTTTCGGTTCTCACCCAGTACAAGGCCCATTCTCTTATTCTGCACATCCAGCGGGGTTGGGGCTTCCTCCGGGGCGAGTTCGGCGAGTTCGTCGAACTGCTCCCAGCCCAGCAGCGTGTCCGCTCCGCCTGGTATCAGGGTACCGCAGACGCGGTATTCCAGAACCTGGACATTATCCGCAACCACAACCCCGAGTACATCCTGATTCTGGGCGGTGACCACATCTACAAGATGGATTACGGCCCTATGGTTGCACAGCATGTGGAGCAAAAAGCGGATGTCACTGTTGGTTGTGTAGAGGTCACCCGGGAAGAGGCCAGCGGTTTTGGCGTGGTTTCGGTCGATTCACGCAATCGCGTACTCCGATTCATTGAGAAACCTGCAGACCCGGAGCCGGTCCCGGGTCGTCCAAACCATGCCTTGGCTTCCATGGGCATCTATGTGTTCAATCCCGATTTTCTCTACGAGCAACTCATAAGAGACGCCGACACGCCGGATTCCACCCACGATTTCGGCAATGACATCCTGCCGGCAGTGATCGGGCGTTATCGAGTCTGTGCCTACCCGTTCGTGGATGTGCAGACGTCGCGCCAGAATTATTGGCGCGACGTGGGAACGGTAGACGCTTTCTGGGAGGCCAACATGGAGTTGATCAGCGTCAGCCCGGAATTGAATCTGTACGATGAAGAATGGCCTATCTGGACTTACCAGGAGCAGTTGCCGCCGGCCAAGTTCGTGTTTGACGACGATGACCGGAGAGGAATGGCGGTCGATTCCATGGTTTCCGGCGGCTGCATCGTGTCCGGCGCTCTTGTGCGCCGCTCCCTGCTGTTCTCCAAGGTAACGGTTCGCGCCGGAAGCGAGTTGCATTGCGCTGTGGTATTGCCAAACGTCACCATCGGTGAGAACTGCCGCATCCACAAGGCGATCCTTGACGAAGGCTGTGTGGTGCCCGCAGGTACAGTAATCGGCGCTGATCCTGTTGCGGACGCCAATCGCTTCCTGGTCACCGACGGCGGCGTTGTTCTGGTGGTACCGGAGATGCTTGGCCAGGAGACCCATCATGTTCGATGATCGACGATTGAAGACCTTGATCGGCTGGCATATGCATTCGCTGGGTTACCGCGATCGGTGCAGTGTCAGTCGCACTAAATTCCGCGTCAGTGGGGCTGCTCCGGGCTGAGCGATGGCAAGCGAGACCCAACCTCTGAGCCGGCGCAGAAGCGGTGTCCTGCTTCATCTGAGTTCGCTGCCGGGGCCCGGGCTCGGCGGGACGCTTGGATCCGCCGCGGAGCATTTCATCGAGTTTCTTGTGGCCGGGGGTTTTTCGGTGTGGCAGGTATTGCCGCTGGGGCCGCCGCACCATGATCGCTCACCCTACCTGGCCCAATCGGCATTCGCTCTGGATCCGGCCTTGTTGAGTCTGGAACAGATGTATGCGGACGGATGGTTGGACCAGAGAATTGACGAGGGCACGTCGACCATCGCTGGCCGGCGTGCGCTCCGTGATGCGGTGCTGCGGGCAGCGCCGCATCTGGCGGGGGAGTTCGACGCATTCCGCAGTCGTGCTGCCCACTGGCTGACGGATTACGCGATGTTTTGCGTGATTCGGAACACTGTTGCCGGCATACCCTGGTGGCAATGGCCTGAGCCGCTCCGAGATCGGGACGACGATGCGCTGCGCAAGATCGGCGCAGAGAATGCCGCTGCTCTGGAAGAGGTGGCGTTCGAGCAGTTCCTGCTGGATGCCCAATGGCGAAGGCTGCGTTCCCGGGCTGGGGAACGAGGGGTGGAGCTGTTTGGCGATCTGCCCTTGTTCGTGGCACAGGACAGCGCTGACGTATGGGCCAACCGATCTCTGTTCAAGCTGGACGAATGGGGCCAACCGCAGGTAGTGGCGGGCGTGCCACCAGACTATTTTTCGGCCACTGGACAACGATGGGGCAATCCTCAGTACGATTGGGAAGTGCATCGGAAAACCGGTTTCGAGTGGTGGACGCGACGCGTCGCTCACGAAATCGATCGCTTCGATTTGTTGCGCATCGATCATTTCCGAGGGCTGGATGCGGTATGGGAGATTCCAGCGGAATCGGATACGGCATTGCAGGGCTGTTGGGTTCAGGTGCCGGGTGAGGCGCTGTTGAGCTCGTTGAAGCGCAGTCTCGGCCCACTGCCTCTGGTGGCGGAGGACTTGGGACTGATTTCGGCTGCGGTCCTGCGATTGCGGGACGATTTCCATCTTCCGGGTATGCGGATTCTTCAGTTCGCCTTCGATGGTGGTGCCGCAAACCCCTACTTGCCCCACAACCTGGTGCCCGATTCGGTGGTCTATACCGGCACCCATGACAACGACACTCTGCGTGGCTGGTGGGAATCATTGGCGCCCCATCAGCAACAGAACGTGGCGGATTACCTGGGCTGCGGACTGG
>Ga0316189_10004516_pt1 | contig 13372 bp, 14 predicted proteins | sample LowCovwburrow_MG_FD_204930 | JGI IMG/M metagenome (GOLD analysis project Ga0316189, IMG submission 204930) | Coastal sediment microbial communities from Maine, United States - Lowes Cove worm burrow | ecosystem: Environmental > Aquatic > Marine > Coastal > Sediment | place: USA: Maine... | reverse complement strand
CCACCGCCTGTATCATCTGGGCAGTGCGCGCTTAACACGATCGAACCTCTCCCGGATTAACGAAAATAAGCCTTACCAATTGTATGAGGCGCTTTTTGGTACGTTGCTCAAGGGTACTGTCAAGTTAACCCAATTCAAGCTCTTTTCGGAAAATTTCTGTGTTCTAAGTTGTTGATTTATATAGAGCAGGATCTTCAAGAATCATCAAAATTGATGCTAATTTTAGTTAACTTGACAGTACCCACTCGTGCCCCATTTGAAGTTGGATTGCTCGCAGGTCCACGCCCACCTCAAGCAAATGTGTGCCGTAGCAATGGCGCAAGGTATGCATCGATACTCGCTTATGAATGCCACAACCCTTAACGATTATCCTGATGGCTTGTTGTACACTACCTCGGCACATGGGTATTGAGGCGTTGTGCTGTAAATCTCCCGTTTTGCCGCGAGGGAATATTAAAACAGGATTGCGATGGCTTACCCAGTAACGGCGTAGGGAGTCCAAAGTGCGAGCAGGCAGAAAGACGAAACGATCTTTGCGGCCTTTACCGCACCGAATGTGGACTCTTTGACGAGCGCTGTCGATGTCTGAAATAGTGAGGTTCAGAGCCTCGCCTAACCGAAGTCCCATGCTGTAGACACACAGAATAAAACTTTGATAACGGGGTTCGCGAGTTTGGTTGATCACTCTGGCAACCTCTGCGACTGACATAATATCAGGTAAGGTTCTAACGTTAGGTGGCCTGACAATATCTACCCATTGGCAAGGCTTATCCAGGACATATCGGTAGAAAAATATAAGCCCATGGCGATCTTGTTTGACGACAGACCATGAATGCGACTCGACTAGAGATAAGAAATAGTCTTTGAGGTGCGCCGGTTCTAACTGATCAGGGCAGCAATCAAAGAAAGCAGCTAGCCGACGTACTGCCCGAGCGTAGGCATCAATCGTGTTGTGCGCTTTGCCTTGCAGGCGAAGTGCGTTAAGGTGTTGTTGATAGAGTAAATCAAAACGTGATTGTTCAGATGGTTCCATTTGGTATTCCTCTTGAAAGTCACACCCATGATTGAGTGTGTGAGGAATAGTGTGACAGCCATCACGCCATTTGCCGCGTAGCGGCTTCGTTCAACAGGCAGTATGTTCAATTGAGGAGCTGAAAAGCTCCTTTTTGGATTTGGCGAATGGCAGTAAAGGGCAGAGGCTGTGTAAAAACTCAAAAACGGCCTTTTTAATCGAGTTTTAAGCGAAAATAAAAGCCATTCGACACCACTTGCATCACTATCGTAGCTTCAATCAACAGAGGAGAATCTCAGTCGCCTGAAAGCATCAATATAGTGCGCACTCTAGGCAATTTTCAAACCGGAGTTTTTACACAGCCTGGGCAAGGAGCTGCCTTTGGATGGCATGAGCAAAACTCGATACAGCTCTTAACTCACTCATGGAATTATTGACACGAGCCTAAAGTTGCTATCTACAGTGATTGCTTCAGAAAAACTTCCGTACAATCCATTGGTACCAGGTTGGGGCAATATTGATGGGGCCCATTCTTCAGCCAGCAGATCAGTTGTAAGTATTGGTGAAGCAATAGTTACTACCAATTTTTTCCTGCCCTGAGGTTCCTCCAAGTGAACTGCTCCGTTTAAGCTTATTCTAGGCTTCGTGTGCTCTCCATCAACAATAGTGGTCGGGAATCCGATTTCGGCTAAACACTTATATCCATCCGAGCCCTTGAATTCGCTTTGTTGGATCAGCGCAATAACGCAGGTGATTATCCTGTCAGATTGACTCAAAAATTGAGGCTCATCCACTGTCAACCCAACTCCATTGCAGACGGCCAGAGCCTCCGTAATAAATCCTTGTTGATTAGGGGTTGATGGGTTGTGAGGTTTTTCAGCAAATATTTCTATCGCCTTTTTAGTTGAATGCGAAAGTTGTGACCTTCTCAGCTGTGTTTGTTGTCGCTTAAAGGAAAACTCTTTTTCTATTTTTGAGAGAGCCGACCGGGTACCAACTCCTAGTAATCTGACGCAAAAATCATTATCCAAAGTGCCAACTTGGTGGTGTATGAACTGCATAAATCTTGTTGGAAATGGTTCTCCTATTTTCAAAGCTTTTTTAGGGATAATATATTCAAAATTTAACTGCGCAAATGACATCAATCGTTCGACCGAAGAATAGAAAGGCCCCATTTTTCTAATATCAGAGTGTGCAACAAAATCAGCCACATCTCGAAAAGTTTGATGCTGTCGCGAATACTCCCGTAGCAGAATTAGCAAAGTGTCGATGTCTCTCTCTTTGAAGTTACCAGACAGAATATCGTCAATAATTGTTTGTGCTTTCAGCTTTTGTCCAGTTTTCATTATTACTCCTTTATAGCTAACGGCTCTCCTTCAGGCAGCTTTACCTCAATCGTATAACTCGGTATGTATCTGAAGATAGTACCTCAGAGGTTTTCTCGTTAAAAGTAAATGCTATGAACGATTCTTTTGACCAACCTATAACGTAGATTACACTAAAGCTATCGTTTTTAGGCTCAATAACATCTCTCATCATGTACGTAAGTAACTCGTAGTCTTCCTCAGCATCTTCGTCGCGAAAACAGCCAATATCTTCCACCATCACCAAAAGCTGACTACCTAGCTCATAATTTTTATTCAACTTTTTAAGTATTGCGTTTTTTATTAGCTCTAAGGCCTTCCGCTGAGCATCTGATCTCTTTACACAATCTGAAGAAACTGAGACCTTAATTCCAGTTCGTTCTGTTCCTGTTTTCGTGACATCACCAAAACTAATTTATTACCTCGTATCACCGGCGATAGGGAAAGTCAGCAATAACTACGAGTCACTATTCAAACCGCGGTAAGAAACGAAAAGTAAAGCAATAGATATTGTCTATGTAGCTAACTACCTATTTATGAAGTGCACAAAGACATACGACTAAGCTCTTTTACTCTTGGATGGCAGGCGTAGATTGGATATAGTGTTCTACTTGTAATTATATGACTGTGGATACTGTTAGAACATGAACAGGATAAAAAAGAATATTACCGTTCGCTTCTTTGCTGTAGACGCTAAAGATAAATTTTTCACGGACTTTGTAAGCAGTTTCAATACAAATAAGGAAGGAGATTCTAATTCGGTATTGTCACGTTAAGCGACTGACGGGATAATCATGCTATGAACAAATCTAAAAACCCCTACCACGGTCACCGTTATCCACCTGAGATAATTGCCCATGCAGTTTGGTTGTACCACCGTTTTACTCTCAGCTTCCGAGATATCGAAGAAATGTTGGCGATCCGCGGCGTTCAAACGTCCTACGAGTCCGTTCGACGTTGGTGTTTGAAATTCCCACAACATTACAGTAAGGCTATTCGAAAACGTCAGGGTAAGCTCGGTGATATTTGGTTTTTAGATGAGGTTTTCCTGTCCGTCGGCGGCAAGCGCCAGTATCTTTGGCGAGCCGTCGATCAGGATGGAGATGTCGTCGATATTCTCGTCCAAAGCCGCAGAAACAAAGGTGCCGCACGGCGTTTCTTCAAGAAATTGTTCAAAGGTCAGGCATCAATTCCCTTGAAGATTGTCACTGATAAGCTGAAGAGTTATCAGGCGGCCTTAGGTGAGCTGGCGCCATCGTTACCCCACATCACTGACCAGTATGAGAACAACCGTGCAGAGGTATCGCATCAACCCGGCCGACAACAGGAAAGGCAAATGCGCCGGTTTAAATCGCCCGGGCAGGCACAACGATTTCTCTCCTTTCACGGACTCGTAAACAATTTATTTCGACGGCAAAGACACTTACTATCCGCTGGAAATTATCGCGCGCTGAGAGATCGGGCGTTTGTGACCTGGGAGGAGGCTACCTGCGTCTACTGAAAGGAAAATTAGTCATTTTAGGCTTTCGGTTGAGCGGGCTTGGTTAACGTGACAATACCATCGAAAGCTATCTCTCAGTTACAACTTGCTCCAACAATCTTATACTGTTGGGAGAAATATTACACCGATCATTCTATATTTATTTGCCCTACAGACTTTACACCATTCGGCTAAACATATGGAGAGAGCTTGTCAGAGAAAATTGAGGGTTTCAGATTTAAATGCTAACTTTGCCGCATGAAACAACAAAATCCATTCAAATATTACAAGACATCACCTGAGATTATCCGGTTAGCAGTAATGTACTGCGTTAGATACCCGCTTAGCTTTCGCCAGGATGAGAATATTTTATATGAAAGGGGAATCGATATTCGGGTATTGTCACGTTACCAAATGCTAGCTGATCAAAAGGTCAAAATGACGTTATGGCCGATCAGTAGGCATAGGTAGCCTGATCCCACGTCACAATAGCTCGGTCTCTGAACACTCGATAATTTTCTGCATACAACAAATCTCTCCGTCGTCGAAATAAATTGTTCACGAGTCCGTGAAAAGAGAGGAATCGTTGAGCCTGCCCGGGGGTGTTGTCAGACTAACTTTAACATGCCAAAAACCCAAAACCTGGAACTTCCCCTACGCAGCACAAAACCTTCTCCGTTCGGAAAGTGAATTGCTTCTTTGTTGTTTGAAAATCGCTCTCTTTTGTAAATGTCGCTGGTGGTTGCAAATCTGCGAATGGATACTGGTGAAAATCTGTAACGTCACCCCACTTTTAAACTTTTGCATCGACCTTTCCTTTCGCTTGAATGGAAGGTGCGAGTTTTCGCAGGAGTTATTTAAGTAGATCCCAGTTTCTTGTAAGTTTGAGCATTGAATCTCCTTCAGAGCGGCGCCGTATGAACGCAATTTATCCGTCACTATTCCTTTGGGCGCTCCGTGCTTTAGCATCGTTTTCTTAAGAAATTTCAACGCTTTCTCTTTGTTTCGGCGCTTACTTACGTAACATTCGAGTACTTCGCCTTCATGGTCTATTGCTCTCTATAAGTAATGTAGCTCTCCATTAATTTTCACGAAGACCTCCTCCATGTGCCAGCGCCAATTGGATTGAAAGCCTCTACGTTTTCGGCGTATTTCCCCTGCAAACTCCCGGCCAAACCGCTCTACCCAAAACCGAACTGTTTCATGACTAATATCGATTCCACGTTCATGCAGTATATCTTCGACTTGGCGAAAACTGAGCGGATAACGCACGTAATACATCACCGCTAATCGGATGATGTCGTGTGATATCTTGAAGTATTTGAATGGATTTTTCTGGTGCATTCTCAAATTATGGCGTTTTATGATCTGGTCTCGAAGTTAATCTGACAACACCCTAGTTGAGCTTTAGAAAGTTAACTTGTCAGTACTCCAAGCATAGTTTCTACTGAACTATCTCGTTAGAAGAAACCGACTTAGCTAGAGATGGTATGAAAACTTCAACCCTGCCCGCTTTATATTCTTCGCCTAAGAAAGCCACTTCTGAGGTCAACCATGTATCGAAATCTGGCCATTCCTGAATCAAGGTTCCATCGCCCAGGGTGTCAATCCGTTTGGCTCTCCCCTTCTTGTCTAGCAACACATGTGACCCATCTGCTTTGTACCATCCAACAATTGCGTCATCCTCTTTCATGCCTTTCATTCTCGCTGAATGGTTGTACATCATGAAATTGTCTGGGTAGTTGTGTGGATGACTTCCTTTCCTTTTTAAAGGAATATAACCACTTATTCGTAAAGCATCAAAGAAAATAGACAGCCCATTGGCATATTTTAGGCATTGTTTATATTGAGGTGGCAGCTGACGCGGGTATCGCTCTTCGAATTCTGAAAAACTCCCTTCGTCCAAAGGTGCATAAATAATATTGATATATGCCTTTGGAGCTACACTAGGGGTATGTCCAATCAATGTAGTTCCTACATCATTAGTTTCTTCTCCAAGCCGCCCCCCTTCTGTCAACGGTGCGAGAACTTTCTCATTGAATGTGTTTTTATTCATTTTGACTCCGTTAAATACATAGAGGGTTGTTTTCGCAGTTGTTATTCGACTGTTCGAGCATCATTGAACTCATTGTTCCAGCGCAGCGATTTCTTTCCTTTCATGGGCTCGTAAACAATTTATTTAGGAGGTAAAGACTTTTGTTGTCTGCCGAAAATTATCGAGCATTCAGGGACCGAGCTTTTGTGACGTGGCATCAGGCTACCTGCGTCTACTGATCGGGCATCACCTTATTTTAGACTTCCGATCAACTAGCGTAACAATACCCTAGAGGATGTTACAAGCTGTCGTCTCGAATCTAGAAACAAAAAGTATCAACTTTTACAGAACAGAAATATTTTAAGCCCACGGTTTTACAATATCGTCGAGATCAGACTCGGAAGTTGCGGCATCGATATCGGCTGCTAGCCTCTTGAGAGAAAACATTCGATCCTGAGACATACAAAAATCATCTAATTCACTCGAGTGGTTCTTCCATTCATGGGCATGATCAAAAAATTTATACATATAAAATTCCTTCCCGTCTTTAGTGCTGAATTTATCTTCGTTCACAGCTTTATTTGACAGCTTTATATGTGATAGTCCAACGTTTTGTAAATAGGATTGCTCAAATGCAGTCACCCAATAAATTCCTGGAATATATCGTCTGAAATCGACACCGGTTGTAAACTCTATACTGCTTGCCCCACCATGATTAGAGGGGTCGTCCCATGCTTTGAACAAATGATGCCGATGTTTTGATTCGTCGTAATCGCATGCATAACCAAATGTTACCCCGGGGACCTCTTCTAGAAGTGTTTTTAACAAGGGCAATATATCTACGCTACGCTTAAACCCTCGTTTGAACTCTACAAAAAGATACCCGTGCGTAGCTTGCCGGGAATCATCACGAAAGGTGTTTGGCTCAACGTGATAAGTGACCTTATTACCTAATAAAGCAAAACTAATTTTTTTCGCACGTTGATAAAATTCGCCAAAACGCTCGGCATCGGATACTTTATCCGTCTTGTTTCCAACCCTTTCACTCCAGGAAAAATAATCGGGAGTAAAGGGTTCTTGAGTACCACAAATACACTCAACCAAACTGTCTAATGATGGGGTTGGAAATCCTATATAAATTTGATTTGACATGATTTTTAGCAATCGCCATTTCCTAGATCGCAATGGCGTTTAATTGTTATCGTTGGGTTATTTTCTACCGTCTTAGAAACTTTAGTATTAACACCGGTATCGATTTCTAGCTTGACGCCTTTTTCTTTGGCAACAGCCGTCTGATTTCGTATTTGTTTAGTGTTTGACAATTTTATTACATCTTTGACTTCCACTAAATTGCCTGTATTTGGGTCAATTCCGTCGGGATCGGATCTGTTTCATCAAAATAAGGCTGATCGCAACCGTTCACACGTTTTAATTTCGTTTCTACAAAAAAAATCGTTGGACTGAGATATTTTTCAAATTGCGATTTTTCAATATTCCCTCTCCCACTAACGAAGCTCAAAAATAAGATATTCTATTAGATAATGCCCTCTATCGGAACATAAAATATCTATGTTCGCCCGCGTCAAACTATCACTTTGAGTATACAACTCCCATTTACGCTTGTCAGATATTGAAAGATTGCATTGCGTTCCTGGCATCCCTGCCAGTCGTGCTCGCCAGCCTTCGCTAATCGCTCATCACCGCCAACAGCGCGGCGACTAACGGGCATTTGATCACTAACGCTTTCGCACTCCGTGCGACAACTGCGTTGGCTCACTGTTATTGGCCTTGCAGCCCGAGCATTGCAAGAACCAAGCCTGCGGTAAGCCCAAAATAAATTGTCTTGTTGGTTGTCTTTTTCCCATTAATTTTTTTTGGTCTTAGATCTGGCAATCCTCTCCTTGGCCTTCAATTCGGTTGTCACCGAATGAGCGAGCGCGCCCTATGCGCGAACGCATCATTCGATAGACGGGCATTTTTAAAGACTTGTTTGAGCACCACGTCAAGCCACATCCCGTTGGTCTATCGATTCTTTTTAACTAATTAATGAGGACGCTATTATGCAAAACGCACTAATACAATCGTTTAACCCTATCGACACCATCTGTTCAAAAGTAAATGTTCGCCCTGCGGCTAAGGCCACGGACATTAAGCAGCTTGCCAATGACATTGAGCATCACGGTCAATTACAACCCGTTATCATTCGTTTTGAAGAGGGCAAACCTGCGGTTATTGCTGGGCAGCGCAGACGCAAAGCCCTCCGCCAGCTGTGCCGTAAAAACCCAGCTGTGACGCTCGAAGGCATTGTGGTTGAGGTGGATGATATGCAAGCCACCGCCATTTCATTGAGTGAGAACAAGAACCAATTGCCGATGTCGGTGATGGATTCTTATACGGCGTTCTCAAAACTGGTAAAGTTAGGCTGGGATGCCGCCAGTGTTGCGCAGGTCTACTCATTGTCGTTAAAGGAAGTACGGCAAGTCTTAGCCTTAGGCGATTTGCCTGCGAGCATCATTAAGGCGCATGAGGCGCGAGACATTGATGATGATTGCTTAAAGCTATTGGCAATTGCGCCCAAGGGCCGTTTGAATCAATGGGTCAAGTTATACCGTGACGGGAATGCACCGACTTGGGCGCGGGATATTCGGTGCTTCTTGGCCAACGATCAAGAAATCATTAGAACGGGTGTAGCCTTGTTTGATGTCGGCCAAGCGGAAGTGGCATTGGTTGACGATTTCTTTGCAGAGGAAACTTTTTTTGCCAACCCCGACCAGTTTTGGGAGTTGCAACGCGCCGAGATTGAGACAATCCGTGCTGAGTATGAGGCTAAGCGGTGGGTGGTTGAGATCATCGAATCTGACTATAGCCCTTGGCAGTACTGTGAGACGGCTAAGAAAGCCGGAGGTAAGGTTTTGATCTTTGTTAGTTCTTCTGGCTCGGTGGAGGTTAAGCGCGGCTTGCTGAGCACCTCAGAAGCACGCTCTTTGGAACGCCACCACGCGGGGGAGGTTGAAGGTCACGCTGAAGCGCCCAACGAAAAACCCGAAGTGACTAAGAAGATGAACGAGTACTTGCTTGGCTACTTCACGCAAGCGGCGCAATCATCGGTGATCGCGGATTACGATCTGACGGAGCGGGTTTTGTTGGTGATGTTGTTAACCGAGGATGGCAAGTTTCGGATGAACTATTGTGATGGTTTTGTCAGGTTAACTTCGGAGAATTTACTTTTCGATGCATAATTCCCAGATGAATATTTATAAAAGACCCCGGTTTCCGCCAGAAATCATTAGTTATGCCGTCTGGCTTTAGTATCGCTTCAATCTCAGTTATCACCGAAATGTCGGACCACTCGTCGAAGTTTTGTTGGCACATCGCTGGATTATGGTTAGCTATGATTCAATTGGCTGTTGGTGTCTTAAGTTTGGTCAGAAATATGCCAAGCGTCTTCGCAAACGGCATCAAGGGTTTGGTGATACATTCTTTAATCGATGAGGTATTTGTCAAGAATGGTGACAAGCAACACTACTTGTGGCGTGCGGTAGATCAGGATGGTGCTGTTGTTGATGTATTGCTTCAAATTAGGCGAAATACGGCAGAAGCTGAGCGTTTCTTTCAGAGAGTTTTGAAATCATCAGGCAAAACGCCACGAAAAATAATGACGGATAAACTAGGAAGTTATGGTGCTGCACAGAGAGAAATGAACGGAAGTTGGATTCATGATACGTCCCAATATTCAAACAATCGAGCTGAACAATCACACCAACCAACACCAAGCCAAGAGCGAAGCATGAGACGATTTAGGTCGATGAAACAAGCACAACGATTTCTGAATGTGCACGCTGCAGTCTATAATTTATTCAAGCTAGGGCGTCATTTGACAACTTCAACTAATTATCAAAACCTTAGGATTGGTGCGTTTAGTGAATGGGAAACGGTCGTTACTTGAGTCTGTAAATCAAATTGTTGTTGAGTTCAAAAAGTTAATCTGACAAAACCGTCCTGAGAGCCGGGCGTTAAGAAATTGTTTTTGTGAGCAACGTCAGGGGGTTGATCTTTGGGAAGTCGTGCGCAGCGCACCGGAAAAATTAGGGAATAAACGTAGACAGAGAATTAATAACGTTTATGATAATAGACAATTGAATGTATTCAGGGGAGGAACCTAGCTTATGGCTTCAGATGGAAAAGGAATATTACCGCAGATTATTGTTGCGGTTACTATCGCGTTGATCGCAGGCGGCTCATCACCTTGGTGGTGGAATGAGCTAATAAATAGGAAATCCACCAAAATCGTTATTGATCCAAAAGAAGTTGATCCTTCCGCGCCAGTTATTAATGATAAGCCGGAATTAGTGCTGAGTGGCCCGATGAGAGTGACCGCTTCGGTAATTCCAACTGTTGTTCATCGTGGTCAGACAACAAAGGTGAATGTGTTCGTACAAGATGCTAAAGGAAATCCAATTCCAGCAGCTACGGTATCGCTTTCTGCAGGAGGAGGTTACTTCAGCCGAACCGAGACAAGCTCCGTTTCAGGATCAACAGATTCAAGCGGCGTTTTTAAAGCAAAATGGAAATGTGACCAATGTGCACCTTCATACAGGAGCGGAGTAAGAGTAACTAAGCCCGGTTACGATGAGATAAAAGAGTCGTGGCGGGTAACAATTTCTAACTAGAGTCGCAGAGCTAAGCATAAAGTTCTCACATTGAATTTCATTTTTTGATTTCAGTTCGTAAAGGCTATTACATTTACTTGTTATTAATCTAGATTGTTACTACCTTTAAACTGTGCATTACTGAGGGTCTCACTATTTAGTGCTCAATGTTAATTACGTTTTAAAGTAGACTATTTATAAGGAGAGGGAGTATGGGATTGTGGTCGAAAGTTAAAAAAGTCGCAAAAAAAGTTGTAAGTGGCGTTAAGACTGTCTTAAATGTGCTTGGTGAAATCGCTAGACGTCTAATCGGCTTACCCAGTTTCGTATGGGATATGATTATTCCATGGCCTCGCAAAAGATTGCGTGTGAGAGTGTTAATTCTGACTAATGAGGACGGAACCTCCTTAGATGCGACAAGAGATCTTGAACAAGAAGCCAGTGACGCCTACAGCCTTGCAAAGACTATTCTCAAAAATTCTGCAAATGTAAAGATGACCACGTATGGCACACTACCAAGAGTTGAGATTCTTGATGATCATCCACCCAGAAAGGCTCTAGAACCAAGATGTGGATGGGGCGGATTTAAAGACATTTTTGGAGAAGCTGGTTGGTTTTATACTAAAAACAAACAATATGGCATCTCTACATTATTTTTGGGAAATGGTGCGCCGATAACTGTATTTATTGTAAGGGATGTTCTAGGTGGAAAACAAGGATGCTCAAACGGTGCTGTCGCTGATTATGTAACTGTAGATTTGGACGGTCTTCAAGTGGCTTCGGGCGATGATGTGGGCCCCGCAACAGCGCCTTCCACCACAATGACGCATGAGCTCGCCCATGCGTGCGGTCTCAATTATATGTTGTTCCGTGAACATTCTAAGAAAAAAACAAACTTGATGTACCCTGACAATACTCGTGGCACGAAGCTCAATAAGTTACAGAGAGCAACATTGAGAAATTCTAGATTTGTTACTTACCTTTGAGCACTGCTTAGCAGCCAAGGGAAATATGTGTAATAGAAATATTTACAATCTTGGAGGATTGAATATGAGAAATTTATTTCAACATTTAGCAACTGGTTTTGTCTTAATAATATTAATTTGTTCAGTCACTTCATGTGATAGGCAGTCCAGTTTCAATATTTTCAATCAAAAAGTTGAGACCAGTAGCACTCCGCAATTTTCTGGCCACGACAAGAGATTCCTTGAAGTAACAGGCCTTAATGATTTGGACTACGTAATTGTTGATAAGCTATCAATGGGAATTATGACAAAAATCTCTAATATATTGCTGCCGTCGAAAGAAGCACTTTTGGATATTAGTGAAATAGCATTTGTTTATATCTATACAGAGAATTCAAACGATCAAGGAATCTCTATTTCAAAATCAAACACGCACGCTTTTAGTATTGTTGGTTTAAGCCAAAAAGGTCCCAAGCACAACTACTATGAAAAACAATCAGATAATTCCTTTCGGCAATTGCTATCGTTACCTAGAAAACTCAATGGACCTTTAAACATGGATGAGATCCGAATGTTGCATTTTGCGGCGGTTAAGGGTTCGAAATTGCCAGAAAAATCAAGTATTTATGAATTTCGTTCGGAGCTTTTTAATAATATGAAGCTTGGTAGTGCTCCTAATAAGTTACTCATGAAATCACTGTTGCTGGACCTAACCCGTAATAAAGGATCAAAAACCATAGGCTTGTATGGGGATGCTTTGTACAGTGCTCTTCGAGCTGATGATAGACCTGGGACCGGTAGCTGTGGAAACGCACAATTGTGTCCTTCTGGTGGGAATGGAAGCTGTGTGCCTTCTCCAGTAGCGGGGTACATGTGCCAGACCGGTGATGGTGGAGGCGGAGATGGGTGCACCGCTGCCCAGTTACCAGTATTGAGTAAAGTTATGGGATTTAATTTAACGGCACCCATTGATTTTCGAGCCATACACTCGTTTCGTGATGATTTCCTTTCTAAGTCAGATGTTGGAAAAAAATATGTGGGTTATATGTATGTGTTTTCCCAATTTGCAAAGATGGACATAAAGTCATTAACCGAATATGCGTCTATCACGCTACCGCTTCAAACAAGCATAAATACAATTATGTCAGATGGCAGAATAGGAGTTGTAATAAGTGAAGATCTCAAGCAACAGGCAAAAACAATCATTAATAACCATAAAGACATCGCAGACACAGACTTTCAAAAAATATTGGCTCGACTTGAGCTGGACTTAGATCGCTTAAGTGGATTGAATAAGAATGACTTCATTCGCGAGTTCGAAGGCATGCCGATCACGGTGAAATAATAGGCTGTTTAGAGGGCCACCCCCATTGTTCTTACAAAGCTGTTTTCTCGGCAACCCGAGATTAATCAGGAATTGAATACAAAAAAGTTACTAAGTATCTTCAAATAGTCGTAACTCGATTCCAGATTCATTAGCCATTGAAATTGCTTGTTTACTTATGATTATGCACAGCTTGAGGATCAAAAATATCAATGCCTTATTTCGCCTTTAAATTGTCGGAGACTAAATTTATTGAGAAGATTAGTCTATGAACAGAAGGCCTAGACGTACCACCAGAAACGCGGCCAGCGGTCGCAAGCGTTAGTGATTAAAAGCCCAAAAGTCGCCGCCGTGCGATAATGAGAGCAGCGAAGGCAGAGATGAACGCCCGTAGGGAGCACCTACTAAATCTTTGCTGCGACCCACAGACAAAATAAACCAATCAATTTGCACGCACCCAATCGTCTTAGCGTCAGGATCGGTAAAAGAGGCTTGCTGATATGTTCGAGCTCTGACGGTTCGACAATTTGTCCTCGACTCTGT
>Ga0316189_10004515_pt1 | contig 13372 bp, 13 predicted proteins | sample LowCovwburrow_MG_FD_204930 | JGI IMG/M metagenome (GOLD analysis project Ga0316189, IMG submission 204930) | Coastal sediment microbial communities from Maine, United States - Lowes Cove worm burrow | ecosystem: Environmental > Aquatic > Marine > Coastal > Sediment | place: USA: Maine... | reverse complement strand
CTGGCGACGATCTGTCCCTCGGCTAGAGCTACCGGAGTTAAGGCAATTCGGTCAATAACGTCGCCAACCGCAAAGATGCTGGGCTCTGCTGTCTGAAATCGCTCATTAACCTTAATCGCGCCATTAGCTGCCAGCTCTACAGCAACCTTGTCCAGACCAAGATCTGCGGTCATTGGAAGCCGACCGGTAGCAGCGAGAACCATATCACAATCCAGCTTAGATCCGGATTTAAATAATACTTCTAACTTATTGTTCTGTTTAACTATTTTATCTATGTCTTCTTCAAGATAGAGATCAACATGATTAGCGATTTCGGCAGTTATAAATTTCCTGATATCGTCATCAAAGCCCCGTAGTAATTGGTCTCCACGATAAATCAGACTGGTTCTACAGCCAAGGCGACTAAATATACTGGCGAATTCCACAGCGATATAGCCGCCACCCATGACTGCAATCTCTGCGGGAAGCTGATCCATGGCAAAAACGTCGTTGGAGCTTAGGGTTAACTCGCTACCTGAAAATTCTGGAATCCAGGGCCAACCGCCAACGGCTATTAAAATGTGTTTGGCGCTAATGGTCTTGCCGTCCACCTGAACTTCATTGGGGCCAGAGATTCTGGCGCGAGCCTCGAAGATATCCACCTGATTAGAATCAAGTATGGATTTATATATGCCATTTAGCCTATTGATTTCTTTATCTTTATTAGCCTTTAGAACACTCCAGTCAAAGCGTAGATTATCGAATTCCCAGCCGAAGCCCTTGCTGTCCTCGAAATCGTCGAAATAGTGCGCCCCATAGCTAAACAGCTTCTTGGGTACACAACCTACATTCACACAGGTGCCACCGAAATATCGCTCCTCGGCGACTGCTACCCTCGCCCCTAAACTCGCCGCTATCCGACAGGCACGAACGCCACCTGAGCCAGCTCCAATAACAAATAAATCGTAATCAAATGTATCCAAGTTCCTGTATCCTTTTAATGCTCGAACCCAGCATCGGCTTCGACGCGCAAACGCAAAGCGGCATTATGCCCTAGCTACCCTTACGAGAATATAAGACCCAGCATGCAGGCCAATTTATTCGACGGCGATGAAACTTCCACTGATGCAATAAGGCATTCCATAGGAAGTGCAGAATTGCTTGAATATCCGCAGATGATCGCGCCTATTGAAGCTGAGCAGATGCTGCAGACTCTCATAGCGGATATTCCATGGAGGCAAGAAAGCTTAAAGATTGCTGGCAAGCTACGGGCGATACCACGACTGCAATGCTGGATGGGTGATCAATCTAGTGAATATGGTTACTCGGGTGTGAGGCTCACTCCCTGCCCCTGGCATGAAACAGTAAAAACCATACACGATCGAGTCACTGCTTTATGCGGCTCAACTTTTAATTCCGTCTTGATCAATCTGTATCGCAATGGGCAGGATAGCGTTGCCTGGCATGCCGACGATGAATCGGAATTAGGCGACAGCCCAAGGATTGCATCGGTGAGCTTGGGAGCAGAAAGAATTTTCGAACTGAAGCAAAAAAACCAGACACCGTCGAAGAAATACCAACTACCGCTGCGACATGGGAGTCTGCTTATTATGGGCGGGACAATGCAGCAGCATTGGTTGCATCAACTACCTAAGGTAAAGGGATTGCAGGAAGCACGCATCAATCTTACCTTTAGAAATATTATCAGCGATTAGAACCAACGACGAGGTCTCGTTGCAGGGTCAGCAGGTTAAGATTTATGAGCGAAAGGGATAGTTTTGATATCTGCGTGATTGGCGCTGGGGTAATTGGTTTAGCCATCGCTTATGAGCTTGCTAAAAAATACAAGAACCAAGGTAAGAGCATCGTGATATTGGAGCAGGAGTCGAGTTTTGGCCTGCACGTAAGCAGTCGCAATAGCGAGGTGATACATGCAGGCATCTACTATCCAACAGATAGCCTAAAGGCAGAACTCTGTGTTACTGGAAAACAGCTGCTCTATAGTCACTGTGAACAGTTCGACATACCACACAAGAAAATTGGCAAGCTAATAGTTGCGAAGAATGCGGAGATCGATGCCTTAGCGCAGCTAAAGAAAAACGCAGTCGCTAACGGCGTATTTGATCTGCAGCTTTTAAATAGAGCAGAGCTCCAAAAACTAGAACCTCATATCGAAGCAGATGCCGCTCTGTATTCCCCCTCTACGGGAATCATAGATAGTCACAACTATATGCAAAATTTGTTGCATGCAGCGGAAATGCTAGGTGTACATTTTTCACCCTACTCTCGCGTCGAGAGAGTCGAAACTGAGATGAATTCCTTTATCGTACATTGTCAGCTCGATGAAAATAGAAATCCTGAGAAATATCAATTTAATTGCCAACAGCTCATCAATGCGGCTGGCTTAGGGGCACAAGCTATCGCTCATACTGTATCTGCTGTGCCGAAAAAGACTATTCCCGAGCTACACTACTGTAAAGGAGACTATTTCAACTTTCGTGGGCCTAATCCGTTTTCTCATTTGATTTACCCAATGCCCGAAACCAATACAGCTGGTCTAGGCGTTCACGCCACGATGGACATGTCATCGCAACTCAGATTCGGGCCAGATACAGAGTACATCGAGGAAATTAATTTTGAGATTGACGGCAACAAATCGAAAGCTTTTGCGGAATATATTTCAGCATATTTTCCGGCAATTAAGGCGAGTGATCTAAAGCCGGCATACTCTGGAGTCCGACCGAAACTATCAGGACTAGGTGAAGCGGCTAGCGATTTTGAAATCCAAGGAGAAGGTGTGCATGGCATCTCTGGCCTGTTTCAACTTTTCGGCATGGAGTCGCCAGGACTCACGGCGAGCCTAGCTATTGCTCAACACATCTCTGAGCGCGTCGAAGTATAAGCTTCAGCTCAATGATGAACTGCGCAGCCAATCCTACAATGTCTGCGATTGACTAGGCCCAATCTTGTAGTCGATAAGCTTGGATTCAATCAGCGATCTAATCTGCGTGTCACTACGCTCGAAGTGCAAGCCTATTCCTTTACGGCGATCGCCGCGATTTTCAGCCGGTGTTATCCAGACAACTTTAGTTATGCACAAGTGTCGCCGCGAATCGTCGAGAAGTTGTAGTAGGAGACATACGCTGTCTTGGAGTTTGTAGCTACTGGCTGATTGTTCTCCCTGTTTGAGAGCCGAGGAAGGAAGGAACAGACCACCATTTCTTAGGAACGGCATATACGTGCTTTTTAGTGTGCTGAGGCTGTCGATGCGAATCGAAAGAATGGCTGTGCTAGTGACGATCTGCAATTCCCTCTTTCTGTTATTGATTGCAATTACTGTGCGCTGTTTATCTAGCGAAGTTCTAGCTTACTCCACTGCCAATAAATAGACTCTAGAATGAGCTGTGGATTTGGATTTGTACTAGAGGCCAGTTGTTTCCTCGCCGTTTCTACTTCGATATAAAAAAGCGCTAGGGATCTGGCAACAATCTGAGCACGGGACTTCTCCTTAGGCGGAACCAACAGAGTGTACATGCTCTGCAGTGCAGGATCGTCTGCGCGCTCTTCTATACCGGTAAGGCTGTATTTAATAAGTTTAGACAAGAATCCAGAGAAGTGCTGCAATACTTCTGATTCACCATTTTTTGCGATTAGTGAGAGGGCCTGTTGAATGGATTTCTTAGTTGTTTTCACGTCACAGATGCTCTGCAAGATTAGTCCTCTGGCTTGCAACGAGTCCCCTTCTGCTAGCTGAAGCGCAATCAGCGGTCTCATGTCGCTAGCTTCTAGTAGCGAGCGTACATTTGCCTCCCCAACAATCAACTGTAACCAAGAGAGGGCAATGTCGGCTGTCGGGACTTGAAATGCGAGTTTCTGGCAACGACTGCGTATTGTAGCGACGAGCCGCCCCGGATGATCAGATACCAGTAAAACGTAAGCATTGTCGTTCGGCTCTTCTAAGGTCTTTAGTAGAGCGTTCGCCGCATTGGCATTTAATAGATGGGCATCTTGAATGATCGCCACCTTTGACCCACCAGAATGACTGCTACGAATCATAAATTCTGAAAGCCAGCGTATCTGATCGATCTTGATGTTCTTGCTGCCCTCCTCTACCTCGATAGTTAGGATGTCAGGGTGGTTCCCTGCACCACCCTTGAGGCAGTTCGAGCATGTGCCACAGGCAGTAGCTCTTTCTGCGATTCCCGCTTCAGCCTTTTGTGTAACTGGGTTTAGACACAGCGCATACCTAGCAAAACTGTTGGCGAAAAGAGACTTACCCAAACCTTCGCTGCCGCTAAAGAGATAAGCATGTGCTAATTGTTGAGTGGCGAATGCGCGGCTAAGTTGCGCCCACTGAGCAAGCTGCCAGGGTAATGGCGCGCTCATAGCAGATGTTGAATGTGAAGCCGTCCCGCTCATCTATTTCCTATACTAGGTGATTCTCGAAAGGCCTTGTTCTAAGGCCGTCAATAAATCCAGTTTCACATCCTCTAATGACTTAGATGCATCGATCACCGTGCAACGCTCGGGCTCAGCCTGTGCGATATCAAGATAGCCTTGCCGGACACCACGGAAAAAACTTTGCTGCTCTCGCTCGAATCTGTCGAGTTCGCCTCGATTGCCGGCCCTTTCGATGCCAATTTCCGGGTCGAGGTCTAAGATAATAGTCAGATCAGGCCGCAGCTCGCCCTGAACCATAGACTGCAATTGATCTATCGTTTCGATGCTTAGTCCCCGCCCCGCTCCCTGATAGGCGAATGTCGCATCGGTAAATCGATCGCAGACGACCCATTTTCCTGCCGCGAGAGCGGGCTCAATGACTTTCTCTAAGTGTTGCGCCCTAGCAGCAAACACCAGCAGTAATTCGGTTAGCTCCGACATAGACTCTTCGTGAACGGCCAGCAGGAGATCTCGGATTCGTTCTGCCAATTGCGTGCCACCAGGCTCTCGAGTTAGCACGTAGTCAATGTTGTGCTGCTCTAGATACTGTGTGATGAACTCAATATTTGTGCTCTTACCTACTCCCTCTGCACCTTCCAGAGTTAGAAAGAGGCCGCGCTTATTTGTCATTATTTTTCACTTTTTAGCATTGCAAATTGCCATAATGAATTTGGCTAGATACGCGGATCTAGTTGTTAGAACCTAACTGATACTCACGAACAGCGGCATTGTGCTCTTCCAATGTTCGTGAGAATTGATGGCTCCCATCGCCTCTTGCCACAAAATACAAATAGTCAGAGGCAGAGGGGTTTAGTGCTGCATTGATCGAAGCTGCTCCGCTTAATGCTATCGGTGTCGGCGGAAGGCCATCAATACGATAGGTATTATAGGGAGTCGCTTCCGATAAATCTGCACGGCTGATATTACCGTTATAACGATCACCCATTCCATAGATTGTCGTCGGGTCTGACTGTAGCCGCATGCCTAGATCTAGCCGACCTACAAAAACCGCTGCGATTAGGCCACGCTCGCTGTTACTCGCTGATTCCTTTTCGATTATGGAAGCCATTGTGAGAGCCTCGTAAGAATTGGCATAGGGCAAGGCCCCTAGTCGCGACTCCCAAGCCTCGCTCAAAACACTGTTGAGCCTTTCATGTGCTCTACGCAGCAGCTCGATATCAGAGGTACCCTTGGTGTAGAAATAGGTATCGGGATAGAGCAAGCCTTCCGGGTTCTCGTAGTCCAACCCCATAACTTGGGCAATTTCTTCAGAACTGCTGTTGCTCAGAGTGCTGAGTATGTTTTCCGCGCTCCACAGTGCATCTAATACCTGTTGAAAAGTCCATCCTTCTACCAGTGTAATTCGATACTGCAGAGATTCGCCACGGACAATTTTATCGAGTAACTGCGCCGGGGTGATTCCTGGTTGAAGCTCGTATTCCCCAGTTTGGATGCTGTTTTCTACACCTCGCAGCCGCGCCCACAATTTAAATACCGAGGGGCTGGTGAGATAGCCAGCTTCGCCGAGCTCCATAGCAACGCGCGACAGAGAGCTCCCTGCTGCTACCTCTATTTTTACAGGCGCGGACTCAAGAGATGGCAATGCAATCTCCGTATGCAATGTCCTGTAGCTCAGGAGGGCAATCACAACAAAGATTGTGAGCATTGCCGCTGCAGCTATGAGGAGGTGTCGTCTGTTCATTTTGCGTTGTTTCTAAATAGTTTGGATTGAATTTCCAGAGCGGCTTCTGCATAACGCTCTTCTTCCGGAGCTACCCGCCAACTCACATTCTGAACCTCAGCTATTGGCCAAACACCAAAGACGCTATTGCAGAGCAAAATCTCGTCCGCTGTTTTTAGCTGCGTGAGGCTAATCGCCTTTCGTGCAACAGCTATCCCCTGCTTGCCGAACTCATCGATCAGGTGGTTCAGCATAACCCCTTCGACACCGCTTCTACTAAGATCTGGCGTAACTAACTCATTGCCCATAGCCAGAAGTAAATTACTTCTGCAACCCTCTATCACATAGCCTTCCTCATCCATGCACAAGCCTTCATCACAGGCACTCGGTATCTGCGCGCTAGCCAATACTTGATCCAACCTATTCAAATGTTTGATGCCGCTCAGGTTCGAATTGCTTGAAAGCCTGTGCTTACACAGGGCAACTCTTGCTCCCCTACTTGTCACAGGGGCGACATAGTCTGTTAGCTGTATTATGCGAGTACAGCTAGCCTGTGCTGCCGGGGCATAACCTCTGCCGCCCTCTCCCCGAGTTAGTGTTATCTTAAGGATGGCGTCCGCTGCCTTATTGTCACGCAATGACAGACGGATTTCGTTTTCTAGCAAATCGAAATCTACAGATAGCTGCAGAACCTTACAGGCATGCTCGAGTCGTTTGAGATGTGCGGGCCAGAGTATCGGGCTATTAGAGAGAACTCTAACAGTTTCGAAGCAGCCATCGCCGTATTGAAAGCCGCGGTCGCGAATTGAAATGTGATCCGCTTGCTGTCCGTTTATTAAACTCTGCAAGGGTCCACCTGACATGAGGGGAAGCCGGCTATTTCAGCCTAGAGAAAATCAAGCTGCCGTTAGTACCACCGAAGCCAAATGAATTGGACAGCGCTACATTAACTTCCAGCTCACGACTTTCATTTGGAACATAGTCTAGGTCGCAGCCTTCATCCGGATTATCAAGGTTTATAGTCGGGCTTATTACTTGATCGCGCAACGTCAGAACCGATACGATTGCCTCAACAGACCCCGAAGCACCTAAAAGATGACCGATCATCGACTTGGTAGAGCTAACGCAAAGCTTCGATGAGTGCTCTGCAAAAACACTTTTAATTGCTTCGGTCTCGGCAATATCTCCGGCCATTGTTGATGTGCCGTGCGCGTTTACATATTCCACGTCTGTCGCATTCAATCCTGCACTATCTAACGCATTCTGCATACATTGAGCTGCGCCCGCACCACCTTCAGACGGCGAGGTCATGTGATAGGCATCTCCGCTCATGCCGAAGCCAACAAGCTCGGCGTAAATATTCGCACCACGTTTCTTCGCGTGTTCATATTCTTCGAGCACCATAATACCGGCACCATCACTCAGCACGAAACCATCACGGTCTCTATCCCACGGACGGCTGGCGCTCTGCGGATCATCGTTTCTTTGCGACAATGCCCTAGCAGCACAGAAGCCTCCGAGCCCAACCGGTGTAGTAGCCATCTCGGCACCACCAGCGACCATGACGTCTGCTTGATTGTTTGCGATCATATTGGCAGCTAGACCGATATTGTGAGTACCGGTAGTACAGGCGGTAACAACGGCAATATTGGGGCCCTGTAATCCGAATCGAATTGAAAGTGTGCCGGCTACCATGTTTACGATTGAGCCTGGTACGAAGAAGGGAGAAACTTTTCGAGGACCTGATTCTTGAATAGTGCGTGTAGTCTCTTCGATACTACCGATACCACCAATGCCTGACCCAACAGCGACTCCGCCACGCTTGGGGTCGAGGTTAGTCTCATCTATTCCAGCATCTTGAATTGCCTGTACGCCTGCTGCGATGCCGTAGTGCATGAAAATATCCATGCGCCTAGCCTCTTTAGCGGACATAAAGTCAGTGCAGTCGAAGCCTTTAATGGAGCCGCCAAACTGAGTACTGAAGTCTGAAGTATCGAAATGCTCAATGGTATTAATACCAGACTGACCATTCTTAATTGCGTTCCAGGTGGTTTCAACATCATTTCCAACTGGAGTGATGAGGCCGAGACCGGTCACCACTACTCTTCTGCTACTCAATGCTTTAATCTCCTGGCTAAAAACAACAAACACCAGATAAACAAAAGCTACTCAAGAATAAACCGGAGTAGCTTTGTTTTGTGCTGATGTTCAGTGTTACAGGTTCGAGTTGATATAATCACAGGCCAATTGAACAGTGGTAATCTTTTCGGCCTCTTCATCAGGAATCTCTGTTTCGAATTCCTCTTCTAATGCCATCACCAATTCAACTGTGTCTAAAGAATCGGCGCCTAGGTCTTCCACAAAAGAAGCTGAAGGTTTTACTTCGTCTTCCTTTACGCCAAGCTGCTCGCACACAATCTTCTTAACGCGCTCTTCAATGCTACTCATATCTATTATTAGCTCCTAATACTGTATTTCTAGCAGTGTTGCCAGCGGCCTGTCGAACAGCCCTGTTATTGGTAAATCGGGTAAATTTTGATCAATCTATTTACCGTTGTTTTCACCAAACCCTTATCAAACGATTACCGACTTTGGTGCTCTTCGCGGGCCTCGCAGATACCCAGCGAATAATTCAGGACGCAAGTTTACCTCTATTTCCATGCGATGTAATGCCTAAATTCAAAAATAAGCCCCGCACCATAAACCCTCTTAAAACTCAGTTACTTAGCGTTACGCCATATACATGCCGCCGTTCACATGAAGCGTCTCTCCGGTGATATAGGCACCACTATCGGAAGCTAAAAATCCCACCATAGCGGCGATTTCCTCAGGCTGCCCTAGCCGACCCAGAGGAATCGATGATAAAAGAGCTTCCGCCTGCTTTTCTGGCAAGTCTTTAGTCATATCGGTTGCGATAAAGCCTGGGGCAACAGCGTTTACCGTTACCCCTCTAGACCCTATTTCTTTCGCAAGGGCACGACTAAAGCCCTCTATGCCGGCCTTTGATGCGGCGTAGTTTGACTGCCCAGCATTACCACTCGAACCCACTACCGAGCTGATATTAATGATTCGTCCCCAGCGAGCCTTCGTCATGCCCTTTACGCAGGCCTTACACAGTCGGTACATGGAGCCAAGGTTCGTATCGATCACATCAGACCATTCCTCAGCCTTCATACGCATAAGTAGGTTGTCTTTGGTAATTCCAGCGTTATTGACCAGCGCTAATGGAGCTCCGTACTTCTCTGTGATTACAGACATCATGGAAGCTACAGATTCATCTGAGGAAACATCGAGGCACATACCTTCGCCCTGAATCGAACTCTCGGTTAAATAATTACTAATATTCTCCGCCCCCGAATCAGACGTCGCTGTGCCTATGACTGTGAATCCGCGATTGCCCAGATCCAATGCTATGGCACGCCCTATGCCTCTGCTCGCCCCTGTTACCAAGGCTACCTTCGTAGATTCGTTCATATCCTCATTCCTTTGTTCTTCTAGCTTTTATTATTCTAGATTTAAGTCGTTTTATGAGCAGCTGTGGCTAAGACGCTAATTCCTGTATAGCCCTAGCCAGACCTTCGGGGTCTTCGCTGGCGAAACTGCTTATCTCTGGCTCGATGCGTTTAATTAGCCCGCCCAGTACCTTGCCTGGTCCGCATTCGATAATCTTCTCAATGCCATTCGCTCGCATGCAGTTCACTGAATCTACCCACAGAACAGGTGCATACAATTGCTTTATCAAGTTTTCCTTTATCAGAGCCGGATCTTCGCCGACTTGAGCATTCACGTTTTGGACTACTGGAATCTGTGGAGCGCTAAATTGTACCCTCACCAATTCTGCTTGCAGCTGCTCGGCTGCAGGCTTCATCAGCGCACAGTGCGAAGGGACACTGACATTTAAGGGTAGTGCTCGCTTGGCGCCTGCCTCCTTACACAGAACCATCGCCCTCTCCACGGCATCGACATCACCGGCTATGACAGTCTGACCTGGGGAATTGAAGTTCGCGGCAGAGACTACCTGCCCCTGCGCCGCCTGCTCACAAAGTCCTGCTATCTTGCTGTCATCCAGGCCCACTATTGCGGCCATCTTACCGGTACCAGCGCTTACCGCTGCCTGCATAAAGCGACCCCGTTGATGCACCAGCTGAACTGCATCAGCAAAGCTAAGTACACCGGAACAGACTAGCGCCGAATACTCTCCAAGGCTGTGCCCCGCTAGTATCGATGGCTGCGGGCCTTGCTGTGTCTGCCACACTCGCCATATAGCGACCGATGCCGCCAGCAGTACCGGCTGTGTAATCTCCGTCTGATTGAGTTGTTCTTGCTGATCAATCTGGCTTACTTCCCAGAGATCTCTATCTAAGACTGCCGATGCCTCAGCGAAAGTATCGATAACCACGCTGAAGCTTGTTGCCAGATCCGCCAACATTCCCAACTTCTGTGACCCCTGACCTGGAAAAACAAAGCCAATATTGTTCATTCTGCTATCGAACCTCACTTATTCTTAATAATGTTTTGCTTACGCTCTAAATAGTTAGGGGCCAAACATAACGCTATTCAGCTCGCCTCAATGATCGCAGCTACTTTTTCTCTTATCAATTCAGGAACGGCATTTTCTGCCTCTCTGACGGCTTGCTGGATCGCGAAGGCAAAGCCCTCTGTGGTTGCGTTGCCGTGGCTCTTTATTATGCTGCCTTGCAGGCCTAATAGACTCGCACCATTGAAGCGATGGGGATTGATTTGCTCACTAAGACTGTTGAATAACTTAGTCTTGCTCTCGTTCTCGGAGGAACTTGCAGAGTCTGTAAATACCTGTGATGACAGCAATTTCTTGACGACATTAGCAACGCCTGCGCTGGTCTTGATTGTTACATTACCGACAAATCCGTCGCAGACAACAACATCTGCCCTGCCCTCGAATAGCTCGTTTGCCTCAATAAAGCCGACATAATCGAAAGCTGGACAACGATCCATTAGCGCGCCGGCATCACGTACTTCTTCTGTGCCTTTGAACTGCTCAGAACCGATATTGAGCAGCCCAACCTTAGCGACTTCACCCTGCAGAGATTCCGCGAGTACCGACCCCATTACGGCAAATTCAAACAACTGCTGCGCATCAACCTCGGGATTGGCACCCACATCGAGAAGAAAGCACTGCCGCGTGGCACCTGGAATGCTGGCTACCATAGCTGGCTTTTGAATACCGCTTATGGTCTTCAGCAGATGTCTGCCGATCATCAATAGCGCACCCGTGTTACCTGCGCTGACCATGGCTTCTACGCGTCCGTCCTGAAGCGACTGCACCGCTTTATACATAGAGGATGCCTTGCCGCTACGCAAGACGTGCGCAGGTTTATCCTCGTCACTAATGACGTCGAGAGTATGTTCTATGGAAATGCGTTCGGCGAGCACAGGCGAGATAGAATCCAGGTAGGGCTCTATCTGGCTTTTATCGCCAATGAGGATTACTGATAGGTCGGAATTTAATTCCAGAGCGTGCAAGGCGGCTGGAAGGGTAATCTCAACCCCTCCATCACCACCCATAGCGTCGATTGCTATGCGCTTAGGCAAACTCAAGGCTGGGTGCCCTAGTCTTCGCCGATATCCAGTACTTTCTTGCCTTTGTAGAATCCATCAGCCGTTACGTGATGGCGACGGTGAATTTCACCGGTCGTCTGATCCGTAGATAGCGTAGGTCCCGTAAGGGAGTCGTGAGTTCGTCGCTTGCCACGCCGTGAACGGGTGACCTTGCTTTTTTGAACTGCCATTTCAATCTCCTAATACAAATTCTTTAAAATGCTTCAATTACCAGAATCACTATCTTTAAGTGATCTAAGCACTGCAAACGGGTTTTCGCTGGTAACATTTTCTACAGCACCTTCACCCGCCACATAGTCCTTCTGACTAATGCAATCACCAGCTTCGTGATAACTCACAAGTGGCGTGCATAGAATCAATTGCTCTTCGATCAACTCGGCCAAATCTAGCTTATGATCCTCGCAAATCCAAGGATCCAATTCCGCGTCTAATCGAAGCGCCGCTTCCTCATCCCGCACTAGTGCCAGCTTTATGTCGTCCGTAAGCGCTATAGCTAGAGGCTTAAGACAGCGCTGACAGAAAACATTTACCTGAGCCTGCAAACTGCCCGTTATTAAGCGCTGTTTCGCGTCACTGAGCGTAAATTCCAACTCGAGAGACACGCTTCCTTGATCATTCGCTAGGGTCTTAGTGAACCTAGGCAGCCTAATTAGATCAATATCCCCGCTAATATGTTCTTCTTGTTGGAAGATTTTACGGGTGTCTGCGTAGGCTGGAATAGAGCTATCTGACATCAGGCGCGCATAATAGGCGTATGGCCGTCATCTGTCAAAGATTTATCGAAACTTTAGTCCCTTAGATAATTCTGTAAGCATCTGTATTTAAAGCTATTTACCCAATATTTGTATTAACGAGTCTAGATGATTTGGGATAGGCGCTTCCACACGGATGGGTGCGGCCCCCTCAGGCATATCAAATTCGATTTTCCAGGCATGTAAACAGAGGTTTTTAACCGATGCCAGGGCGCTGTTCTTGGCCTTAAAAGTGTACTTAGCATCCCCCACTATGCCATGACCTGAATGTTGGCAATGCACACGAATTTGGTGAGTTCGCCCCGTCTCCGGCATCGCTTCAATCAAACTTGCTCCATCGAATTGCTGTTTCACCGTAAAACGAGTCAGAGAGGGTTTACCGCTCTCTAGGACTCGAACGATGCGCTCATTTTCCCCGACAGGATCTTTCTGTAGGGGCACATCGACGGCAGCGAGATGCTCAGGCCAGTTTCCATGAACCAAGGCCAGGTAATGTTTTTTGACATTTTTTACTTTAAATTCATTCTGTAAGTATTTTAAAAATAAAGTATTTTTTGAAATAATTAAACAACCCGTAGTGCCCCTGTCGATCCTATGAGCCAACTCTAACTCAGCCCATTCTGGCTTGCATTGACGAAGCGCTTCGATCAGCCCCATAGCCACACTGGTACCACCATGCACCGCCATACCGGCCGGTTTATTAATCACTAGGAGCTCGTCGTTCTCTAGAAGTATGCTATTTAACAGAAACTCCTGCAGCGCAGGACTCGGCTTTGCTGTCTGCTGGCTGTAGTTAGACGTGTAGGGTGGAATATGAACCTCGTCTCCCATATCCAGCTTCCGCTCAGGCCTACATCGTTTCTTATTGACCCGAACCTCTCCGCGGCGGATCAATCGGTATATGCGCGTCCTAGGAACGCCT
>Ga0316189_10004514_pt1 | contig 13374 bp, 8 predicted proteins | sample LowCovwburrow_MG_FD_204930 | JGI IMG/M metagenome (GOLD analysis project Ga0316189, IMG submission 204930) | Coastal sediment microbial communities from Maine, United States - Lowes Cove worm burrow | ecosystem: Environmental > Aquatic > Marine > Coastal > Sediment | place: USA: Maine... | reverse complement strand
CCCGCCCATGGCGCCGCTAGAGGGGATAGGCGCACCAGTTCTCGTCGGAGCAGAACATCGGCGCCGGGCACGAACCACCGGCGCCGCACTCGACAAGGCAGCTCCAGTAGGTCACCGGTCGGCAAAAGCCCATATCGTCGCAGAGTTCGCCGGGGATGCACTCGGCGCCCATCGAGCAGTCGATCATCGAGCCGCCGCCCTCGGCCAACGCGGCGACGCAGCTCGCGGAGGCGTCGCCGAGGCCCTCGCTTGGACAGGTCGGGTCGGCCTCCGAACAGAAGGGAGAGCAGGCCTGACCATCGCCGACGATGTTCTGCGCAGTGCCTTCGGGACAGATCCCGTCCTCCGGCGTTGGATAGTCCGGCGGCGGCTCGACGCCGCCGGTCGTCGTCGTCGTCGTCGTCTCACCACCGGTCGTCGTCGTCGTCGTCGACTCCGGCATCCCCGACTCGGACGCAGTGTTCTCGGTGGTCGTAGGCGCAGTCTCCGAGGTCTCCGAGGTGGTCGATGAGCCATCATCGCCGGCACACCCGAGGGTGATCGCGAAGAGCGGAGCGAGGACGGAGAGGAGAGCTCGTGAGCTCGCGGAGCGCCTGGATGAACGACGAAGGGGAAGGCTACGCATAGTCAGCTCGTTCTCTGTGATCGCACGGCGCCACAGACCTCGCAAGCACATGCGCACGGGTACAGATGGGCAATCACGCGCCGAGACGCTACACTCGCGCCGCAGCTATGACGATACCGCGCCTGGTCACGATCACCTTTTCCCACTATTGCGAAAAGGCGCGCTGGGGCCTCGATCGTCGAAGGATCGACTTCGTCGAGGAGGGCCACCTCCCCCTCTTTCACATGCTGCCGGTCCGTCGCGCCGGAGGGCAGCGCCAGGTGCCGCTCCTCGTCGCCGACGGCGAGATCGTCGACGACTCGACCGCGATCCTCCGATGGGCGGACGCCCAACCCTCGGACACGCCGAGGCTCTACCCGGACGCCGTCGCCGACGAAGTCCTCACCCTAGAGGAGGCCTTTGACCACGATCTAGGGCCCGCGGCGCGACGATGGGCCTACGGGTTTGTCCTCCGCAAGCGTGGGTACTTGATGAGCCTGGCCCAGGAGGGCGCGCCCTCCTGGGAGAGGCGCGCCCTAGGCCTCACCTTTCCGGCGGCGCGCTGGCTGATGCGCCGGGGCATGCGGATCAACGAGGCTGGGATCGCCCGCTCGCGAGACAAGCTCGCGCGCTCCTTTGACGACGTCGCCGAGCGTCTCCGCGACGGTCGCCCCTACCTGACCGGTGATACATTCACGGCCGCCGATCTGACCTTCGCCGCCCTCGCAGCGCTGGCCGTCCTCCCGGCAAACAACGGCTCGCGCTTGACTCCCCCGGAGGAGCTCCCGGCCGACGCCCAGGCGGAGATCAAGGCGTATCGAGCTCATCCAGCCGGCGCCTACGCGCTCCGCCTCTACGAGGCTGAGCGCGACCGCAGATGAGCGGCCAGGGCTGAGACCCGGGGTCTGCGGCTGCTGCCGCCGAGACCTCGACGACGACCCGCTCGCACCGCAGACCGCGCGAAAACATCCTCGCCGCGAGCAAGAAAGAAGAAGGGCCGCCGCGCTCGTCGAGCGCAGCGGCCATCCATCTGACAACACAAACTACTTCGCGGGCGCGGCCTTGCGGTCCGCGGCCTTGGCCGAGGTCTTCGTCTTCACCGAGGCCTCGGGGTAGAGCGTGCCGTCGATCCGGTTGCGGCCGAGGTACTTCCTCGCCGCGGCCTGAACGTTCTTGCTGCTGACCCGCTTGATCGCCTTCTCCTCGAGCTCGACGATCTTGGTCGGGTCGCTGCCGTAGCGATAGTTATCGACCAGCTGGCCCAGCCAGAAGTAGTTCTTCCGGAGATCGACCTCGAGCTTACGCCGACGCAGCTCCTTGATCTTCGAGATGTACTCCTCGCCGATCCCCTCCTTCTTGGTCTCGGCGACCAGATCGAAGACCGCCTGCTTGAGCTTGTCGACGTTCTCCGGCGCGCAACCGAAGCCGATCCGGTAGCTGTAACGCTCCTTCGGCCGACGCTCGATGGTACCCGAGGAGAAGGCCCCGTACACCCCGCCCATCTCCTCGCGCAGGACCTCGCGCAGGCGGATGTCGAGCACCTCCGCGAGCTGGTCGAGGTCGTCCTCGGCCTCCGGCGACCACTTCGCCGCGCCGTGATAGGTGAGCATGACAAAGCTCTTCGGGTCCTGCCCCTTCTTCACAGAGAGCTCCTTGCGCCCCGAGGGGTGCTTTTTGCCGACGTCCTTCCAGCGCTCCTTGCGACCGCTCGCGGGCAGGCTCGCGAGGTAGGTCGCGCTCAGCGTCTTGAGCTTGGCCATGTCGACGTTGCCGACAAAGAAGAAGGTGAAGTCGCCAGCGTCGCCAAAGCGATCGCCGTAGAACTTCATCGCCGCGTCGAGGTCGACCGTGTCGAGCAGCTCCACCGTCATCGGCTTGGAGCGCGGATGGTTGGAGTCGCTCAGCGCGCGCAGCTCATCGAAGAAGACGCTCTGCGGGTTGAGGTCGCGGTTCTTGACGAAGGTCGCCTGGACCCCCTTCCAGGCCTCAAACGCCGCCGGATCACGACGCGGCGCGGTGAAGGTCAGGTGGATCATCTGCATCATCGCCTCGAGGTCGTCGGGCGAGGCGTTGCCGCGCAGGCCCTCCTCGAGCTCATAGACGTAGGGGTTCACCCGGACGACCTTGCCCTTCATCATCTTGTCGACGGTCGAGGCGTCGAACTCCCCGAGCCCGCTCTCGGAGACGATCCCGTCAGAGCTGTTCGCCGACCAGTAGTTGCGGTCGTCGGTCAGCGAGGTCCCGCCGGGGCTGATCGCCCGGAAGAGCACCTCGTCGTTCTTGAAGTCGGTCGGCTTGACCACGACCTTCGCCCCGTTGGAGAGGGTCCAGACGGTCACGCCGATCCCGTCGACCGTCTCCTCGGCGGTGATCGAGCCCGCCGCCGGCGCCTTCGCCATCAGCGTGTCGCCGACCTCGAGCTCTTCGTAGGCCTTGATGTCGCGCGAGCTGACCTGATCGACGATCGCCAGGAGCTGCTCCTCCTTCGGCATCTGATCCCGAGCGGCGCCGCTGGCCATGACGACCCGATCCTTGCGGCTGGTCCACGCCTCGACCCGCTGGTTCACCTCTTCGAGGGTGATCGTCGGCAGGAACTTCTTCACGAGATCGAGCTCCACCGCCCGACCGGGCATCGCCTCCCCCTCGAGGAAGTGGTTGACCATCTCGGAGGTGTAGGCGCGGGCGTCGACCTTGTCTTTCTCCTTTAGCGCCCGCTCGTACTCCCGCAACATCTCGCTCTTCTGCCGGTCAAACTCAGAGGCGAGGAAACCGTGCCTGCGGGCGCGCTCGACCTCTGTGGTCAGGACCTCGAGGGTCCGATCGACCTCCCCTGGCTTGGCGAAGGCGAAGAGCTGGAAGATGTCGACCTGACGGCCCATCTCGTTGGTGTAGTTAAACGCGAATGCGAAGGGCGAGTCGGGCTCTTGCCCGATCTCCGAGAAGCGATCGCTGAGCATCCCGTGCATCAGCTCCTCGACCAGGTTGTCGCGGTAGTCGGCCTCGGTGACGATCGGCGTCGGCGGCCCCTTGATCGCGTATTGGACCATCGTCATCGACTGCTCAGGGTCGGTGACGATCGCCGCGCGGGTCTCCTCGAGGAGCGGGATCGGCACGTTCTCGCGGACCCGCGGGGTCTCAGGGCCCTTGATCGCGCCAAAGCGCCTTTTGATGTCGGCCTCCATCGCCTCCGGGTCGACGTCGCCGACGACGATCACGGCCATCAGGTCGGGCCGGTACCAGTCCTTGTAGAAGCGCTGGAGGGCCTCGACCGGCGCCTTCTCCAGGATCTCCTTCTCGCCTATCGGCTTGCGCTCGGCGTACTTCGACCCCTTGAGGAAGATCGGCCACTGCTTGTCAAAGGCGCGTTGCGAGGCGCCCCGACCGAGGCGCCACTCCTCGATGACGACCCCGCGCTCCTTGTCGACCTCCGCCGGATCAAAGGAGAGCGCCTGGGCCCAGTCCTCGATGATGTCCATCCCCGTGCCGAAGGTCTTCGCGTCGTCGGTCGGGACGGTGAGCATATAGACCGTCTCGTCGAAGGAGGTATAGGCGTTGAGGTCGGCGCCGAAGTCCATGCCCGCGCGCTCGACGAAGTCGATCAGCGTGTTCTTCTCGAAGCGCTCCGTGCCGTTGAAGGCCATGTGCTCGACGAAGTGGGCGAGGCCTTTTTGATCGTCATCCTCGACGACCGAGCCGGCGTCGACCGCCAGCCACAGCGAGGCCCGCTGCTCCGGCTGTTGGTGCCGGCGGATGTAGTAGGTCATGCCATTGTCGAGCACGCCCGTCCGCACCTCGGGGTCGAAGGGCAGCGGCGCCGACTCTTCCGCGACGGCGTCCGCCAAGACCCCATCGGCGGCCCCATCACCTCCGGTCGCGGTGGCGGCTGTCGTCGTCGCACAGGCGCTTGCCAGCAAGAGGAGGCTGAGTAGTCGGGTTCTCCGCATAGGTACAGCGGTATCACGCCTGGGGCCGCGGAAAGTTGGACCGAGCGCAAAAAAAATGAGCGCACGACCTCGCGCGCGTCACGACGTGCTGTCCTTGGAGATAAACAGCGTCTCAGATTGTCGACAGTGCTCAGCTCGAACCTATCGTCGACTGGACGCTCCTATGATGAGTTCGCCGCAGCCCCTCGGTGCCCCCCCGAGCCGGGGCTTGTGCTCGCCCCACAGCCCGAGGCCAGGACGTCCCTGCCCGCGGGGCTAGGCGTCTTCGGTCGCGTAGATCTCGGGCTTGAGAACGCCGATATACGGGAGGTTCCGATAGCGCCCCTGATAATCGAGGCCGTAGCCGACGACAAACTCGTTGGGGCAGCCAAAGCCGACGTAGCGGGTGTCGATCCTCGAGACTCGCGCCTCGGTCTTGTCGAGCAGGGTCGCGACCTCGAGCGACGCCGGATGACGAGTGCGCAGGTTGTCGATCAGGTACGAGAGGGTCAGCCCGGTGTCGATGATGTCCTCGACCAGGAGCACGTCGCGACCGGCGATCGACTGGTTGAGATCCTTGAGCATCCGCACGACCCCGGAGGAGCGGGTCCGATCTCCATAGGACGAGACCGAGATGAAGTCGAGCGAGAGCGGCAGGTTCACCTGACGGACGAGATCGGCGATGAAGAGGAACGAGCCGCTGAGAACGCCGACGACGAGGAGATCGCGGCCGCGGTAGTCGGCGGTGATCCGAGCGCCTAGCTCGGCGGTTCTCTTCGCGATCTCTTCGGCAGAGAGGATCGTCCGCGAAATATCGTCGGCGATCCCGCCGGTCCACATGTCATCGGTCGGGGCTGTCATGATCGGGGCGCTTTATTGCACAGCGAAGCGCATCTGTCAGCCGCGGCTGGTGGTACCCTCCACCGCGCCCCAGCAGCCGCCAGCGGGCCCTAGGTCGCGTCCTCCCGCATTTCGCCTCCGCCATGCCGATCCACAACTTCAGCCCCCTCCGCGGCCGGATCGCTGAGATCCGCGTCGAGTCCTCAGCCCTCGCCGGCAACCTCCTCGGCGATCCCACCTGCCGCAGCGTCGCCGTCTACCTCCCGCCTGGCTACGACGACGGCGATGACTTCCCGCTCTTCGTCGACCTCGCGGCCTTCACCAGCTCCGGGCTCAAACGCCTGAGCTGGAGCGCCTTCGGCGAGAGCGTGCCGCAGCGGATCGATCGCCTGATCGCAGAGGGGGCGATGGGGCCGACGATCGTCGCCTTCCCCGACTGCTTTACCTCCCTCGGCGGCAACCAGTACATCAACTCGCTCGCCCTCGGCCGCTGGGAGGAGTTCATCACCGTCGATCTCCTGCGGGCGCTGGAGGGCTCCTTCCGCGTCCGCCCCGGCCGCGAGCACCGGGCGGTCTACGGCAAGTCGAGCGGCGGCTACGGGGCGCTCGTCCACGGGATGCGCCACGCCGACGTCTGGGGCGCGGCGGCGTCCCACTCGGGCGACGTCGGCTTTGACCTGCTCTACCGCTCGGACTTCGCCAGGACCCTCGACGCGCTCGCCCGCTTCGACGGCGACGTCGAGGCCTTCGTCACCCACGTTCGCAAGGCGACCAAGATCCGCGGCGATCAATTCCATGCCCTGATGAGCCTGGCGATGTCGGCGATCTACGACCCCGACCCCGAGGCCTACTGGGGGATCAACCTGCCGGTCGATCCGCACACCTGCGAGCTCGACGAGGTCGCCTGGGGCCGCTGGCTCGCCCACGATCCGCTGCGGATGATCGAGGCGCCAGAGCACCAAGCGGGGCTGCGATCGCTAAAGGGCCTCTTTATCGACGTAGGCTCCCGCGATCAGTACCTGATCCACTACGGCACGCGGGCGCTCGTCCGCCGCCTCATAGCCGCCGGTATCGACCACGCCTACGAAGAGTTCGATGACAACCACTCGAGCGTAGACTACCGCCTAGACGTCTCCCTGCCCTACCTCTACCGGGCCCTCACGGGTGAGGCGACGCCCACCTCCGCGTAGGCTGCAGCCGCGGCCGACGGCCTTCCCCTGGGGCCCGTAGTGTGCCAGGCTCGGCCGTCGTGACGCCTCTTCGCCGGATCTCCACCTCCTTCAGCCTCGCCGCGCTCCTCGGCCTGGGCGGCCTCTTCGGCCTCGGCGGGGCCGCCCTCACCGGCTGCTCAGGCGAAGCACCGTCGCCGACCAAGGTGGGAGCGAAACCGGCGAAGAAGCTCGCCAAGGCGCAAAAGCCCCTGCCAAAGGGCGCGCCGCTGCCGGCGATCGAGGTCCCGAGCAAGCCCCCCGCCACCCCAGCCGAGCGCGTCGCAGCCTTCGCGCCCGTGGTCCTCGAGGCCGACGTCAGAGGGCTGCCGCCGAAGGAGCGCGCCGCCCTGGACAAGCTGATCGAGGCCGCCCGCCACCTCGATCCTATCTTCGACGTCCAGGCCTATCAGGGCAACCCCACCCTGCGCGAGACGCTCGCCGCCGACACCTCGCCGGAGGGAATCGCCAAGCTCGACCTCTTCGACATCATGCGCGGGCCCTGGGATCGACAGGAGCACCACGAACCCTTCGCCACCGAGCAGAGCCGACCGCCCGGCGGCGGCTTCTACCCGGCGGACTTGAACGCCGAGGATTTCCGCGCCTGGGTCGACGCCCACCCGGCCGACCGCGCGGCCTTTGAGAGCCTGACCACCGTCATCCGCCGACAAGCGGACGAGCTGGTCGCGCTCCCCTACAGCGAGGCCTACGCCGAGCACCTGCAGCCGGCGGCCAAGGCGATGCGAGAGGCGGCCAAGCTGACCGCCAACCGGAGCCTAAAGAAATTCCTCAAGTCGCGGGCGAAGGCGCTGCTCAGCGACGACTACTTCCAAAGCGACAAGGACTGGATGGACCTCGACGCGGCGATCGAGGTGACGATCGGGCCCTACGAGACCTACGAGGACGAGCTGCTCGGGCTCAAGGGCGCCTTTGAGGCGTTCGTGACGATCTCCGACGAGGGGGCCTCCGCCGACCTCGAGCGCTTCAAGGCCCGCCTCGCCGACATGGAGCAGCACCTGCCGATCGACGACACGCTCAAGGGCACCCGCGGCCTCGAGAGCCCGATCCGCGTCGTCGACCTGGTCTTCAGCTCCGGTGACGCGCGCAAGTCGGTGCAGACGATCGCCTTCAACCTGCCCAACGACGAGCGGGTCCGCGCCGAGAAGGGGGCGAAGAAGGTGCTCCTGCGCAACCTTATCGCCGCCAAGTTCAACAGCATTATGCGGCCGATCGGCGAGCGGGCGCTGGCCGAGGATCACATCGCCGATCTCAACGCCGACGCCTTCTTCCACCAGGTGCTCTTCCACGAGCTCTCGCACAGCCTCGGACCGGCCTACGTCAGGCGCAGGGGCGCCGACGGGACCGAGGAGGAGATCGAGCTCCGGGTCGCGCTCGGCCCCGCCTACTCGCCGCTCGAAGAGGCCAAGGCCGACGTCATGGGGGTCTACAACCTCCTCTACATGATCGACGAGGGAGAGCTCCCCGCGGAGCTGCGACGGCCGGTCCTGGTCTCCTATGTCGCCGGACTCCTCCGCTCGCTCCGCTTCGGCACCGCCGAGGCCCACGGCAAGGGCGCGGCGGTCCAGCTCCTCTTCTTCGCCAACTCCAACGCGATCACCCACGACGTCGCGACCGATCGTCTGCGGATCAACCTCGGGGCGCTGGAGCCGTCGATCAAGACCCTGACGACCGAGATCGTCAACCTCCAGTCGCTCGGCTCCCAAGGCCGCGCCGAGGCCTGGATGGGGCGCTTTGCGGTCCTCCCCCCAGAGCTGCAGAAGATCATCAATGACCTCGACGATCTGCCGATCGACGTCCGCCCGATCTACCCGCTCGCCGGTGAAGGGCCACGGACCTAGATGGCGCTCACGCTAAACCAAGTCGCCGAGCGCCTGCGGGCCGAGGCAGGCGAGAACCGTCCCGATCCCGACGCGATCCTCGAGGGTTTCTTGGAGTGGGCGATGGAGCTCGGCATCGAGCTCTACCCGGCCCAGGAAGAGGCGGTCTTGGAGGTGATGGCCGGGCGCCACGTCATCCTCAACACCCCGACCGGCTCCGGCAAGTCGCTGGTCGCCGTCGCCGTCCACCTCCGCTCGCTCGCCCTCGGCCGCCGCTCGGTCTACACCTGCCCGATCAAGGCGCTGGTCTCGGAGAAGTTCTTCGCCCTCTGCGCAGAGTTCGGCGCCGAGAACGTCGGCATGCTGACCGGCGACGCCTCGGTCAACCCCGACGCGCCGATCATCTGCTGCACCGCCGAGATCCTGGCCAACCAAGCGCTCCGCGACGGCGCCTATGCTCGCGTAAACGACGTGATCATGGACGAGTTCCACTACTACTCGGACCGTGATCGCGGGATCGCCTGGCAGCTGCCGCTGCTGGTGCTCGAGCACGCCACCTTCATGTTGATGTCGGCGACCCTCGGCGACACCCGGGCGATCGAGACGAGCCTCGAAGAGGTCACCGGTCGCGCGCCGGTGGTCGTCAAGTCGGTGACGCGGCCGGTGCCGCTCGAGTTCGAGTACCGCATGGTCGCCCTCCACGAGACGATCACCGACCTCCTAGAGGCCAACAAGGCGCCGATCTACGTCGTCAACTTCACCCAGCGCGAGTGCGCCGAGCAGGCCCAGAGCCTGACCAGCATCAACTTTTGCAGCAAAGCGGAGAAGCGGGCGATCGCCGAGGCGCTGCACGGCTTCCGCTTTGACACCCCCTTCGGCAAGGACGTCAACGGCTTTGTCCGCCACGGCCTCGGCATTCACCACGCCGGGCTCCTGCCGAAGTACCGCCTGATGATCGAACGCCTCGCCCAACAGGGGCACCTCAAGATCGTCTGCGGCACCGACACCCTCGGGGTCGGCGTCAACATCCCCCTGCGCTCGGTGCTCTTCACCAAGCTCTGCAAGTACGACGGCGAGTCGACGAAGGTCCTCTCGGTCCGCGACTTCAAGCAGATCTCCGGCCGCGCCGGTCGCAAGGGCTTTGACGATCGCGGCTACGTCGTCGCCCAGGCGCCCGAGCACGTGGTCGAGAACAAGCGCCTGGAGGTCAAACACGCGGCCAACAAGGCCAAGAAGAAGTTTGTCCGCCGCAAGCCTCCCGAGCGCGGCTACGTCCACTGGGACGAGAACACCTTCCAAAAGCTGCAAGAGCGCGACCCCGAGCCGCTCACCTCGAGCTTCGCGGTGACCCACGGGATGATCCTCAACCTGCTCCAGTCGGAGGTCGCGATCGGCCGCCGCGGCGGCGGCTACCGACGCCTCATCGAGATCATCGACCGCTGTCACGAGCGCCCCTACGGCAAGACCAAGGCCCGGCGCGAGGCGGCCCAGCTCTTCCGCGCCCTGCAGCGGGCGGGGATCGTCGAGATCGTCCCGCGGACCGACGGCGTGGTCGGCGAGGGTCGCTCCGCGCAGATCCACGGCGGGCTCCAGCGCGACTTCTCGCTCAACCACTCCCTCTCGCTCTACCTCCACCAGACCCTCTCGCTCCTCGACCGAGAGAGCGATGGCTATGCGCTCGACGTCCTCTCCCTGGTCGAGTCGATCCTCGAGAACCCGCGGGCGGTGTTGATCGCCCAGGAGCGCAAGCTCAAGACCGAGAAGATAAACGAGCTGAAGGCGGCGGGCGTCGAGTACGAGGCGAGGATGGCCGAGCTCGAGAAGGTCGAGTGGCCCAAGCCCAACCGCGACTTCATCTACGACACGTTCAACGCCTTCGCGGTCACCCATCCGTGGCTCAAGCAGGAGGCGATCCGGCCGAAGTCGATCGCCCGCGACATCTACGAGCGCTACTGCACCTTCAACGAGTACATCAAGGAGTACGGCCTCGCCCGCTCCGAGGGGGTGCTCCTGCGCTACCTCACCGACGCCTACAAGGCGCTGGTCCAGTCGGTGCCGACCTCGTTCAAGGATGACGAGGTGCTCGACGTGATCGCCTTCCTCCGGACCATGCTCGGCCGGGTCGACACGAGCCTTATCCAGGAGTGGGAGCGGATGCTCGACGGGGGCGCAGAGGACGAGGAGGCGGCCGCCGAAGAGGGCGCGCCGCCCCGCCGCCGCAGCCTCGCCGACGATCCCAAGGCGTTCGCCGCCCGGCTCCGGGCCGAGATGCACGCGATGGTCCGCGCCCTCGCCGAGCAGGACTACGCGGAGGCGGCCGCGATCTGCCGCGACGACCCAGAGGACCCCTGGCCAGAGGAGCGCTTTGAGGCCGCTATCGCCGACTACTACGCCGAGTACCCCCGCCTCCGCTTTGACCACGGCGCCCGCTTTCCCAAGTACACGATCCTCCAGGAGACCGGCGACAAGACCTGGTCGGTCCGCCAGGTGCTCGTCGACCCCGAGGACGAGAACCTCTGGGTGATCGAGGGCGAGGTCGATCTCCACGATGAGGAGAGCATCGACGGGCCGCTGGTGTGGATCCGGCGGATCGGGACCTAGCGGAGGGATATGCGGGCAGGTCCGCGCTCCTGTCGATGAAGATGGCGTTGGCGAGTCGACTGGGTCGGACCTGCAAGCGTGGGGGCGACCGCTGGTCTGAGGTCTGAGGCTCAGGCGGCCGGGGGGATCGGGATCCCCGGACGATCGAAGGGCGGGGCGTAGCGGAAGCCCGCGCCGGCTGCCCCGTCGTCGAGGGAGGGCGGCCCGAGCAGGCCTAGGGGCGTCGGCAGGTCGGCTGCGCGGAGGGCGAGCAGCCCCTCGGGGGTGCCGCGGTCGAGGCCGCGCTGGGCCACGTAGGCGACCAGATCCGCGAGGGCGCGGAAGTTTTGCTGATCGAGGCCGAAGCCGCTCGGCGCCCCCGCGACTGGGCGGTAGTCGTGGGCGAGGAGGGCGGCCATCAGGCGGACGCTGACATCGACCGCGACGACGTCGGCGACGCGTTCGCCGAGCGCCTCCGTGAGCGCCTCGCCGAGGACCATCGGCATCAGGAAGGGGATCTCGTCCTGGCGCTCCCGCAGCGGCGGGACCTCTACCGAGGCGAGGAGGCGGCCCTGCATGTCTCGCAGCAGCCTGCCCGGGTCGATCGACGAGAGGAGGACGACAGGGTTGTCGACAAAGGAGAGGGGCGCCGCGTCGCTGCCGTAGCGGCGGTAGACCTTCTCGGCGGTGAGGTTGAGCAGGGAGCGGCTCGCGTCGTCTGGGACTACCTCGTCGATCACCAGGGCCAGGGGGCGGCCTGCCTCGGCGGAGCGCCGCTGGAGCTCGGTGATCACGCCACCGGTCTCGGCCAGGAACTGGTGCATGTTGACGGGCCCGAGGACGCTCTGGCCGAGCCCCTTGAGCGCGACCTTGAGGGGAAACTCTTTGCCGCTGCGGGACTCGCCGAAGATCGCGACGAGGTCGCGGCCGGGGCGGGGCCGCCACTGCTCAAAGATTGACCGCAGCTCGCTGAAATAGCCGCGCATCCGACCGCCGGCGGGCGCGACCAGGCCGCTCCACATCGGCTCCGCGCTGCCGTCCCGGAGCCGCTGGGCGAGCCTGAGCACGGGCTCGCCGGCCGGGTCCTCGATCTCGCCGCGGACGGGCTTGGGGATCGCTGCGCGCGAGGCCTCTGCGTCCGATCTGCGGAGGGCCTCGCCGAGGGGCTGGCCCTGGGCTCGGTGGAGGGCAGCGGCGGCCTCGCAGGCGGCATTGACCGGCGTTGCGCCGCGGTCGAGGGCGTCGACCAGCGCGGCGACAAAGGCGTCGCCACCGACGACCATCCCGCAGCCGTCGCCCTGATCGCTCGGCCATCGGATCGGGATCTGGAAGAGCTCGCCCTGGGAGCGTCGATCGCCGCGGACTGCGACCCAGACCCCCTCGTCGGCGGCGAAGCAGATCAGCGCGCGCGCCGGGGAGAGCTTCCAAAACGCCTTCTCGACGGTTGCTCGGTGATCCTCGTCGTCGCCGAAGGCGTCGCCGAGGCGGCCGATCGTCGTCGAGACGATCGTCTCGGGGTCGCGAAGATCGAGCGTGGACGGGAGGGGCCTGAGGTCGACGATCATCCGCACCTCGCGGGCCTGGGCGAGCGTGAGGACCTTGCCGATCGCCCCCAACGTCCGCGCGCTCGATCCCTCACCCGCGTCGCTCGCCGGTGACCCAGGTCGCGCCCCGTAGCCACCGAGGAGCTCGCTCGAGGTCGTGCGTAGAAGGCAGCGATCGCCTGGGCCGAGCGGGGCGAAGGCAGCCTCGAGCGCATCCTCTAGGGCGAGCCCGCGGCCGTGCTCGGGTGGCAAGGGCAGCGGCGGCGTGTCGATCCGGAGCTGGGGGCGGTAGTCGGGCAGGGGCCCCATCGACCGGCTCGCCGCGACATCGCGGAGCACCCGCGTGATGACCGGCGCTGACCGATCCTCGACCTCATAGATCGACGCTGCCTGATCGCCTATCCCCGAGAGGAGCTGGCGGAGCACCCCCGGGAAGATCGGGTTACGGGTCTCCGTCAGCAGCGACACGGCGCGCCGCGGGTCGGACTCGGCGAGGTAGCGGGCGACATAGCCTGCGCCTTGGATGGTCCAGTCCGGGGTCGCGCGGAGGTGGAGCAGCTCCTCGTTGAGGAACGCGGCGGGGACCCGCCTACGGCCGAGGAGGGCAGGTTCGGCCCGCATCGTCTGGTTGAGGAGGGTATCGCCGATCACCAGGATTCTCGCCGCTGCGGACATCTACCGCAGGCTAGCAGCAACGCATGCCTCGCGGCTGCGCTGCGTCGGAGAGGCGCGCGGGGACGAGCGCGCACCCTTGGGGCGCGGCGCCAGAGCACACGGAACTCGCACCACATGTGCATCTGTCATGAAAACAGGCAGCCGCCCCCGTCTCCCAGCCCC
>Ga0316189_10004513_pt1 | contig 13375 bp, 12 predicted proteins | sample LowCovwburrow_MG_FD_204930 | JGI IMG/M metagenome (GOLD analysis project Ga0316189, IMG submission 204930) | Coastal sediment microbial communities from Maine, United States - Lowes Cove worm burrow | ecosystem: Environmental > Aquatic > Marine > Coastal > Sediment | place: USA: Maine... | reverse complement strand
TACGAGACATCTTCTTTTCTATATTGATATAGAGCGTATCTGAAATTACATAATTGACCTGAAACTCCGTGAGTTGATCATTGATATTGGCTAGCAGGCTAGCGCCAACAATCTTGGACATCATTCCAGGATTCTCTAGATGAACCCTGATCGGATTGAGCCCAATCGAGAACGTTTTTCGGAAAATATTCCAGCCAATTCCACTTACGTTGATCTGCACTTCATCAGGCAGCTCTTCCATAATCACGTAGCCTTCTCTAGCGAAGTCAAACGCGATAGGATAGGTGATGTTAGTCGAATAGTTTTTATTCAAAGACTGAAATAACCAGAAAACAGATGCTGCAAAAATTGAAAGCACAACAGCTTTCCAGTTATTTCCTTTTGGGGAGCCTATATTTTGCCATATATTTTTGAATGCTCCCACTGGCTTATTTTGAAATTTCTTGAGAAGAATCTTTGGAGATAGCAGTCTTCAAGAATTTGATTTTGCTCCCTTTGTCCACATCTAGTGTCACAGATGTATCCGCAACTTCCACTACTTTACCCATGATTCCACCAATCGTAGTGACGGTATCGCCTTTCTTGATTTCTTCGATAAATTTCTTTTGATCCTTTTGCTTCTTCTGTTGTGGTCTGATCATGAAAAAATAAAAGACCAATGCGATTCCTGCAAAGAAAATAATATTTTGAATTCCAAAGCCAGAACCTGGTTCTGCTTGTAGTAGTATTGAAGTGAACATGTTATAGTTTATAATTTGAACAAAATAAATGAATAAAAACAAACATCCCAACCCCTTCAAGAAAGGATTGGGATGCCAGAGTTTTTATTTTAAGGATGTTCCTTATTTCACAGGGCCATCAGTCGTTGCATCAGCTTCTTTAGCTGCTGGAGTTACCATTGCTTTGATCTTCAACCTAGTCTGCTTAGGCCAAGTATTCGCAGTGATGGTTACTGTCTTGTTCTGTACGTTTGGCTTTCCTTTACTGTTGAATTTAGCCGTTACCATACCTTCTCCACCTACTGGAATTGGTTCTTTTGACCATGTCGGCACAGTACATCCACATGATCCTGTTGCGTTCTGAATGATCAAAGGCGCTTCTCCATTGTTTGTGAACTTGAACGTGTGCTCTACCACATCTCCTTCGTTGATTGTTCCGAAGTCATGCTCCATGTCACCAAATTCGAATATTGGAAGAGGACCTTCTGGCTTTTCTTCTTTCGCTGGTGCAGGCGTAGCAGCAGCATTACCTGCTGACATAGCATCTAACTTGCTTTCCAATTCAGCAATCTTTTTCTCTTGTTCTTTATTGCCACAGCTTGCAACGCTTACCACTAATGCTACTGCAACAAACATCTTCAATACTGATTTCATTGTCTTAATTTTAATTGGTTATACTTATTACTAATTTTTACTTAATTCGTCACCTTCTCCACTCTTGATATGTCCGATCAACTCATCCACATCTGCGAGCAATTTTTCTGCCTTCTCTTTGGCATCGTTCACTACCTTTTGTCCTTCAGTCTTAGCCGCAGATAAAGTGATTTCTTTGCCTTCCACCAAGTCTTCCACCAAGTCTTCAAGCATCTTTTTATAAGAATCCAACTTGAAAGATAGCTTGTCTCTGGTATTGGAACCTTTGTCTGGAGCAAACAATATTCCCAGGACTGCTCCGGCAGTTGCGCCAGTCAAAAACGCTAAAAATGTATTTGTCGATTTTCTGCTCATAATATTATTTGTTATCAATTAAACCTCTACCACTCTTGCGAATCTTTCCGCTCTCAGTAAGTTCCTTTGAGATGCCATCCAACATACCGTTGATGAATTGCTTACTCTTAGGCGTACTGTAGTTTTTCGCTAGCTCAATATACTCATTTATGCTCACTTTCAGCGGTATGCTTCTAAAATTGAGCATTTCGGTGATGGCCATTTCCATGATGATTCGGTCTACACTTGCGAGTCTTTCAACATCCCAATTGACCGTCTTATTGGCTATCATTTCCTTATACACTTGGTCCAGTTCCAAAGTTTTGTCATAAAGATTTACAAAAAACTCTTTGTCCTCTTCCCAATTGTAGGATAATTCAGCAAGTTGAAATGTCTCTTCACTCTCGACATTGATGGATTTGATCGTTTTCAAAACCATACTTTTGACAATCGCTTTGTTCTCTGACCAATAAAGGTCTTTCTGCTCCATGTAGTCTGAAATCACTTCACTTTTGAAGATGATGCTCTTGACTATAAAGTCAATGATCTCACGATCTTGGTCGATTGTAGGCTCATCCACTTTGAGGTAAGTCTGGTACTCATCTGACTTTCTCAAAGTATCTCTGTACCAATCTCTCAACTCATCGTGCAGCCCTTTCCAGCTTAATTGATGCCTCAAGATGATGTTTTCTAAAGATTTATTAAACTTAATTGCCTTGATTAACACATTATTAACAAAGTTACCCGTCTTGTGTTTAGTATCGGTTGCCGCAATATCACCAAACTCCATTACCAACATTAGGATCATCACATATTGATCAGAGATACCTTCAGCTTCTTTGACCATCTGCTTCTTGATCTGCTTTTGATCCTTGCTTTTATCAATATGGTACTGTAAGATGTTGCGAGAGACTTCTTGGTTGATTTTATCTTCTGCGCTAGCAGTAATGGGATTGCCTTGCTTGTAATTCTCATCAAATAGAGCAGTGGCTTCCTTCTTCTGTTTGCCCAACAACTCCTTGTCTTGCACCTCCATAGAGTTGAGGTCTGGAGCGAACGCTTCCGCAATTCTATCCTTGGCAATGTTGTAATTTGATCCTAAGCTTCGCTCGTATGCGAAGAGGCTTTGCATTGCCTTTATACGTAGTGTTCGTCTGTTGAGCATCGAATGTTAAAGAACTTTATTGTTTTAGTTAATCTGTTTATCTGTCAATATGATAATTTCACTTTGCCTATGGCTTCGATTCGTTCCTCAGCCAACTTGATCGCTGCCTCTTGAGCAGAGATCTTTTCGGCTTCAGCCAATGTAAAGATATTCAGGCAAGTGTCATATATTTTATCGGCTTGTAAATACGTGGTCTCCCGATTGTAATCCCCCATATACTCAGCACACACATTGATCAAGCCTCCAGCGTTGATCAAAAAGTCAGGGGCATAAGTAATGCCCTTATCTATCAGCATGTAACCATGCTTTTTTTCATTTTTCAATTGATTGTTGGCCGCACCGGCAACAATCTCACACTTCAGCCTGCCGATGGTATCATCGTTGAGCGTAGCACCAAGTGCACATGGAGCATAAATATCTACATCTAAGTCATATACTTCATCCATCCCCACGACCTTAGCTCCATACTTATCAGAGATCATTTTCAGCTTCTCTTCGGAAATGTCTGTGATATAAACTTCAGCATTCTCTTTAGTGAGATGCTCAACCAAATACATCCCTACTTGCCCTACGCCTTGGACCGCTATTTTTTTCCCATTAAGGCTGTCTTGACCATATACTTTTTTGGCAGCAGCCTTCATTCCGAGGTACGTACCATATGCAGTCACAGGAGATGGATCTCCTCCTCCGCCCATGGTTTCTGGAAGCCCAGTGACATGGGAAGTCTCCATGGCGATATACTCCATATCTCTGGTCTTCATGTTCACGTCTTCTGCAGTGATATACTTTCCTCCAAGGCTCTCAACAAATCGACCAAACCTTCTCAAGAAAGCTTCTGTTTTCATGGTATTGGCATCGCCAATGATCACTGCCTTTCCGCCTCCTAGGTTGAGTCCAGAAATTGCAGCTTTATAAGTCATTCCTCTAGAAAGTCTCAAAACATCAGTGAGTGCTTCTTCCTCAGAGGTATATTGCCACATTCTTGTTCCGCCAAGGGCAGGCCCAAGCACGGTGTTGTGAATACCAATTATTGCCTTTAGGCCTGAAGCTTCGTCATGACAAAACACAACTTGCTCATGTCCCATTGTAGATACCTGTGCAAAGAGCCCATTGTCTACTTTTTCCATTTCTTTAATATCGATCATAGTGGTTTAATTTATTCTTGACATGAGGACATGTATGGATATTATATCACTCAAATTGAGCGCAAAACTAGCGTATTTTTTGATGATTATCAATTTTATATCTTACTTCGAACATCCTAAGGATTACCCCGTTATACAATCACGTGAAAGAACTTCGTCATCTCAATAAATACCTTTTCAAGTACAAATTCCACTTGGGTCTTGGTATACTTTTTATCATCATCTCCAATGCATTTCAGATTATTCCAGCCTCACTGGTAAGGTTGGCGATAGATTATGTGACTGAGAATATCCCTTATTACCAATCATTCAATGGGCTGGAGACACAACAGGTGATCTATGACGACATTGTGTTAAATATCCTGCTTTTTGCTGGGTTGATTTTATTGATGGCGCTCCTCAGAGGAGTGTTTCTTTTCATGGTGAGGCAGACGATCATTGTGATGTCAAGGCTTATAGAGTATGATTTGAAAAATGAAATCTATGCTCACTACCAGTCATTACCATTGAGTTTTTACAGAAGAAATAATACTGGAGATCTGATGAACCGAATTTCTGAAGATGTGAGCAAGGTCAGAATGTACTTAGGGCCTTCCATTATGTACGGTCTCAATCTATTGATCTTATTCACTATTTTGATCCCATATATGCTATCGATCAATGTGGAACTTACGCTTTACGCTCTCATACCTCTACCATTGTTGTCGATAAGCATCTACTATGTCAATAATATCATCAACAAGCGTTCTGAAGAAATTCAAATTAGTCAGTCTGGATTATCGACATTTGCACAGGAGGCATTCTCTGGTGTCAGAGTACTCAAAGCTTTTGTCAGAGAAGATGATACCGTGCACAAATTCGATGAAGCGAGCAACACATATAAGGAGAAATCCCTTCGATTGACTGTTGTACAAGCGTTATTTTTTCCGCTCATTATGTCCTTGATTGGGTTGAGTACAGTACTTACAGTCTATGCCGGAGGTAGTCAGGTGATTGGTGGTACTTTGACTTATGGCAATATTGCCGAGTTCATTATTTACGTGAATTACCTCACATGGCCAGTGACCTCATTGGGTTGGATTAGTAGTATTATTCAGAGAGCTGCAGCATCACAAAAGCGGATCAATGAATTCTTGAATGTCAAGAATGACATCGTAAGCGAAGAGAATATAGAAGCAGAATTATATGGTAAAGTGTCATTCGAAAATGTAAGTTTCACTTACCCTGACTCCGGCATAGAAGCCCTCAAAAACGTATCCTTTGAAATCGATGCTGGAGAATCACTTGCTATTATTGGCACCACAGGATCTGGCAAGAGCACCATCGCAAGTTTGATCTCTAGAATGTACGATGTCACGGCTGGAAAAATCATGGTGGATGACCGTCAAATAGAGTCTTACAAAGTCTCTAATCTCCGTAGTCAAATAGGATATGTGCCACAAGATGTATTTTTGTTTTCTGATACGATCATCAATAATATTTCTTTTGGAGCAGACCAAATGGATGAGGCCAAAGTTATGCAAGCCGCTAAAGACGCAGACTTGTACACGAATATTACGGAGTTCCCTGATGGATTCAATACTCGACTTGGGGAGCGAGGCATCACCCTTTCTGGTGGTCAAAAACAGAGGACTTCTATCGCAAGAGCAATTGCAAGAGACCCTAAAATATTAATGTTGGATGACAGTCTGTCTGCGGTAGATACCAAAACTGAAAACACGATTCTCAATAGCCTAAAGAAAATCATGGAGGGCAGAACCTCTGTCATCATTTCTCACCGGGTATCTTCTGCGAAGCTCGCAGATAAGATCATCGTACTAGACGATGGGGAAATCATAGAAGAAGGGTCAATAGAGTCTTTGATGGCTAAAAAAGGAACCTTCAAGGCATTGTATGATAAGCAATTGAGTGCAGAAGAAGTTTCGGTATAATTTCTTAAATCTTTAGAAAAACAAAGCCCAGTCAACATCAGTTGACTGGGCTTTGTTTTATTGTTTTGTTTCTCTTAGAAAGCAAGCTCCATTTGGAACCTTACTCTGAAAGCATCATTGGCAATGTCATGATCTATATATGTGAAGTCACTTTGCACTTTGAGGTTGTGACCCACGATATACCTAGAGAATCCTAATGTCATCTCTGAATAGTCATCGCTCCATAGATTGTCCTCTGGTTTGATACCAGTATATCTTGCTGCTATTTCGAAATTATTCTTGAACAAATAGCCCGATTGGATATTAAGCCCCGTTCCTGTTTGGTAAAAAGTTCCATCAGTCAATAGTGCTGACTCATCTGTGGTCTTATCAGCATATTCGAACATAGTCGAAAATCCCTGATACTTGAACATTCCATCTATAAAGACTGTCATTTGATCTCTTTGCTCTGCCAAGAAGTCCCCTTTGAAACCTGCTTCTCTTATGGTATTATTGTTTTGATCATAAGTGACACCAATAGCCAACTTAGGCTTTGGCTCTCTTTTCAAATCACTTCCGAAATAATCTCCTTTGCTAGCAAACTCACCAAAAGGCAATAACTCCACTCTACCCGTAAACTCATAACCTCCTATATTATTTGCAGTATAGTTTCTACCTTCTCCCATAGAGATTGCTCCCATCTCTTTCACTATGAAGTTGCCAAATTTGTGCTTGTGACGAAGTTGGAAACCTGTACCACGATCTATGGTGTACTTTGAGTTCAACTGACTTCGATCAACAAACTGAAGTACTTGAGATGAAATCACACGCTCTCTATTTCCAGGCAGCTTAGTTTGACCAAACCAAAGCTCCCAACCCGGTGCGAACTTGTATTTTATCACAGCATCAAGTACAATATTCGCAGCCTGGTTGTTGTAATCAGCCACCTTGCCATTGTCTCGATTACTAATAGCCAACTCTATTTTGTATGCAACCTTGGGGTCGTAAACGAATCCATCAAATTTGAGCCGAGCCCTTCTTATCATTACATTATCTTTCCATTCATCTGTCTCCAGATTCATCTCGCCATTGTAGAGTGTTTGAAAACGCATGCCGGCCTTCATATAGAAAGATGAATCCTTAGCAACAATTTTGATTCCTTTACCAAACTTGTTGTCTGAAATTTCTTGTGCGCTAAGGCTGCTGATCAATACCAACATCAATGCACCTAATAGTAGTGTAGTTTTTTTCACTTTTTTTATTTGTTTATCCTGCAGCAAAAGTATTACAATATTTCTTGAACTGTGTTGGCTTGTGGATTAAGCAATTGTTAAGTTTTGGTTATCGAATAAAAAAAGGTGCAAAAAGCACCTTCTAGTTAATTGAAAGAATAGGATTGGACTATTTCTTTTTCTTTTTTTGATCCTTTTTGTGTTTCAGGACTTTGGCTTCAATATGGAAAATCACTTCTTCACCTATGTTCTTAGCCAAATCTCCCACTCTTTCCAGTTTCCTCACTATCGAGAAAAGTTTCAAAATAAGCTTGATGCTATCAGGGTAGGTTTGAATGAGCTCCTTGGCTACACTATCTGCTTTCTTATTATTCTCGTTAAGAAACTCGTCTTTGGCGAATATCTGCCTTGCTAGAATTGTGTCTTCGTTCTCAACAGCTTCTTCCATATCGCTGAGCATTGATATTGCCACATCAAACATTTCGGTCAATTTGAATTTGGCGATCATGTCATCTTCAGCTTTTTCCATCACATGAATGAGCAAGCCAGCTATCCCTTCAGCATTATCACCTATACGTTCTAGGTCATTACTGATTTTGATAGAGGCCAAAACAAACCTCAAATCAGTAGCGACTGGAGTATAGAGAGCGAGAATGTTTTCGCAATCCTTGTCAATCGCTAAGTCAAGTGAGTTGACCCTCTTTTCAATAGACATCACCTCTTTAGCTAAGTCTAGGTCAGCATTCATGGTGGCCTCTTTACATTTGGCCAATTGAGAATTGACCAAGCTCAACATGTCTACTAGGTTGAGTTTAAGAGCTTCTAATTCTGGATCCAAGTTGGATAACGCGTTACTGCTTGTCATGTCTTTTCTTATTAACCAAATCTACCTGTAATATAATTCTCTGTTCGCTCATTCTTTGGGTGTGTAAATAAGTCCTTTGTCTTATCATACTCGACTAAGTCTCCCATATAGAAGAAGGCGGTCTTGTCACTAACCCTTGATGCTTGCTGCATATTGTGTGTCACGATCACAATCGTATAATCCTCCTTGAGCTGAGCAATTAACTCTTCAATCTTCGCTGTAGAGATCGGGTCCAATGCGGAGGCAGGCTCATCCATCAATATAATAGAAGGCTCTATTGCCAATGTTCTAGCAATACATAATCTCTGCTGCTGTCCACCAGAAAGCGATAATGCCGATTTATTAAGGTTATCTTTAACCTCATCCCAAAGCGCTGACTTCTTTAAAGACTCTTCTACTACCTCGGCCAACTTTTGCTTGTCCTTAAGGCCTTGAATTTTCAATCCATAGGCCACATTCTCAAAAATAGTCTTTGGAAAAGGGTTAGGCTTCTGAAAAACCATCCCTACTTTCTGTCTCAACTCCTCTACTCTGACTGACTTATCATAAATATTCTGATCATCCATAATGATACTTCCGTCCATCCTGAACCCTTCGATATAGTCATTCATTCGGTTCATGGTTCTTAGGAATGTCGACTTTCCACATCCTGAGGGTCCGATGAATGCTGTTACGGTATTAGCCTCAACGTCCAAACTAATATCTTTGAGGACATGGTTGTCACCGTAGTAGGCATTGACACTTTTCGCTTCTATTAGATTCATGGTTTTTACCAATTAACTTTTTTCTGCCACTTATTTCTGAGATAAATAGCTATTCCATTCATTACAAAAGTAATCAACAATAATATTATAATGGCTGCTGCTGCATTGACAACAAAACCATGTTGAGGTCTTGAAACCCAATTGAAAATTTGCATAGGCAACACCGTAAACTCATCCATCGGTGACTGCGCCACAAAAGGAACATATGCGAGAGCTCCAATCACAATGAGTGGTGCAGTTTCACCCACTGCCCTCGAAAGTGCAAGTATGATTCCTGTAAGAATTCCTCCAGAAGATGCAGGCAATACCTGATACCATATGGTCTGCCATTTCGTAGCACCCATTCCGAATGATGCTTGTCGCAAAGTTGAAGGAACTGCTTTGAGCGCCTCCCTAGTGGCTACGATGATGATAGGCAAAATCAAAAGCGCAAGCGTAAATGCGCCTGCTAAAAGACTTCCTCCAAACTTGAACGTCCTCACAAAGATTTCAAGTCCAAGAAGACCATAAATGATAGAAGGTACGCCAGCCAAGTTGGCAATATTGATTTCGATGATTGTAGTCAACTTATTCTTTTTGCCATACTCTTCGAGATAGACTCCCGCAGCTACTCCCAAAGGAATAGATATGATTGCAGTCAGCCCGAGAATCCAAGCCGTCCCAGTCCAGGCGGTGAGAATTCCTGCCTTTTGAGGCCTTCTAGAAGGAAGATTAGCTAAAAAGTTCCAATCGATCCTATGAATACCTTCGATCACAATTTTCACTAAAAAAATCGCGAGAACCACGAGGCCAAATAAGGTGCACGCTATTCCAAAATATTTGAAAGACGTATCGATCAGTCTGTTTTTGTCCAGGTTATTCATATTTCTCCTGATATTTTTTCTTGATCCAATAACTCACATTATTAAGAATGAACGTGAAGATGAATAGTGTTATCCCCGCTGCAAAAATCGTTTTGTATTCGATAGATCCGTGCTGCACGTCTCCAAGACTTACTTGTACAATATAAGCTGTAATGGTCTCGACCGCATCTCTAGGATCCATGGTGAGTATCGGTTGCTGACCAGCTGCTATACTCACGATCATGGTTTCTCCTATAGCCCTTGCAATAGCAAGTATGACAGACACTACGATACCTGATGAAGCCGATGGAACAGAAACTTTAAATGCCGTTTGAAATTTGGTAGCACCCATTCCATACGAAGCCTCTCTCAGCGATTTTGGAATAGAGAACAATGCATCCTCACTTAAAGAGGAGATCAACGGGATGATCATTATACCCATTACTATTCCTGCAGATATCGCGTTGAAGCTCCCTAGTCCAGGAACAAATGTTTGCAAGAACGGAGTAACCACTGTCAAAGCAAAGAACCCATATACTACTGTTGGTACAGCGGCTAAGATTTCTAATGCAGGCTTTATCTTTTGCCTATAGCCTTTAGGAGCATACTCGCTCAGGTAGATCGCAATCGATAACCCAATAGGCAGAGCTACGCTCACCGCTATGGCTGTAGTCAGGAAAGTGCCTGCCAACAGTGGGAGAATGCCATAATGTTTTTGGGCAAACAAAGGCGTCCACTGCGTGTCAGTAATAAAGTCAATGATAGAAACTTCCTGAAAGAATCCGATAGACTCCGAAAGAAGGACCCATAAGATACCAACAGTCGTAAGAATGGTGATCAGTGCGCTAAACGCAAGGCCGCCTTCAATTACTTTTTCACTTCTTTTGCTCAAACCTTAGTACTAATCAAGCCGAAGAAAAAATTCTTCAGCTTATGGAGTTGATGTATTGAGATGCTAGTTATTTGACAGCAGATGCTTTAAATGCTGCGTACTTTGCTATTTGAGCACCATACTCTTGCTCTGGTAAAGCGATGTAACCAATATCTGGCACAAGCTCTGCAGCATTCTGCATGTAGAAGTTCACGAACTCATTGACAGACTCTTGTTTTGCACCAGCATCACTTACGTAAATGAATATTGGTCTAGAAAGAGGTGCATACTCTCCTGTTTTTACAGTTTCAGTAGTAGGCAAGATTGCTCCTGTACCGTTATCAACACCAACTAACTTAAGCTTGTCTTTGTTTTCTTCATAGTAAGCAAGACCAAAGAATCCTATTGAATTCTTGTCTCCAGCGATACCCTGAACCAGAACGTTGTCATCCTCACTAGCAGTGTAGTCACCTCTACTTGCTCCACTTTCGCCTACAATCACTTCAGTGAAGTAGTCATATGTCCCTGAAGCTACACCAGGTCCATAAAGGCTGAAAGGCACATCTGGCCATTCTGGTCTGATTTGATTCCAGCTTGTGATCGTTTCTTGTGCTGATGGCTCCCAAATTTTCTTGAGTTCCTCTACAGTGAAGTGATCTACCCAGTCATTTTCTTTATTGATCAATACGGCCAAACCATCATAAGCGACAGTAAGCTCTACGTATTTGATCATGTTTTCTTCACAAACCTTTATCTCTTTATCCTTGATAGGTCTTGAAGCATCATTGATATCAGACTCGCCTCTGCTGAATTTCTTGAATCCTCCACCAGTTCCAGAGACACCAATAGTCACTCTTACATCTGGTTGATCAATTCTAAATTCTTCTGCAACTGCCTCTGTGATAGGATATACCGTGCTAGAACCATCTATTTTTACAGTCCCTGTTAGTTTGGCGTTTTCGCCATTTTCAGTGCTGTCAGAAGAGCTAGAACCTCCTCCACATGAAGCGAATACTACCATTACAAATAGTACTGCGAATAGTTTGATTGTCTTTGTCATTATTTTATCATCTATTATTTCGCCACAAAACTACTATGACTACATCTGGCAAAGCCAGATTTAATATTAAGTTTACGTTAACAAATGTTCAAGATTTATTAACATTGCGGTAACTTACCATAACTAGCAACTCTACCCACAACTATTATGAAGTTCGGAGTATTTGAAATTTTACAACTCATTGGAGCCTTAGGCTTTTTCATCTATGGGATGAAGGTGATGAGTGAAGGCATCCAGAAGGTTGCTGGGTCCAAAATGCGTCAGATATTAAGCGCAATGACCTCCAATAGGATCAAAGGAGTGATCACCGGCTTTACACTTACCAGCCTGGTACAATCCTCATCCGCCACAACTGTGATGGTCGTGAGTTTTGTTAATGCAGGTCTCCTTTCGCTCACAGAGTCTATAGGGGTGATCATGGGTGCCAACATTGGTACTACGATCACGGCATGGCTGATCTCAATCGTTGGGTTTAAAGTCAAAATAGCCGCAGTGGCATTGCCTATCATCGCTTTCGGGTTTCCTTTATTATTCACAAGTAAAAGCAAGCTAAAAGCTTGGGGTGAAGTCCTTATTGGATTTGCACTATTGTTCATTGGACTGAGTGAACTGAAAGGTGCTGTTCCAGATTTGAAAGCTAATCCTGAGATTCTTGAATTCTTGTCTGCTTATACTGACATGGGAGTCCTGTCTGTTTTGCTTTTCATCGGAATAGGAACTCTCGTAACCGTGATCGTTCAGTCATCTAGTGCGGCTATGGCACTTACACTTGTGATGGCCAATCAAGGTTGGATACCATTCGAGATGGCGGCTGCGATGGTACTTGGTGAAAACATCGGAACAACAATCACGGCCAATCTAGCCGCTATGATTGGTAACATACATGCCAAACGGGCTGCACGTGCACACTTTATTTTCAATGTGTTTGGGGTGGTCTGGATGATACTGCTGTTCAGTTTCTTTATAGATGGCATAGACAGCTACATGCAGTCCACGCAAGGGGTGTCACCACTAGACCCAGAGCAGTATCTAGCTGTTCCTATAGCTCTATCATTGTTCCATACCACATTCAATATTCTCAATACACTCATGCTGGTTGGCTTTGTGAATTTCATAGCTAAAACTGTGACCAAGATGGTGCCTTCTAAGGGCGATGATGAGGAGTATCACCTTGAGCACATAGGGTTGAACATGATTCAAACTCCTGATATTTCCATCCTCGAAGCGCGTAAAGAAATAGCAAAATTTGGAGGCATCACTACCAAAATGTCTGGAATGGTTCATGAGTTGATCGATAAGAAAAAGGACAAGAAGATTGGTAAGCTTGTTGAGCGTATCAAGAAATATGAGGAAATAACAGATCGTGTAGAAGTGGAAATTGCTACATTCCTCTCTAAAGTATCTGAGGGAAATATCAGCGAGGAGTCTTCCTTTAAGATTAGATCTCTATTGAGTATCAATAATGACATGGAGCGTATCGGTGATATCTTTTATCAAATGTCATTGGCTATTTCCAAAAAACAAGAAGACAAGATAGGGTTCACCGATGGACAAAAGGCTGGAATAGAAAAAATGTTCAAATTAGTGAACGATGCTTTTGAGATCATGAACAATAACCTCAATGCAGACTACAGTAGCGTGAGTATAACCGAAGCACTAGAGAAGGAGCGAGAAGTTAACGCCACACGTAACGAGCTAAGACGTAATCATATGCAGAATATCGCTAAAGGTGAGTATGACATCATAAGTGGGATGGCATATATCGACTTAGTCAGTTTGCTAGAGCGTATCGGTGATCATGTCATCAATGTGACA
>Ga0316189_10004512_pt1 | contig 13375 bp, 8 predicted proteins | sample LowCovwburrow_MG_FD_204930 | JGI IMG/M metagenome (GOLD analysis project Ga0316189, IMG submission 204930) | Coastal sediment microbial communities from Maine, United States - Lowes Cove worm burrow | ecosystem: Environmental > Aquatic > Marine > Coastal > Sediment | place: USA: Maine... | reverse complement strand
TATCAGTTCATTATTTTTAATTTCATACTTAGCGTTACCGTTCAATTGTTCGAAATTCTTTAGGTCTTTACCATTGAACAATACCTGCCAGTTGTCTTGGGCTGAAAGTATCGCGGTCGACAAAAGTGCCGTGACAAATAAAAGCGTTTTGGTTTTTTTCATTTGAAAATATATTCTATGTTTTGGTTGTTTGCGAATTCAATTAATAGGCGTGTAAAGTAGTATCTAAATAATTATCGTTAACGTTAACGAATATAAATATTATTTTTTACTTGACACTCGAAACAGGTAGTTTGTTCCAGACATTTTACGTGTAACTGCAAAATAGTTTGCTTGGGCAAAAAAAAGGCTTCATACCTTATTGGCTACTGCTTTCTTTTTGAAGAATACTCCTGACGAAAAGCTGCGTTTCAGATTGTGAACCATGGACTACCGCAATTCTTATCGAACCGTATTTTTATAATCTATCCTGTTTTCCATAGTTCTTTTGAGCTACCAAACCTTTGGTGAACTCGTTGAGGGTCTCTACCTTCTCTTCAAAATCACCTTTGATAGTCTTGCGGTATTCGTTGAGATTTTTTACAAGGTCATCAATGTTTTCAGGAATCACATCCTCAAAAAATTGTCGGAGCCGTTTGGCCGTTGTAGGCGACTTGCCGTTCGTAGATATCGCCACCTTTACATTACCCTTGGTGACGATACCCCCCATATAAAAATCGCAAAAAGGGGGATTGTCGGCTACATTGACCAAAATGCTCCGTGTCCTACAGTCGTGATATACCTGCTCATTTACAGCAACATTGTCTGTTGTGGCTACGACCATATGCTTCCCGTTCAAATAATCATTGGTATATGCACCTAGGTGCATTTGAACACCAAACTTTTCAGCAAGTGCTACCGTTTCATCACGAAATAACAAAGCGACCATTTCGACTTGGGCATTGGGGCTCGATTTCAACAAAAATGTCAATTTTTCTAGCGCAACATTTCCTCCGCCTACAATCAGAACACGCAATTGTGATACTTTTAAAAATATAGGATATAGCTCGTTGCGTTCCATAAAATCGTTGTTATAAGAGTTTAAGAAGAAAGTGCAAAGATACGAATAGACCAAGATTAAATCAGTTTCAACTCGCCAATTCATAAGACCTCGGGCAAACTAAAAAAATTATTACCTTGTATGTTTTGAAGCATGTTCATACTTTCAAGGTCTCTAATTTTGTTTGGGCAGATATTATCTTCTCATATACCAGGCCTATGAAATAGATTAATCCAAATACATACAGGAAATATGGAGTTTAAAAAAATCAAAAATGCATTAGGAGACGGTCTACTTTCTTTTCCAATTACAGATATGAACAGTAAAGGCTATTTTAATGCAACGAGTTATACGGATAGGCTACACTGGTTCATGCAACATGATATTTCTGCTATATTCGTAGCAGGTGGAACCGGAGAGTTCTTTTCACTCTCTAAAAAAGAGTATAAACAAATTGTTCACATTTCTGCAAAGGCAGTAAATGGTAAAGTTCCGGTTTTATCAAGTGTTGGCCGTAGTATTCCCGAAGCACTTGAGTTTGCGAAAATTGCCGAAGACGCCGGTATCGATGGCCTTCTGTTAATGCCGCCCTATCTTACCGGATGCCCCGAAAGCGGGCTCATTACCTACGCCAAAACCATCATGCAGCATACAAAACTACCGGTAGTTTACTATAATAGGGCCAACGGTACGCTTTCTAGCTCAGGCGTAAAACAACTGGCCGATTCCTGTCCAAATCTTATTGCACTCAAAGATGGTACAGGTAACATGCAAGAACTGAACGATACTATTAAAACTGTTGGGAACAGATTAACCTATATCGGTGGGGTACCTACTGCCGAGATTATTTCCGAGGCTTATCTTTCCATTGGTGTAAATACCTATTCTTCTGCAGTATTCAATTTTGTTCCTGACTTGGCACTTTCTTTTTATAAGGCATTGCGCGCGGGCGAGAGTTCTAAGGTTGAAGAAATCATCAAATCATTTTTCATTCCTTTTATCAGGTTGCGAAATAAAAAATCGGGCTACGCCGTAAGTTTGATAAAGGCCGGGGCTGACTTGATTGGAAAACCAGCAGGCGATGTTCGGGCACCATTGGAGATGCCCACCAAGTTAGAAATCGAAGAATTGAAAAAATTGATCGTAAAGTCTTCCTCCTTGGTATAAGTACTAATCATGAAATCTTTAAGGCCGACAAAATAAACTGCCGCGAGGCTGAGCCTCGGGTTAAATTCTAAAAACAATCGACGCTTCAAAAAAATGAAAAAATCAAGAATCAATTTACTTTTAAAGAACTTAGTCCTAACTTTTCTACTTGTAGGGGGCATATCTTGCAAAGACACTAAAAAAGGCACAACAAGCAAAGATGCTACTAGTGATGACCCTGGTATCGAAGAGAGCAGCAATACCAAACTCGGTGGCTTGGCCCTCTATACCGTTCGAGATGCCATGGGCGATGATGCAAAAACAACATTGCAAGCGGTCGCTAATGCCGGCTATCAAAATATCGAGGCTGCAGGTTATGCCGATGGAAAGTTCTACGATATGTCGCCTAAAGAATTTAAGGCTTTACTGAAAGATTTAGACTTAACACCGATAAGCACGCATCAGTCCTCCGTTACCCTCGCTAATGCCGATACGATGATGGCCGATGTGAAGGCTGCTGGATTTGAATATTTTGTAGTTCCCATACCACCAACGGACCTTTTTAAATCTGATCAAGGAACGATGAGTAGGACAGGTGGTGTTAAAAACTTAGCCGAAATATTGGATACCCTTGGTGAGAAAGCGAACGCTGCGGGACTTCAATTACTCTATCATAACCACGATTTCGAATTTAAAAAGGATGCTGATGGTATCGTGCCCATCGATTATTTGTTGGAAAACTGTAACCCCGAGTTCGTGAATTTTCAAATGGATCTGTATTGGGTCACAAAAGCTGGGGCGGACCCTTTGGCCTACTTTGAAAAATACCCCGGTCGGTTTAAAATTTGGCACGTAAAGGATATGGACGAGCAAGGTAGGTTTGCCCCTGTTGGAAATGGCACTATTGATTTTGCCCGTATTCTAGCCAAGAAGGAACTGTCGGGAATGAAGTATTATATGGTGGAACAGGATAAGACTTTTGACAACATGAAACCTTTAGAAGCGATAAAAATAAGCCAGGAAGGAATCAAGAAATTTAGGTTCGAATAACACCAAGAAGAAAAATTGAGCATATGAAAGCAATAGGATTCAAAAAGTCATTACCCATTATAGATGAGGAAAGTTTTATTGAATTTGAGACTGAAATACCAAAGGCGGAAGGATATGACCTTTTGGTAAAAATATTAGCAAATGCCGTAAACCCCGTAGATTTTAAGGTTAGACAAAATGCCGCTATTAATACCGTGCTCGATGTACCAAAAATTATTGGCTGGGATGCCGTGGGAGTCGTCGAAGAAGTAGGTGATAAAACGTCAAGATTTAAAATAGGCGACGAGGTGTACTATGCCGGCGACATCACACGAAATGGCTGTAATGCAGAATACCAATTGATTGATGAACGCATCGTAGGTAAAAAGCCTAAAAACTTAACTATTGCAGAGGCCGCGGCTATACCCCTAACGGGGTTGACCACTTACGAAACACTTTTTGACCGTATCAAAGTGAACCCTGAAACGGATAAAGGAAAAACGGTTTTGATTTTGGCCGGTGCCGGCGGAGTAGGGTCCATCGCAATCCAGATTGCTAAAAAATTAGGGAATCTGACCGTAATCGCTACAGCTTCAAGACAAGAGTCTATAACCTGGTGCAAGGAGCTAGGTGCCGATTTTGTGGTAAATCACCATAACCTCAAAGAAGAACTAGAAAAAATAGGCCATAATCAAGTTGACTATATTTTAGATTTTGTAGACCTTGAAGGTTATTGGGAAATGGCAGCCGATATTATTAAACCACAGGGTCATATTGTTTCCATTACCGGCAGCAACAATCCGTTGAATATAAATGTTCTCAAAAATAAGAGTGTAACTTTTTCTTGGGAATTTATGTACACCCGTTCCATGTTCACTACCGATGATATTGACCGACAACACCAAATTCTAAATCATATTGCCGATTTACTTGACGACGGAACAATCAAAACAACCCTGACCACTACTTTAGAAGGTTTTACCGTTGAGAACCTGAAAAAAGCGCATCAAATGCAAGAGTCAGGAAAAACCATTGGTAAAACGGTGATTCAATTTTAGTAGCCCTTGCCCTGAGTTTTATACTTAAAAGTGAACGAAGGTTTAGAGGTGTCCTAGTATGCAGGTAAAAAAGAGGTCACCATTCTAGTAGCCTATTTTATCGCCATAGTATTGTTTAGCATTTCTTTGCCAAGTCTTTTGAATTAAAACCATAACTATGAAATTCGTAATCGCACCTGATAAGTTCAAAGGATCCCTCACGGGATTCGAATTTTGTGATGCTGTAGAGAAAGGCATGCGAATGGTTTTCAAAGACGCCGAAATTCTAAAAAAACCCTTGGCCGATGGCGGTGACGGTACCATTGAAGTCGTCAAATATTATCTGAATGGGGAAAAGATTACGCTAACGGTAAACGACCCCTTGTTCCGGCCTATTACGGCATCCTATTTGTATTCCCCAAAAAACAAAATAGCATTTATTGAAATGGCGGAAGCATCAGGTCTTAAGTTGCTAAAAGACGCCGAAAGAAATTGTATACAATCTACAACTTTGGGTACAGGCGAACTTATCGCAGATGCCTTAAAAAAAGGAGCAAAGGAAGTTATTCTGGGTATCGGCGGTAGCGCAACGAATGATGGTGGCATGGGTATGGCGCATGCGCTGGGTTATCGATTTTTAGATGAAAGCGGACAAGAATTACAACCGGTAGGAAGTAATCTGATATCTGTTAAACGTATTGACGATTCAAAAATACATCCTCAACTTCAAGAAGTAATGGTCAAGGTGGCTTGCGATGTTTCCAATCCATTATATGGCCCAAATGGTGCCGCCAAAGTTTACGGGGCTCAAAAAGGGGCTTCAGAAAAAGAAATCGAACTCTTGGATGCGGGGCTCCAAAATTATTCGAAAACAATATTGAAGCAATACAACATTGACCTCCAACAGACTAGTGGTTCAGGAGCAGCCGGCGGAATTGGTGGTGGAGCTATCGTTTTCCTAAACGGCAAATTGACTTCCGGTATTGATTTGATTAAAGAGCTTGCAAATTTTGATACAGCCATCGAAGGTGCGGATTGGGTTATAACCGGAGAAGGTAAACTTGACGGTCAGACCCTTTCGGGCAAAACAATTGATGGAGTTTTACATTCCGCAAAACGCCAAGGCATACAAGTAGCCGCTTTATGCGGTATCGTGGATATTTCTGAAGACACAAAGGAAAAGCTAGGGTTGGCGTATATTATCGCCGTTTCGGAGGGTATCTCAGATATTCAACTAGCTATGGATTCTGCCTATAAGAATGTCGTTAAGTCAGCTTTTGAATTCGCAATGCACTTAAAATGAATTCTGTTTTGTTTGTCCGGCGAGAAATTTGAAGCACAGCATATCTACAAAATAATAGTTCAAGTAGCCCCGAGACATTGTGCCTCTTTTGAATATGAATCCTTGGGCTCACCCAAAGGCTACAGTTTTTCCGTACTAGGCATACACCACCTAAATTTGAAAAAATGAGCGCAACGAAGTTTAACAAATCGATTGCGTATATATATTGGAATATTTCCATATATTTGGATATTTTCCAATTTTATGAATTCCACGATACTACATTTAGATTTGGATACCTTCTTCGTATCCTGCGAACGGCTAATTAACCCTAAGCTTCTAAAGCGACCTGTTTTGGTTGGGGGTACAGGCGACAGAGGTGTTGTGTCCGCTTGCAGTTACGAAACACGGCCGTACGGCATCCGTTCTGGAATACCCATGAAACTTGCACGCCAGCTTTGTCCGGAGGCAACGGTCATCAAAGGCAATGCAGGAGTCTATATGGAGTTCTCGGATATGGTTACGGAAATCATAGCGGATAGCGTACCCCTATTCGAAAAAGCGAGCGTTGACGAGTTCTATGTTGACTTGACAGGAATGGACAAATATTTCGGTTGCTATAGGTATGCGACAGAATTAAGAAATACTATTATAGAAAAAACAAGATTACCGATTTCGTTCGGAATGTCTTCTAATAAGATTACATCAAAAGTAGCTACAAGTGTCGCCAAGCCCAATAATCAAATTATGGTAGATTATGGGCTGGAGAAACAGTTTTTGGCACCGCTTTCCATTCAAAGGATCCCATCAGTTGGGGGCAAGACCTATCAGACCTTGAGAAGTTTGGGCATAACAAAGGTCAAGACCATACAGGAAATGCCTTTAGAGATGCTGACCAGCGCACTTGGTCTTCACGGACGTACCATTTGGAGAAGAGCCAATGGTATCGACCGTCCGCAGCTCGTGCCATTTCACGATAGGCATTCCATTTCTACCGAACGTACGTTCAAAGATACTTCCAAGATTAACTTCTTGCACGCCACCTTAACTGCCATGGCCGAAAATCTTGCCTTTTCACTGAGAAGAGGTAACAAGCTGACCTCGTGTATCAGTGTTAGAATTCGGTACTCCGATTTCAGCACATACTCCAAACAGATGAAGATTCCTTACACCAGCGGTGATCATATTATAGTTCCCAAAGTATTGGAGCTTTTCGAAAAATTATATGAACGTAGAATGTTACTACGGTTGGTGGGTGTAAAAGTGAGCAATCTTGCATCGGGAAACTATCAAATCAATCTTTTTGAGGATACCGAAGAAATGTTGAGGCTCTATAACGCGATGGACCGTATGCGAATAAAATATGGCGAGAACAAAGTAATCCGTGCCGCTTCGATGGGTGGTGCAAAAAGTATCGGCAGACATTACAACGCCTTTAACGGACAACCGCCCATGGTCTTAGCACACCGAACCCAATAAACTATGTATCTAAATTGCCACACCTATTATTCGTTACGCTTCGGTACATTTTCGGAAATTGAACTTCTGAAAATGGCCGAGCGAAACAATGTAACGGTCTTGGCCCTGACCGATATCAACAACACATCTGCCTGTTTGAACTTCATAAGAAAATCAACGCATCATAATATTCGACCAATAGTCGGCATCGATTTCAGAAACGGTGCCAATCAACAATTTGTAGGATTGGCCAAGAACAATGAAGGTTTCAAAGAATTGAACGTATTCTTATCCCATCACTCGCATAACAATATTCCCCTACCTTCGGAAGCTCCCATACTTCCTGAAACCTATATCATCTATCCTTTTGAAAAAGTGCTGCAATCGAATAAACAGCAATTTAGGAACAATGAATATATCGGCATTTCCATAGAAAACCTAAGACGTCTACCTTTCTCAAACTATAAAAAATTTATTGACAAACTGGTTATACAACAACCCGTAACATTTCGGAACAAGAGAGATTTCAATGCACACCGATTGCTTCGGGCAATCGACAATAATATTCTGCTGAGCAAGCTATTAAAGACCGAGGAAGGGAGTATTACTGAAAAAATGTTGCCGATCGATACGCTGTTGGGCACCTATGCAGATTTCCCTCATATTATTGAGAACACTAGATATATCTTGGAGAATTGCCATATTAATTTTGGTTTCGGACAAAGCCGTATTTCACAAAACCAACAGGTTTTCGAGAAATCGAAAGAAAAAGATTTTGAACTATTGAACGACCTATGCAAAAAAGGACTTCACAAACGGTATCCCGAGCCTAGCGAAAAAGTTAAGGAAAGACTTCAAACGGAATTGGATACGATAAAGAGCCTCGATTTCGTTTCCTATTTTCTTATCAACCACGATATCGTATTTTATGCCAAATCACAAGGATATTTTCATGTTGGTCGTGGAAGTGGTGCGAACAGTATAGTTGCCTATATAATCGGCATAACCGATGTAGACCCTATTGAGCTCGACCTTTATTTTGAAAGGTTTATCAACCCATATCGAACTTCCCCTCCAGATTTTGATATCGATTTTGATTGGAGGGACAGGGAAGAAATAACATCATACATATTCGAACGATTTCCCAACGTTGCCCTTTTGGCAACTTACAACACATTTAAATACCGTGCTGTCGTAAGGGAGTTGGGAAAAGTATTTGGTTTGCCCAAAGCGGAAATCGATCTTTTGAGCAAAGGCAATTATACCAAATCAACTTTAGACGACATGGCCAAATTGGTCTTGAAGTATGGAAAACTTATAGAAAACTTCCCGAATCACCTGAGTGTTCACTCGGCCGGCATATTGATATTAGACAGATCGGTTTACTATTATTCGGCAACCGACCTACCCCCCAAGGGATTTGCAACGGTACAATTCGATATGATCATTGCAGAAGATACAGGAATATTCAAGTTTGATATTTTAGGGCAAAGGGGGTTGGCAAAAATTAAGGATGCCATTGAAATTATTAATGAGAATCGACCTGGGCTGCCGCCTATAGATATAACGCAGATAGATAAATTCAAAAATGACCCCCGAATCAATACTATGCTCAGCAAAGGCATGGCAATTGGCGCGTACTATGTAGAAAGTCCAGCTATGAGGGGGCTGATGAAAAAACTAAAGGTAAATAATTACCTCGGTCTAGTAGCCGCTAGTTCGGTCATTCGGCCAGGCGTATCTTCTTCGGGGATGAAGAATGAATATATACGAAGACATCGGGATCCGGAACGCCGAAAAAAAGCACATCCTATTTTAGCGAAAATAATGCCCGAAACCTACGGCATCATGGTATATCAGGAGGATGTTTTGAAGGTCGCCCATGTATTCGCGGGTTTGGACTTAGGCGAAGCGGATGTTATCAGACGTGGGATGAGTGGTAAATTCCGTTCAAGGGAAGAATTTATTACAGTCGAGGAAAAGTTTATCAATAATTGCAGAGAAAAAGGCTACCCCGACAAGTTGACCTTTGAAGTATGGGAGCAAATTGCCAGTTTCGCCGGTTATGCATTTGCGAAGGGCCATTCGGCATCCTATGCTGTTGAAAGCTATCAAAGCTTGTATTTGAAGTGCTACTTCCCTTTGGAATTTATGGTAGCGGTTTTAAACAATGGTGGTGGTTTTTATAGTACGGAACATTACATTCACGAAGCCAAGATGTGCGGTGGTACAATTCATCCGCCATGTATAAACACAAGCGATCACCCGAATAGCATAAAAGGAAAAGACATCTATTTAGGTTTTGGTTTTCTTAAAAATTTGGAATCTTCAGTGGTACGGCGATTACTTACAGAAAGACAACTGAACGGCTTATATACCTCATTAAATGATTTTATTGATCGGGTTTCGATAAGCATAGAACAATTGGCCATTCTTATACGCATTGGGGCATTCCGTTTTACGAAAATTCCAAAAATAGAATTACTATGGTCGGCTATCTTTAAGATAAAGGCCAATAAAAATAAAACCATAAATCCGATGCTCTTCAAATTGAATCATGTCGAGTTCGAAATACCTTCATTTGATGACAATTGGCTTGAAAATGCTTATGACCAATTAGAGCTTTTGGGGTTTACCCTATATGATTATTTCGATTTGATTTCTGAGGATTTAAAAAACAATCTAAAGGTTGAGGATATGCCAAAATATAAACATAGAAACATGTTACTGTATGGCATTTTGGTCAATACACGGTTCAATACGACCAATAGAGGGCAGAATATGCGCCTAAGTACATTTGTCGATTTGGACGGCCAATATTTCGATGCGGTACATTTTCCGGATGTAGTGGACAAATACCCCATTCATAGCCGTGGTGTATATGCTTGCTACGGAAAGATAACCGAAGAGTTCGGACACTTTAGCATGAGCGTCATTCAATCTAAGAAGATAGCATTGAAACCTGACCCGAGAAGTCTTGATGAACCAACTTTCCAAAATATTGATTCGTTCAAAAAAGCTAAACGGAAGCAAATAGACTCAAAAAACTAATCTTTGGTAATGTAACTCTGTCGAGCCCATGTTAACAGGCCCTAGTATTTAAGACCAATACCGTTCTTATTGCGGTGCTCCAATAACCTCTACAGGAGTTCCATCAGAACCACTGGTTCTTGCCTTATGCTCAACGAAATAGGGTTGAAATGTATACGAAGAATTAGGGTCCCAAGTCACATTCGTTTTTGGCAGATACCCTTTCAAAGCGTTTATTTCATCTTTGTATTCGGTGTTCTTTGCTTGGTTTTTAAATTCGTTCGGGTCGTCATTATGATCGTAAAACTCTTCGCCCCCATCTTCATATTGAATGTACCGAAACTGCTGAGATTTGACCGTGTGATTGTTCATTCCAAAGGTTGTAATGGCAACGGATGGTTCTTTATCTTTCCCTAGCATCGTCGGCACTAAACTTTTGCCCTCATTTCTTTCATAGGCCGGAAGCCCACATAATTCTAAAAGCGTTGGGTATATGGAAAGCATTTCAGCCGGTTCGTCGATAATTTTACCCTTCGGTAGGTTAGGTGCAGCAAATAGCAATGGTGCTTTGGTAGCGGTGTTCCAAAGGGCATGTTTGGCAAAGGTGCCTTTCTCCCCCAAACGGTACCCGTGATCTGACCATAATACAATAACCGTGTTATTTGCATGTTCACTATTTTCAAGTGCAGCAAGCAATCGGCCAATTTCATTATCCACAAAACTGATGCATGCCAAATAGGCCTGAATAATTTTAGGCCATTCCCCACTTTCAATCGCCCAATCCGTTGAAGGCATCATGGGCAAATCGTTGATTTGCAAAGCCACTGGCGGCACATCATTTAAATCATCGGCCCTGTACGGAATCGTTTTTATACTATCCAAAGGATGCATATCGAACCATTTCTGTGGCACATACAAGGGCACGTGAACACGTAGAAAGCCGATACCCATAAAAAAGGGTTTGTCATATTTTCGATCGAGACGAGTTTTCACCCAATCGACCGATTGATGATCGGGCATTAACGAATCTGCTTCCGGAAAAGCACCCCAATCGGTACTGGTTCTACCATAGTTTTCTCTATCCGAGGTCCCAAAACCGTCCCAAACAAAACGTTCCTTCGGAAGAGGGCCAAATCCTTTTACACGGCCACCTGATTCATCAAAAACACCGTCGGGAGCATGGCTATGGAATAATTTCCCGATACCCATGGTATGATATCCGTTCTGCTTAAAATATTCCGGTAGCATCACAATATCTTTCGTGGCCGGATTTTCAGAACGAATTTTATTGTCATCAATCATTCCATAAATACCAGTAGTCGACGGCCTCAAACCTGTCATCAAAGATGCCCTAGAGGGGCCGCATAACGGAGCTTGACAGTGAGCATCGGAAAACATAACTCCCTTAGAAGCCAATCTGTCTATATTTGGTGTTTTCGTATGGGAATAATCGTCTAAAACGCCTAACATATTGTTCAGGTCATCTACAGCAATGAATAGCACATTAGGAGGCCCTTTTTCTTCTAGCTTATCAATTATCTTTTGTTCTTTACAAGCACTAAGTATGAGTATGCTTAATAAGAGAATGATATAAGTACTATTTTTCATTTTAAGTAACGATATTAAGGTTCGCGTAACGTATTTTGTTGTTATGGATTAGCTCAATGCGCACCTGTACTATATTAAATAAAGAGGTTTCAGTAATTTATAATTCAACAATTTCGCTGGGTTTGAATCCTATTCGATAAGCTTGGGTAACTACAGTTGCTCCTTCCGGAATTTCAAATGGTGTTTGATATATGGACCATACCTCTGGAGTTTTTCCATCGTTACCGATAATTTTATAGCCCAAAGAAGCACCTTCGGTGGCACAGTTCATCTCAATTTTTCCTTCGGAAGCTGTAATTGTTGGGTTTGAAGTCACGGGTTGCATTTCTTCGCCATTCCACAATTGTGCAATCAATTCCTTTTCCGGAAGGTTCGGTGTATCGTTGATTGCCTTAAGCCAACGATCCATCTCGGTACGCAATTCTTTTATCTTTTCTTTATAATCGGGATTATCAGCAAGATTATTCAACTCATATGGATCCACCAAACAATCGTATAGTTCTTCTTGAGGTTTCCTATCACGAAACCACTGTAACTGAATATCGTCTAGTTTTCTTTCGTCGCGTAATCGCAATAATTCCTGCATTGCGGGTATTCGTTCCCTGTACGCAACGGGCAAATAATAGCCTTGATTGGGCCGGTAGTTATGAATGTATTTAAATCGTTCGTCGCGCACGGCACGAATGGCATCTGTAAAACCATCAAAGCGGTCCGCAGCAGCGTGAATGTACTTTCGTTCTTTTTTTGCTTTATACTCCCCTAAAAAAGATTGTCCCTGCATGTAATCAGGAGGATTTACCCCCACAAGGGAAAGAAGCGTAGGCGCAAAATCTACAAAGCTGGCCAGTCGCCCGTCCTTCGTTCCCGCCTGCAATTTGTTTGGAAATCGAATAATCATTGGCGTGTTCAAACCTGAATCATAAATCAAGCGTTTCTCTCTCGGCAAGGGACCGCCATGGTCTCCATAGAAAAAGATAATCGTATTTTCCAAAAGACCATCATCTTCCAACTGTTTCAGTACTGCGCCAACCTGTTTGTCCATTTCAGCAATGTTGTTGTAAAGTTTCCACATATCGCGGCGGACTACTTCCGTGTCTGGCAAGTATGGAGGGATTTTAAACTCGGTATCCTTAGGCAAGTGAGCCGATGTTTCTTCCTCGCTCATTCGATTAGCATCCCATGTATAACTTCTGTCCCCTGCCTGATAATGCCTAGTTTCAATATTTCTATGCCCATAAGGTTCAAATAATCCGGATTCGTGGGTTTCAGTAAAATTGAATATGGAAAAGAAGGGCTGGTCCTTATCGCGATTGCGCCAATGTGCATACGGACTACTTTCATCCCAAGCGGTTGCTGGAGCTTTAAATTGATAATCCTCTTTATTATTGTTGGTGCAGTAATACCCGTTCATCCGGAGTAGCTCACTGACCATACGTGCTTCCGGTGGCGGAACCGCACCGTAAGATGGTAATCCAGTAACCTCTGTGTAAGAGGTGGTACGCATATGATTGGCACCTATGCTCGATGGATACATTCCCGTGGTAATAGCCGCTCTACTCGGAGCACAAACCCCGGAAGTAGAATACAAATTAGGGTATATCACCCCTTCCTTTGCCAAGCGACTCAAATTGGGGGTTACAATCGTGGAATCACCAAAGGAAGGAATGTAAGACCCCATGTCTTCAGTGACCAACCACAAAATATTAGGCCTATTTGGCAGTTCTATAGTCGTTGTTACGATATTTT
>Ga0316189_10004511_pt1 | contig 13377 bp, 24 predicted proteins | sample LowCovwburrow_MG_FD_204930 | JGI IMG/M metagenome (GOLD analysis project Ga0316189, IMG submission 204930) | Coastal sediment microbial communities from Maine, United States - Lowes Cove worm burrow | ecosystem: Environmental > Aquatic > Marine > Coastal > Sediment | place: USA: Maine... | reverse complement strand
ATAGCATCAAGCTTGTTCAACGAATGCCTTCACTTTCTTCCAGTGCGGTAGCACCGTTCTATATCCCTTGATGGGTGATCGTAACAAGTAGCTGGGATGATAGCTAATGAGTACTTTTGCGACGTGTCCACCGCACTGGTACTTGATCCATCCATCCGTATACTTTTCCCTGACGACCTTGGAGTCAAAGAAATACTGACTCAGGGCACCCTTGACTGGCTTGCCATTGAGTGCCTGCGTTGCCACCTTGCCCAAGGCGATGACTAGCTGTGGCCTTAGGGCTTGAATCTGTAGGTCCAGTCGCCACTTGCATGCCTCGATCTCTTCGGGACGCGGGTGACGACCGTTGGGTGGTCGGCAGAGTACTGCGTTAGTAATGTACACGTCTTGGCGTTCCACGCCAACGAATGCAAGAATTTTGTCTAGCTTAGCACCAGCGGGACCAAGGAAGGGAGTGCCTGCTTCGTCTTCATCTTTGCCGGGGGCTTCGCCCACGATCATGAGGAGGGGGGCCGTAGACCCCTCTCCAAATACTACTTTAGTGCGTGTCTTACATAGATCACATGCTTCGCATAGAAGCATCTGTTCTTGAAGGGGGGCGAGATTCATACAACATGTCCTTCGAAAATATTTGATTCATTGCCACCAAACTCAACCGTGTCGGCCATGTTGTCTGACTGAGCTACGATGCGTCCTTCTAGTGTATGAATTTGAGCTAAAGGGTTACAGAGATTGTCTAATGCGATTACTTTGGCGGGCGGAATGTCAATGCCTATGTCGGTCTCTGTCATTACGCATAAGTAGTTGACTAGACGCGATGACTCACGATACAATCCTCTCATGTGATATGAGTCTAACGTCCGTAATACATTCCCGTAAAAACGAGTCGTAGTATTCCAACCAAGGTTACGTAACATCGTGCCCACAATAATGAGAGAAGAATTGATATTGGCATGTTGTTCTCTTAGTAGTTTAGACGCTACGCGAGAAAATCGTAGCGAATGAATAACATGCGTCAATAGTCCACCGGGATATGCGAGTGGCCCCTTTAGACCATACGTAGTACTACGTAGCATATTCATGAGACCCATTTGCTCTGACATTGCATATCCGATTAGGTTACGATAATGCTCGTCGCTAATCATGTTGACATACTTGTCTAGTTCTGCGAGGTACGCGACGAGGGTTTCTTCTGTGACTCCAGCAAAATAGTCGTATTGGTTTGCTGGGATAGTCTCCTCAATAGCGAACACCTTTTCGCTAGTTGTTTGAAACTCTGTGGACCCGTCGAAGTTACAAAGTTCAACCTCACAACGGACGAATGCTCCCGGTCTAATTTCTTGTGTTGCATCATATTGCCAGATGACTCCATTCATGGAGCCGGTAACATCTTGGATAGTAGCACGAGCAAATGGTTTGCGATCCTTAGAGACCATCTGTGATCTATGAGTAAAATCGGAAACCATAAACACTTGGTTGTACTTATTCCCTTCCTCTAAATGAGAGATAGGAATGTATGTATCAAGGTTCATCGCTGAATTCTTTTCCGCTTACCGCCCTTGGTGCGTTCTTCGATTAGCTTGCAGCCAGTGCAGCGTGCGATCTTCTTCACGATGATCGTTAGCTCGTCAGGCAGGGCGGACTCATCGCCAGGATGCAGGGTGATACGTTCGTCGTTGCCGTAGTATTCGCCGCCGCAAGAACGACAGCTAATCACCATGATTGTCTTAGGCGTTTTCATAGCTTAGCCTTTTGTTCAACATGCCCAATAGGTTGTTGACTCTGTTGCGGACAGTCTCGTGCGATACGTCGAGTCGTGCTGCGATGTCACGCAACGACTTGTGCTCGATGTAGTGCTCGTGAAGTAAGGCGGCGTGCTTCTCTTCTTTGACCAAGCCGAACATAGCTTCTAGAATATCGCTACGCTCAGCGGAGTCATCGTGATAGAACTGGTCGGCCAAGAGAGTGAACGGATCTGTTCCCACTTGAGTTGGCTTGTTCTTGATCTTTTTTGAGACGTACCTGCATAAGTGGAAGTAGATAGATTGATATGCATACGTGCTAAACTTTGCACGAGCAGGATCATATGTCTGTGCCGCTTCCAGCAATGAAATCCATGCCTCTTGCTTCAAATCGTCATAGGCGATCAGAGCGTCACTCTTACAGAAGCCGGTAAACTTCTTCAGAATACTGCCAATGATTGCGTCCCACTCGTTTGAGGGAAGCGAATCTAGGGGGTTATTTTCCATCGGCGTTGATCTGTGACCAGAGTAGTTTGAGGTAGGTTTCGCGTTCTTCTGCTGAAAAGGAATTCCAGTTAGTGATAATCTGGGGATTGCCGCCAGTCGGAACTTCTTCATTGCCTTTAGTCATTTGATTATGACGATAGACAATCTTACCGGCTGCATCCTGCACGAACAATGTCTGAGCCGGTAACTTGTTGTTTTCTGATAGACTCCAGAAGAAGTCCATAAAGTCCCTGAATAAAACTTGTTGTCTTTTAGTGGTTCCGTCTTGCAAAACAAGAACGAAAATAAGTGGCGTCTCAGCCTTAGTGCCATTACGACGCAACTGACTGTGAGTGTCAGTTACACGTTGCCAATTGAATTTTAGGCCCATCCTCATAGCCTCCTCCTTTGTAAGTACACTAATTGGACGCTACCTCTCCGTCATCAATATATACGCCCATTCTATCATCGTCATTTCTAGAGGCGTATTCAATCCAGATTTGATAGTCTTTAGCTTTTGTGAGATCGCGAATGATTTGCATACTACTGTCGTCGAGCAGTGATCCGTCAGCGACACGTAGAACACGAAGTTTGGGGTTGCTAGCCATAGCAATGCCTAACGAGATCTTTAGGCGTCTCGCCGCCGACGCTTGCACGAAGGGCACCAAAGCCCCCTCTTCATTCGTCACCATCACGCCATCAGCAGTAACAGAGAATCCCTTGACGGGAAGCGGGGAGGCTTCGAGTGCTTCGGCTTTTTCGATGTCGAGAAGTTCCATCTTCTCGTTGAGTTCTGTGATTTCCTTAGTGATCTGAGTCAACGCTTTTCGAGTGTTGTTATACAGGATTACATCACGAGCACGAGCATTGAGCGAGTCGATTTCCTTCAATTGACCTTGCAAAAACTCAATGTCGGGGATTTCCGGTGCCTCATCCATGCTTCTGGCAAGACCAACCTGCTCCTCGTCTAGCTCTTTGAGTCGTGCTTCCAGTGCCTTGATTTCAGTCTCGTTAGCCTTATACTTTGCCTGGAATTGCTGCTGTTCGATCTGAAGCTTACTGGCCTCAGTGATAGCCGTAGTGAGGTCACTAACCGAACTCTCTTTCTGAGGATCTTCGTCAGTGGGCGGCTTCAGCATCGTCAGGGCCGTAGTGAGACGCTTTTGCTCGCGGTTTTTGTCGGTGCGTGCTTCAAAGTGTGCGGCACGACGACGCTCGAACTCTGACAGGTCAACCTTGCCATCGGTTAGACTATAGAGTAGCTCTCCGATCATTTCTTTCTGATCTTTTTCAGACATCCGACAGAATGCCCAAGGGTCAAAGGACAGGTCGCCCATCAAGCCATCCAGCAATTTCTGGGGCGAGGAGACTTTATTCCCCTCAGGCGTAGTGACTTGTAGCTGAGGCTTGCTGTTCTCAGTGAAGGTACGAGTTACAATATAGTCGCCCAGATCTAGTTGGATTGTGCCTTTAGAGGTGCCAGAACGTAGAGGGTCAGGGTTTGACTTGGCGGCTGCCTTGTAGGAAAGTGCCAGCCAGATGGCGTCGAGCACTGAGGTCTTGCCGTTCTCATTCTGTCCAGAGATAACGATGAGATCGTCTTCGGGCGTGATATCAATGGCTCGTAGCCGCTTGATGTTCTCTGCTTGTAGTCTGATGATCTTCATTCGGATTCGTTTCTAATTTTCCATAGTTCGGTCGCCTGACAGACGTGTCCTGGCTGACCAAACGTGTCACATAAACCATAAGCAGCTTTTAAGACGCTCAAAAGCTCAGGATTCTCTTCAATGTACTGTTCCCACAGCTTTGTGTACAAAGTACGCACCTCATTGCCGTTGACTGCCGCACGTCCTTTGGCCGCCTTCCAGTGTAGGCCAGTGCTACCATCATCAAACATCTTAGCCGCCTGATACTGTCGTTCAATGGTCTTTCCGTTGACTTTTGCATAGAAAGCTGAGAATCTCTTATCTCCCTTGGAGCTACATTCAATGTAGGGTGCTCTACCGTGTTTAATCATACTATCTCTTGAAGATAAACGTTACGTCCTGTGAAATGGCTGAGATACCACCGGCAGCCTTCATGTCTGCCCAAAGTCGGTGATCGTGATTGTCTTCTGGCTGCCAGCCAACCGTTTTCAAGTAAAGCTCACGAGTGTGTGCCATACCTACGGTCAGCGGGTCGTCAGTGTTGACGGGGCCTAGCCTTTGGACTCGTTTGCTGGAGCGAGGATGCTTATGCTTTAGCTTGAATTCTTGTCCAGCAGAGCGAACCATGTTTGCTTCTGGCTGTAGTATAGCGAGTGAAGCGAGTGTTGTCAAGTGATTCGGGTGCCAAATGTCATCGTCGTCGATGTATGCGATCCAATCCTCACTCGTCTCGTTGATACCTTCTCTGCGTGCGAGCGTTCCAGAGTCTCCGCACGGTTCCGCAGGCTCGTTTCCGTTGCTGACTCCGATAAAAGATACTCCCTCGGGGCCGTACTTTTCTATCAAAGGATCATTGACGGGCTCCTGATCGGAGCCATCAATAACAACTAAGAGTTCGAGGTTGGGATAGTCCTGAGCCAGTACGGATTCAATCGCTGCTTCGAGCGATGGCCTCCGTACTGTTGGTAAGATCACGTTGAATGTAATAGTCATTTTGAAAATCCTGAGGGTGTCATGTTTTGGAACTTTGCCTACCCAGTAGTTTGACTATTTCAAGTCTCTCCAGATAAACAACTCAACAGGAATACGATAGGCAGGTTTTCCCCCGAATCCTTGCCATCGACACACCTCACAGAAATCTATGATCTGTTTGAGGGCAGCGGTGTCCAGCATGGTGAACTTCGGAATCTCAGAGTCCGCACCATTCACCATCAGAATGGAGGCTCCTACCTTATGATAGGATTTGACTTGGCCCACCTTGAGGTGGAACGTGCGTGCTATCATGGGCTTGGCGAACTTGACCTCAACCTTTCCGTATCCTTCTACGGTGAAGTCAGGGGCCATGGTTACTTCCGAGTCCGGTAGGTATTCGCCGTCCTTGCCACAGCCAGTGTCCTCAAAGGTTGGGCGAGTACCAGTGGTTCTCTCCAGTAAATCTAACCACCAGATGAACAGGGTTCTCTCTTGTTGAGTCCTGTCTTTGATTTGCTTGCGGAATTCCTCCTCGGATCTGCCATCAAGCCGGTAGTTTTTACTGCCACTCATTATTTAGCCAGACGTTCTTGCCTCTTGGTCTCTAGGTCGAATGCAGCCTCGCGGACGTATGCCCGCTTGTATGTGCCGGGCTTGATCCACTTCCAGCGGAATGCACGCTCGGGCGTGTAGCCATCCACTGCGATCCAACCATTCCGCTGGAGGAATCTACGTTGCTGCTCTCTGTGAGCCTTGTTACTGTCTCTGTATTTCATCTTGGATATCGTCTGGAATGTTTTTCATTGATGTCCAGGCTGCCGCACCCACAATGGTACGCATATCTGGTTCAAAAGTAATGCACATGCCCACTCCATTTGGCATTGTCATACTAACGTGAATGCGTTCGGGAGTTTCAGTAACCCGTACGTCTTGGCCCTTGTAGATAATGGCAACGTTCTTCAACGCAAGCTCCGTGCCAACCTGCTCAATATATTCAGTCATTGCAGATCAGGAGCTTGGCGATGTCAGGGTTCCCCAACACTTGACGGAACCTATGTAGTAGTCGGAACGTACACACCGAGTCGAACAGAGCGGCGTGGAACTTGTTCTTCCCGAAGTCTGTCATGTTGATCTTGAAAGCCTTGACGGCTTGACTCAAGGTTTGGCCGGTCTTCACGTCTTCCATCCCGCTCAGTAGCCTGAGCATAGGAGAGGTGTCAACGAGACGGTATCCAAAGTTCGCACGGAACTGAGCGGGAGTAATGTCGTACACTCCGTACGCCATCATTTCTACGTCGAAGGTCACGTTGTGCCCCGCGATGTGAGAACACTTGTGAGTCGTGTGCATATCCATGAGCTTATCCTGAAGGACTTCGCTTGATACGCCTTCTCGAAAAGCAGTTTCGGGTGTAATTCCATGGACATCAATGGCACCTTGGGCCACATGGTAATCGTCTAGCGAATCCAGACGATGATACGCCTCGTACGTCTCGAAGATCTCGCCAGTAGTAATGTCACCAGCGACAGCACCTAGGGATAGCACTGAATCCTCCATGGGATTCAGGCCACCCGTTTCCGTATCAAAAACTAGAACTCTCATTTGGCGGGTCTCGACAGTGCGGTGACCAGGGCGTCAATGAACATCGACTGGAGGGCACTCCATGCCTCGTCTCTTGAGAAGGGGCTACGAGTTTCCACGCCACCGAAGTCTCCAACCACTTCGAAGGTTGAGTCGGCTTCTTCCGGGTCGGGCTTGAAGCTTTCACGGAAGGCGTTCATGATGCCGAGTGCGTCAGCACCGTTACTCGGCAGTGCGTAAGTGAATCGCACGTCGCCAGTCATTCTGCTGTTCATGCGACTTGCAACGATGGTGCGAGCCAGCTTGCGGTTGAACGGGTCGCTGGCGTTACGGAAGGCTGCGGACAAGTAAGCCGTCTCGCCCTTGACGTAGATGCCAACACTAATACCGACACGCGGACGGTGTGAGAATGCGATGCTATTGTTTTCCATATTATTGTCCTGTAGGTGGCTGCACCTGTGAAATTGACATCAGTCTATTGTAGAGGCTAAGAGTAGCCATGGCAGGAACCGCGACGGTACACTGAGAGAGGGCGGCGACGATCAGTCGTGCCTCATCACCAGTAATCGCCAAGTTCGGTTCCGGTTCTTGTTGTTGTGTCATGCCAATCCTAGCTCCATCATCTTGCCACAAACATATAGTTCCAAGTCGCTGAGCGTCTTGTTGTTGATGTATTTGTGCTTAAACTCTGCGTCGTCCAGCGAAGTCTCGCTGGCGTGGTTGTCCTTGAACCCTGTGTCACGTTCCAGTCTAATAGTTACCCCGCCATGCTTCTCTGTCACGATCTTTTCGTTCGGAAAGCGACAGTCGGTCAAAATAACTACGTCGATGCCTGTCCAATCCTTACGGAAGGGTGCTTCTGCCCAGACATCGCCGTAGATGGCCCGAAAGATATCGGTGCCCATGACCTGAAGGACTTCACGGTTTGTCATAGAGCCGCTACGCGGCTTGGTGTCATCCCAGATTCCCACCGCTGGGTCAGCGTACTTCTGCCTAACCTCTATCGGGAAGCCGTCCCACATGATGTGCGACGGTGCGTTCTTTTCCTCGTCAGTACCATATATCCCAGCCGGGTCCAATCCGAGTACCTCGACACACATTCTTTTCAAGGGCTCAGCAAAGGCAGTCATCGCAACTCGTTTACCTTGCCCAGTCAAGAACTGACCAGCTATAGCGGCTGCTGTATCTTTCCCTGATTGCTTCTTGCCAGAGAAGGCGATGAAAAAAGGCATGGGGTCATTATTTGACATGTTTATGTTCGCTTCGCTCACTTGGCAAAATCTTGACTGACTGTTTCAAGACCATAATGCAGGAAAGTTTCTAAATCGTCAGCCAGAAAATGCTACGAGTCTCTAGGTATTGCTTAAGGGGTCTCGGTCACTGGTCATTGGATGCCGCCACCCAGGGCGTAAAAAGTATCAAGAAACAATTTGTTGATATCTAGTGAGCTAACTCCCTCGCTAAATTCAGGAGAGTCAATTGTATTTGACACTGAGAGTACGTTATGGTCAGTCAATCTACTGGGTGGTCTGTTGAGGATTTGCTGTGCTTCAAAATAGAGACACTCTTTATCCACGGTCTTGACCACCGGGCAGTCCATGATACCTTCAGGCAAACCAAATGCTGACTCAACTGCCCGTTGGATACTATCCTCCATCGAATTGATGTCGGGCAGGTACATCTTGATCGGCGTCGGCACGTCAGCGAAGTACGCCTCGCTGGCGTCGTGCATCAAAGCTGCCATTATCACGTCGGTGCTCTCCGTATGCAGGGCCGCTCTACGAGCGGCCTGGATGCTGTGAGCCCCAACGGAGTACGGCACTGTGGTGTGACCGTTCCAACGCACCTTCTGTGACAGAGCGTGTGCGATGTCCACGATATCAATTGCTTCGCAATTGGGGTTGAATGGATAGAACGTCTTGCCGGTGTACGTAGTGATGAATGTGTTTAGCTTATCAGCTTGGTTCATGGCTTTCTCCGAAGTTGTTACATCCAAATCGTTCCCAGTGTTCGTGGAACCTTTGAACGGATGGGGCGGGATCATATTCCTCCCCCTTAGTCTTGGCTACTGACGCCTCCATAATGATGGCACTAATGTCATCAGGGTGTCCGATCTTTAGGTGGTCACGGAACCACTGCCGTAGCGGGCAGTCCTCTTGCCATAGTGACCAAGAGTTCCTGATGTGCCTGCCAAAACCGTGATGAGTTTTAGCAATCACATCAGGATCAGTTCGTAGACTTCTAGCGTCTAGTTGCCGCAGAGTCTCTTCAACCGCTTCGTTTAGATTGGACGGAATCATTCCGTAGCAACGGCCCTTCCTTCGTCCTTCACTTTGTGAAGAACGAGAGTCCAGATTTTGTCTTCGATGTCTTTGCCATCCAGCAGACCGAACACAAAGCCCGTCTCTGCGTTGGGTACGTTGTCGATGATCCACGCCGCCTGATCTTTGCGTGTCGCAAGACCTCTGGTCACGTTGAGGGCACGGAGACGCCCGTAGGCGTCCGCTAGCAGCTTGTTGTGCATGCTCTGGACGTACGCACGGATGTCGTCGAAGTCTGCGGCTATCGCCGCAGGGAGTTGCTTGACCGTTGCCCCGTACTCCTTGCCTCGTACCAACTCGATGACGCCCTTGGGCGACAGGTGGTTCAGGAGCCTGTGGATCCTGAGGTACGTAGGGCTCTTGACTTTCAAGCGGAAGCCGCTCTCAAATCTTACAACGAAACCCTCGTGATTATCCTCGAAGGGTAGATCACCGTCGAGCTTGAAGTCGTACAGACGCGGACGACGGAAGCCGCACATTTCTGCGATCTGATCTACCCTTCGAGGGTGCCACTCGACACCGTTGTGCTCGAAGATAGCCAAGAGAACAAGTTCACGAGAACCGTGATAGTCTACGACAATACGGTTCTCGGGGTAGATGATTTCAAAGACTGGCGTACAGTCTTGCGGCAAGGCCGCAAGGTTGTAGCGTGCCTTTGGCGACGGCCAATCGGCACCAGTTTCGTCACCGACCATCATGGTTTCATGGAGAATTTTCGTTCCCTCAATCGCTTGATCAGACTCCATGCTACCCGGTGTAGCCAGACGCCACGACGGCAGGTAGCCCGCCATCTTGCCGTCAGCGTACACGGGACGCTCCACGCCAGGCTGAGGGCCATCGTGGACGTAACCGATGCCGCACGAGCCATCCATTTTCTCGTAGCATTCGAACGGCTCTTTGGGGAGGTGCGGCATGCTAGACTCTGGGCGTTCGCCCAGGTTGAAGAACTTGGGAAACGGACGAGCCATCACCGTGCCATCGGCATGGAAGATGATGCCGCGAGCCAGACGGTTCACTTCGTTCCACTCATCCTTGATGTGAGTGTCCTGAGTGTACTTGAAGATCGTCAAGCTATCGCTCGACGAGACCGAGACCCTTCCAGCCTCGACTTCTTTCCACAGGTTGTTTAGTAGGATCGGGTCTTTCATCTTCGCTTCGCTCAGTCATTCAGTCCGTTGAGTTTACTTACCATCATTCCTCGCTCAAATTCAGCACGTAATTCAGTTGTGTGCTGCTCTTGTGCGGCGAGAAGCTCGCCAATCATAGCTAGCTGATCTTGGTGCTCTAGCTTCACGATCTTACGAGCTAGCCGTATGTGCTTGACAGTACGATGAATACCATCGGGTACATTTAGCAGGGGCCATACGTCTTGGTGCTCCATCAGTCAGCATTCGGCATGCCATGACTGAGACCTTGGGCGTACGCATCGTTCAACGCACCAGCGATCCAACTCCAGTCACGGTAGAGAGTGTTGTCTTCCGGCTCGCCACCGTCGCAGCCAAGCATTTCGACGGGCTTATCGCCTTCCATTTTGAAGACGCCCATACGATACTCGTAGTCACCGTATTCTTTGAGATCATCGTCTTCGAAACCTAGCTTCATGGCATTTTCGAAAGATAGTGTTTTATATTTCATGATTCGTACTCTTTCTTTTCTTCTGCCGCGTCAATCTTGCCGATGATTTCTTGCGGTGTTTCTTGTACGATGCGTTGAGCACCACCGTACAACATCATAAGTGACCCACTAACTTGTTTGTACTTGCCGGTGTGAGTACATTTACCGTCAGGACCGAACGCCTGTAGTCCGAATGGACCCATGTACGGTTCAATATGTACGATGTGAGTGGGACGCATGTAAACTTCGTTAGCGTCGTCCGATTCGGTCATAGGATCGACCATTTTTAGTTTGATGAATGTCATTTTTTTCGCTTTGCTCAAGGCCAGAGACAGATAACTTTGGTGAATGTCTCGCGTTCACCGGGCTCTAGACAACAGTCTGCATCCGAGTGTTGGTCGCTGCAATAGCTGTCGATATGGTGACGTTCAAGTTCACACGGATCGATAGTACCCTTGTCGATGTCGGAAAATTTGTGATAGCCGTTACCCTCTTCATCAGTGCTAATGATGACCTCCGCTTCGGCGTCACACTCTTGAAGGAGTTCGATTAGTTCTTTGACGTTCATTTGTATTTGATTCCTGTGAGCCGTCCGCGTTTCTCTTTGATAGTAACGGGTTGTTCCGTCACACCAAAGGGCGTAACAATTGGCACGTTGTACTGCATTTCTGTCACTCTGGCGAGTGTCCAATCAAGCGTAGCCGTGGTCACCGATGTGACCACGACTGTTAGAATTGTAAGCAATATCTTCTCGTGTTTCACTAGAAGCCTGCCGCTTTCAGGGCACCAGCCCTAGCCTGCTCGATCTTCTGGGCGATCACTCGACCGTCCTTCAGATGAGCGAAGGTGTGACCGCTCGTGCCACGGATGACTCTCGCAGCCTCTAGGATAGCTTGACGTTGCGGGTACGGTTCCTTTGACAGTACCGGACCACGCCCTTGAGCATCAGCCTGAGAGGCCAGAGCGACACGCTGTAGCATGAAGTCATTGTGAAGTCCACCAAGACGTGCAATCAGACGAACCTTCTTCACCGCTTTGAGTTCCGCAAAGCGGTGGATGTTTAGATGGTCCTTGGCTGCCAGACGGCCAGTTCTTTTGAATGAAACCGGAGCCCTTAGCCTTTCGCACATTACGTCTACCAGCGGCACGCCTAGTGCTTCGTGGTTGTAGTGATGCGGCAGATTGTCGTCAGGAGTAACGGCCTTGCCCAAGTCGTGAACCAGGGCTGCAAACATAGCTTCGTCGTCAGCATCTAGTTCTCGGGCTCGGTCGATAACCTCAAGGGTATGCACGTATGCATCACCTTCCGGGTGGTACGCTTCCGGCTGGATGCGACCCTTCAGGGCCTCAATTTCCGGAAACAGAATTTTGAGAGCACCAAGCTTATCCAATGCCCTAAAGAATCTTGATGGTTGCGGTGCTCTCAAAGCCTTGACTAGCTCAGCAAACACACGTTCACCTGGGAGCGTGTGAAGCTCATGCAGGACCCCGATGGCCTCGTCAGCCACCGCTCCACCGACAGTCATTTCAAGCTGAGCAGCGAAGCGAGCGGCACGAACCACACGAAGCGGATCTTCACCGAAGTGTCGTCCAACCGGCATCAACATACCATCAATGATATCCTGGCGACCATGGAACGGGTCGATGATCTCGTTCGTGAACGGATCCATTGCCATAGCGTTTACACGCAGGTCTCTACGCTCAAGGTCTTCGCGGAGCGTGACGCCCTGCGTTTCGCATTCGAAGCCCGTGTATCCACGACCAGTCTTGCGTTCCGTACGGGCGTGAGCAATCTCGACTCCATCTACGATGAAGACCGGGAAGTCCTTGCCAACTTGCTCGCCCTCACAATGAAGGAAGTTGGAGACGCTCTGGTTGTCGCCATTGACCAGAACGATATCTACATCGTTCGGGACGCGACCCATCAGAAGGTCACGAACGTAGCCCCCTACGATGTAGGGCGTGCCACCAGCGTCCTTGAGACGCTGGCAGAGATCAAGATGTCTATTGCGAAGTGCCATTTGGTTTGAATCTACTGCATTGAGTAACGTGTGCCACCCTTACAGGGTGGGGTGCGGCACCCTCTACAGGATGCCAGTAACAGATTGCTTGAACACGTTTTGCGGTGAGGAATTGGGTGAACAGTTCGCTCGGCCCAGACGCCTCATCGTCTTCTGTGTTCTCAAAGATTGTATCATGTCCAGGCTGAGGAGGCCCACCTTCTCCGAAAATTGTTTGGTTCTCTTCCTCATTCACGCACATGCCATGCTCACAATTCCAGCATTTGCTGGTACGTGCATTCAGGTCGGTCTCGTCACGGTTCATGCGAACACACTCATATCTGACCACTCGGTTTCTTCAGGAAAAGGAGCGTAACGAGCTAGTTGTTTTTCCAGCACGTCACGAGGAACGCCATGAGTATTTCGTTCATTCATAAGGTCAACGTCCCAAGGGCCAGGAGTTCGAACGATCTCCACTTCATAGCCGAAGCGATGAGCAAGGCCGATGTAAGGCTCGCATTCTTTCCGAGTAGTGGACGTGTTCGAGACGATCACAAGATCAGTCTCTTGAAACATAGCTTTCTCGGTAGACAGTTGGCACCACTTGTGTGCATTGGACAGACGCTCAAAGTCAAAGGCGTAGGTGCCGTTTCGTTTCATATGAAACATGTCTGCTTCATACCAATCCGCCTCGTAAGCCAGTTCCTTACGGCCCATCGACTCACGCTCAATGATCGCTCGCCCAACCGTAGTCTTGCCCGTGCCGCTCGGCCCTCTTAGTAAGATCAGCTTCTTCATAACGTCTCCAGAGTATACCGCGTCAGAGACGCGGGTCAAGTGCAATGTTCAAAAAATAGGGCGAGGTCTCGCGACCCCGCCCTGAGGAGGTGAGTACCTGTCTTTCCAAGCTGTCAACTCCACGCTTCTCCCCGGAGCACGGGATTCTTTTTTAGAAGAGGTCGCCGCCGTCTCCGTCACTACCGCCCTCGGTCGCAGCGGCGACCGGCTCGTCAGAGG
>Ga0316189_10004510_pt1 | contig 13379 bp, 10 predicted proteins | sample LowCovwburrow_MG_FD_204930 | JGI IMG/M metagenome (GOLD analysis project Ga0316189, IMG submission 204930) | Coastal sediment microbial communities from Maine, United States - Lowes Cove worm burrow | ecosystem: Environmental > Aquatic > Marine > Coastal > Sediment | place: USA: Maine... | reverse complement strand
AGCGACCGAGAAGCATCAACATCGAGAGAATATTGTGATCAGCCGCCGACAGCGTATGATACCCACCAAACAGGCCCTCCGGCGCCAAATTCATGAGCGGCGACGCAGTGGTTAAAGCCGTTAATCCTAGCAGGTATGATAATTGAAAATCATTCCCTTGGACCGCTAGCAGCATGACACCCACCATCAAAGTTAATACGAATGCGCCCATCGTTAGCCAAACCGCATGCAGGTCCTTTTCACCGACGACTGCTCCGGCATAGCGGACTTTTGCAATGCCATGCGGGTGCGCTAATCTAGCAAGCTCGCGCGCGCCGTGCCTCAATAGAATAAGTATTCGCAGCAGCTTCAAGCCACCGCTTGCTGACGTAGCCGCCCCGCCTATGCTTGCCAACACAACCAGAATGAATAGCATACCCTCCGGCGGTAACCATACATCGGCTCCGATCGGCGCCCAGCCCGTTGTCGATATCGCTGAAACTGCCATAAAGATGCCCTGCCAGAGCATCTCCCAAGAATTATCTATGGCGCCTGCATAAATCAGCCCAAGCACAAACAGGAGAACACCGCTGCCAATCACAGTTGAGAAAAATGCCCGGGTTTCTTCGCCATTTTTATAGACATCTTTACGGCCCATCAAAAAGGCATAATGATAATCAAGATTGAGAGCTCCGAACACCATCCCAACAAGAGCGATCATCTGCGTCCACCCTCCCGCCAGACCAGCCTCGCCAGCAGGTAAGATACCGGCCGTTGAGATCGATCCAAGCGCCAGTACAATGGCCGAGGTAAAGCTCCCCGTCGAGATTGCAAAGCTGACCAAAAAGACCAAGGTAACGGCTGTATAAACTGGCAGTAACTGTTTCGCTACGACCGAAAGGCGCGAATGGCCCTGATCCACCGTTGCGTTGTGAACTGGCGAGCGATGTAGTTTTAACCCGCCAGCATTAACATGGTTGGCAATAGTCACGGCCAAAACCACCGTTCCAAAAGCCCCAATCCACGACAGCAAGGCCTGCCAAATCCTAAAGGCGATTAACCCTCCCGAGCCATCGTCACTATATGCCGACACGCCGCTGGTGCTTATGCCCGACATTCCCTCGAACAAGATCATGCTGATTTGTTGTGCCTCGCCCGCATGAAAATACCGAGGCAATCCACCAAGAAACGCCAACAGAATGAACCCCAAAAAGGGCAACATTACCAAATTGGTTAAATTTCTTCGCCGTTTGAGGCCTTGAAAACCGAAGACCAAAATCATCGACAAAAAAGCGGCGATTCCACCGGTTGTTACAAAAGACAGAAAAATACTCTGATCACCGTGTGCAAGGGCGACCATTGCCGGCAAAATACTGAGAGCAACGATCAAGCTGCTCCATGCTCCCAACAGGAAGAGCGTTCGTCCAAAACGGCTGCCAAGCGCGGCAGGCATTTAAAAAAAGTCCACACGGGCGGTGAATTGCTTCTCTAACTTTTCAACTGATCCAGTTAAAACAAGTAGAACTACCCTATCTCCCGCTTCGAACTTCGTATCAGCGACAGGATTGATCGCCTCATCACCGCGTACGATCATACCCACACGGACCTCGTTATGCATTCGTAATTCGCGAATGGTTTTCCCGACAAGCGTTGAGGATTCAATAACTTCTGCCTCAATGATCTCCGCTTGCCCTTCCCTGATACTTTGCAGATCTCGAATTCTGCCTCGGCGCATATGTTGGACGATAGAAGATACCGTTGTCTCGCGCGGGTCAAGCGCAACATCAATCCCGATCGATCCGACTAATGTGCCGTAAATTGGGTTGTTCATGAGCGTTATCGCGCGGGAACATCCCATACGCTTCGCCAGCAAGGACGCTAGGATGTTGACCTCGTCATCATCAGCTACTGTGACGATGGTCTCCGTTTCCTCCATATTGGCTTCAATCAAAATTTCACGCGACAAAGCATCGCCGTTTATCACCAGCGTGCTCTTCAAGCTTTCAGCCAATTGGGTTGCGCGGGCCTCGTCAAGCTCAATAAGCTTCAGAATGATCCCTGGCTGATCAGCCTCCAGCCGCTGTGCTAGGGCTTCACCGATATTTCCACCGCCGACAATCGTTACCCGCCGCGCTTCCTTTTCCTGATGGCCAAACACCGCCATCGTGCGCTGGGTCAATTCCCGGTCCACTGAGATATATATATCATCGCCGACCTGTAATTGGTCCCTTCCAGTAGGGACAAAAACCTTCTGCCCGCGGATCACCGCCATAACTGTTGTCCGCAAATTTGGAAACAGCTCGGTCAATTGACGCAGCGGAGTATCAACCACTGGGCAATCAGCATCTAAATGCATCCCAATCACGCGCACTCTGCCATCCACAAATGGCAGCATATTAAATGCACCAGGGACTTGAAGACGCCTGGCTAGCGCAGCTGCGACCTCAATTTCAGGAGAAATAATAACATCAATCGGAAGCGCTTTGCGGGTAAACAAATCCGCCCATTTTGTCTTTAAGTAGGACTGATTTCTGATTCTAGCAATTTTCTTGGGCACATTGAAGATCGAGTGCGCGACTTGACAGGCGACCATATTGACTTCGTCAGACTGGGTGACGGCAACGATCAGTTCAGCTTCGGACGCATTGGCCTTGGCCAGCATCGCCGGATCTGACGCGTGTCCCACCAAACCCTGAACATCGAGCGAGTCTGATATTTGACGGACAAGCTCCTCTGACCGGTCAATAACCGTCACATCGTTTCTTTGATCCGACAGGTGCTTCGCGATGTGAAAGCCAACCTGCCCAGCGCCGCATATAATCACTTTCATGGATTATTGGTCCCCTGACTTATCGTTGCCTAACCCTAAGGCCTTTAATTTTCGGTGCAAGGCGCTTCGCTCCATACCAATAAAAGACGCTGTTCTAGACACATTACCGCCAAAACGGTTGATCTGCACCTTCAAATATTCACGCTCGAATGTCTCGCGCGCCTCGCGTAGCGGCGCCGACATAATGGCGGTATCACCGTCCGAGCGCAACATTTCCACCGAACTATTGGTCAAGTCTGACGGCAAGTCCGCCACCTCGATCGGCTGATCTGCAGGGCCACTATCCAATATCAATATACGTTCAATGATATTTTTAAGCTGCCTGACATTACCCGGCCAATCCGATGCCTGTAATACAGCTAGCGCGTCATCACTGAACTTGCGCTCAGGCCGTCCATTAGCAAGCGCGATTGACGTACAAAAATATTTGCAGAGCTGCGATATATCCTCGCGACGTTCCGCAAGCGATGGCATGAAGATTGGCACGACATTCAAGCGGTGATACAAATCCTCCCGGAAACGGCCTTCAGAAATGGCCACATGTAAATCATCCGCCGTCGCCGATACGACGCGAACATCCACCTCAACCTGCTTACTGCCGCCAACGCGAACGAAAGACTGTTCAGTTAGTACTCTTAGGATTTTCGCCTGCGTAGGGAGTGGCATATCGGCAATTTCATCAATGAACAACGTGCCGCTGTGAGCCCGCTCAAACAGCCCAGTTTTCACAACGCCGCCGTTTTGCTCGACCCCAAACAGCTCCTGCTCCAAACGAATTGGCTCCATGGACGCAGCAGCCACAACAATGAAAGGACCGCTTGCTCGCAAACTCTTATCATGTATAAGCCGCGCAGCAACTTCTTTACCCGCACCAGATGCCCCTTCGATCATGACGCGGCTGTTTGTTGGTGCAACCCGCTCAATAGATTGGCGCACCTGTGACAGCGGAGCTGACCTGCCCGTTAAATCGGTTACGAAGCCAGCGCGTCGTTTTAATTCTTGATTTTCCTGCCGTAAACGCTCAGCCTCAGTGGCCTTGTCCACGACATGAAGCAAATGGTCCATCTCAAAGGGCTTCTCGATAAAATCGTACGCGCCCTTCTTAATTGCGGCCACTGCAGTTTCCACGTTACCATGACCAGAGATGATCACGACCGGAAGATCACGGTGTCTGCCTTTCACCAGTTCCAGCAGCTCTAGCCCATCTAATTTGCTACCCTGCAACCAAATATCCAAAATCAGCAGAGATGGCAGTCGCGCTTCGATCGCTGCAAGGGCAGCGTCACTATCAGCAGCAGTCCGCGTCCCAAATCCCTCGTCACCCAATATTCCAGAGATCAGGTCACGAATATCCGCTTCGTCATCAACAATTAAAATATCCAAAGTCATTCAACCTTCTTGGTTAGTTATAATAGTCTCATTCTGCTGCGCTGGCACTGTTATGGCGACTAGATGTTCCGCCATTTTGCACCGATTCACCCCCTACTTTAGCAGCAAGTAAAGTGTGAGAGATTTTCACGGTAGCGGTCGCGCCCAGCGCCTTTCTGTCTTCTAAGACAATAGAGCCACCGTGATCTTCGATGATTTTGCGAACAATCGCCAGGCCTAGGCCTGTACCTTTTGTCCGTGTGGTTACATAGGGCTCCAGTAGCCTCTCTCGCATACCCTCAGGCAATCCGGCTCCATTATCTTTTATTACAATGCTCGTCGCATCATCGTCTTGCGTCATCCGAACCGAAATACGCCCGGGCTCAATATCGCCGCCGAGTTGCCTATCATTTGCAAAGCGAGATTCTACTGACTCCACCGCATTTTTTATCAAATTTGTAATAGCCTGACCCAGCAGGCGGTCGTCGCACTGCATGGGCCTGATAACACCGGGCAGATCAAGCGAAAAACTAATATCCGTAGAGGCAACATCCTGCAAAAAGACAGCTTGGCGAACAACGTCTAGCACATCCGAGTCCTTAAAGACTGGCTCCGGCATTCGGGCGAATGATGAAAATTCATCCACCATTCTCCGTAAGTCACCCACTTGCCGAATGATCGTTCCGGTGCACTGGTCAAAAACATCTGGGTCAGAGATGATTTCATTGGCATACTTACGCTTCAACCGCTCTGCCGCTAACTGTATCGGGGTCAAAGGATTTTTAATTTCATGAGCGATCCGCCGCGCTACATCAGCCCAAGCAGCCGTTCGCTGATCAGCAAGCTGTTCGGTTAGATCATCAAACGTTACCACATACCCTGCGATCTGATCCGCGGCTCGCTCCAGGGAAATCCGTACCAAAAGCGTCCTTTTGACCTTACCCGCATCCAATTCCACGGGGCCTTGCGCGGTGCCCGACTTCGCGCCCTCGGCCTTTTGAAGCATTTCTTCCATTTCGGGAACAAGATCAATCAGCTTGGCCCCAAGCAACGCTGATTCCGTCATCCCTAGCAATTTGAGCGCTGAACGGTTAGGCAGGAAAATCTCCCCAGCCGGGTTCAGGCCCAGCACCCCTGCGGATACCCCGGCCAGCACCTCTTCTAGAAATCGGCGTCGGTCATCTAACTCATTATTGGCAAGCATTAGCGCATTCTGCTGGGTCGCAAGTTGATCGGTCATCCGGTTAAATGCTCGACTGAGCGTACCCACTTCATCTGCGGTACCCATGGCTGGCACCCGAACATTCAAGTCACCCTTTCCCACTAACTCTGAGGCGGTAACCAAATTAGAAAGCGGCGTCACCAAGCGGCTTGTGAAATTGATGCCAACTGTAATCGCTAGAAACAAAATCAGGAGCGCAAGCACAATAAAGACCACGTTAAACTGAATCAGCAAATCGGAGCGGTCATTCTCTAGCGCTTGATAGTCACTCACGGCGTCTCTGGTTTGCTGCAAGTAATTCATAATTTGCGGACTGAGGTCTCGAGCCAGAAAAACATACGTCGGCTCTAAATAAGAGGATAATCGTCGCAGACCATAAACAGTTTTATCGGTATAGTTTGGCGAAACGATGGTTTCACCTGTCCGCGCTCTATCCACATGACTTGGCACCAAGACACTGGTTTGGCTATCAAGGCCCAGAATGCGTGCTCTAGCAATGACATCACCGCCGCCGTCTTCAGTCTCCCGAATGATCAAAACCTCAGACAATCCGCGGATAGTCAGCGCATTATTAACGATCTGAGTCAGCACCATTTCATTAGACTGGCTGCTTATGGGCAGACGCTCTAATTGCAGCGAAACGCCTTGTATATCTGTCTCTAGCCGGCGATAATGCTCGCCCAGATATTCCTCAGCAACTTCTTGGCTGGTGTACACCGAAGCGCGGATACGATCGGAAAACCAGCTTTCGATGCCAAATTCCAAAAACATAGCAGAGAACACAGCCATAATAATCGGAGGTGCGATGGCGATCGCTGAAAACATGGCCACGACCCTTGATAGCAAGACCGATCCTGCACCTTGCCGTCGTTGCACCCAAACATTGGCGATACGGCGGGCGATCATCCCGCCAAGCGCCAGAATGAAAATGAGATTCACCATCAGCATGACGCGAACGGTAGTGCTGTTAGCTACTTGGATCACATCGTCTTTTCGTGACATGGCGATATAGGTGATAAGCGCTGCTACGCCCGCTAAGACAGCGACAAATATCTCGGGATTAAAAGACTCCCGCATACGTATACCGCGCCGCAGCATGCGAGCGCGCCACCGAGAGGGCATCCGAAAAGACGCATAGCCAAAATCTGGCTCCAACGCCTTATCTCCATGTACCTCTTGCTGCGATTTCCTAGTCTCTGTCATTGCGCTATTGATGCACAATTACAACAGTTCGTCCAGACCAAAATAATCCGGCATATAAATCAAGCTAACTCTTTATTATTGAATTCTATTTTTTAAGCTTCCGAACAACGTCTATGTCTAACTCTGTCATCTTCTTGCGCAATGTGTTGCGATTTAGACCCAGCAGCTTTGCGGTACGCAGTTGATTGCCACTAGTCTCGGCAAGGCATTTCTCAATCAGCGGGCGCTCAATCTCTTGCAGAATACGCTGATATAGGCCGTCCGGCGGCAGCTTTCGGCCATGCCCAGCAAAGTATCGGTCCAAATGCCCGCGAACAGAGTCAGAGATATTGCTGTCTGAACTGATGGCGGTTTGCTCACCGTCCTTTGTATCCAGCCGGCTAAATCGAGATGGCAGCTCAGCAGCAACGATATCGCCCGTGACCCCATCGCCAGCGTACAAAGCGATAACTCGCTGCAGCAAGTTTTCTAATTCACGAACGTTACCGGGCCAATCATAATGCATAAGCACTTGCTCGGCTGACTCGTCTAATATCTTTTGCTGAAGACCACGACCATGATTTCGCTTTAAGAAATGATGGGCTAGGTCCGGCACATCTTCAAGACGATCCCGCAGCGGCGGAATACTCAGCGGAACAACGCTCAAGCGGTAGTATAAATCCTCTCGAAACCGTCCTTTTTTGCAAAGCCCCAAAAGATCTTGGTGGGTCGCGGCAATAATCCGAACATCAGACTGCTGCATCCGGCTGCCACCGACAGAATGATATTCCCCCTCCTGAAGAACACGGAGAAGCCGGGTCTGCGCCTCTAACGGCATATCACCAATCTCATCAAGAAACAGCGTGCCGCCGCGGGCTTGCCCAAAGCGCCCTTCTGAGGCCTGGTGGGCGCCTGTAAACGCACCGCGTTCGTGACCGAAAAGCTCGCTTTCGATCAGATCACGCGGGATAGCCGCCATATTCACCGCCACAAAGGGGCGATCTTTCCGGGGACCGTGGAAATGCAAAGCCTTCGCGACAAGCTCTTTACCCGTGCCGCTCTCCCCAGTGATAAGGACGGTCAGTTCAGTTGGTACGACCCGCGCGATCACTCGGTAAACCTCTTGCATCGCCTGCGAGCGGCCAATCAGGGTACCGCCGTCGCTAACCTTCACTGTTTCTGCGCGCTGCTCGATGTTTTTCCCGGCTTGAAGCAGGGCTTCTTGCACTTTCTGCGTTAGATCATCTAAATCAAAAGGCTTTGGAATATAATCATGGGCGCCCTGCTGCGTCGCTTTAATAGCGGTCTGCAACGTATTTTGAGCGCTCATAACCAAAAACGGTAAACCGGGGCGCGCGGCCTGCAACTCCGGTAATAAATCCAGTCCATTACCCCCCGGCATTACCACATCAGTGATAACCAGATCACCCTCGCCCGAGAGCACCAAGTCTCTGAGCTCAGGCGCATCTGCAACGTTCAATACATGCAAACCTTCGTCATTGAGTGCCTCTCCGACAACCAAACGTATGGCCGCATCATCGTCCGCAACGATTACTGTGGTTTTTTGCATTATTTCTGTCCTTCATTCCAAATTGGCAGATGAATCCGAAAAAGCGCGCCGCCGTTTGATACCGCCTCATACTCGATCAAGCCGCCCATTTCAGCGACGTACCTCGCAACCAGAGCAAGCCCAAGGCCAGAACCGACAGGCTTGCTGGTTACAAAGGGATCAAAAAGAAAGGCCTCGATATCTTTCGGCACACCCGGTCCATTATCCTGTATTTCTATAGCCAGTGGTAGCGATTGTCTGGAACCATCAGCGGTATGAACCCACATGCTATGACGGAAAAATGTACGGATTACTATCTCTATTTTTTCCTTATTTTCAATAGCTTCTGAGCTATTTTTAAATAAATTAATGAAGACTTGTACCAAGCGATCACTATGGCCTCTCGCTTCTGGCAATGACGGATCATATAGCTCTGAAAATGTAATATCAGCGCCAAATCCCGCCAGTGCCAGCTCCTTCGCGTGATCCAGTGATTGATGGATATTAAGGGCTTCAAATTCGCTCGGCGGCTGGGAAGAGAAAATCTCTAACTCATCAACTAGTCCGCCAATTCTGTCCACTTCGCGACAAATCAGGTCCGTTAGCTCAAGACCTTGACCATCTGCGCGCCTGCCTAACAACTGGGCCGCTCCCCTTATGCCACTCAGCGGGTTCTTAATCTCATGCGCCAGCATGGCCGCTAGCCCTGAAACCGACATCGCCGCACCTTTCAGCTCGGCTTGGCGTTCCATAAACGCAGGCATGAAGCGCACCTGCAGACTGATCAGGCAGTGCCCCAGTGGTGATATCGGGGATGCGTATGCGTCAAGCACCATCCGGCGAGCGCCGCCAATCCAAACTTCTTGGTCATGTTCCGCTACAGCATTGCGATTTGCTGTTGCCCTAGCAGCCAATGCCGAGACGGGATTATCATCGCCAAATATCTGATCGACATGCCGTGACACCAAGCCACCGCTATATGCTCCAAAAACCGAATCTAAACGGCCACTCGCCCGAATGATGTGACCAGAACCGTCCACGACAATCAGCGCCTGAGGCATCGCGGAAAGCAAAGCATCTGCCCCCTCGACCTCACCGCCAGTCATCTCGGTATCGCCTGTTGGTGTCATGCCGCCGCTTCCTCACACAAGGGACCGTAAAATCCCTTGAGCGCCTCTTTGACTTGTTTGGGATCGTCCATTCTGTTCAACTCATTTCTAAAATCAGCTGAGCTGTGCAGTCCTTTTGTGTACCAGCCAAGATGTTTTCTCGACATCCGGACCGCGACAATCTCGTCATAATGCTCCAGCATCATATCGTAATGCTTGATGACTGTTTCATACTGGACTTCCAGACTGGGGTCGTCTGACCGCTCGCCGGTATTAATATAATCGATTGCCTGTGACAGGAACCAGGGCTTACCGTAGCACCCCCGGCCAATCATAACGCCATCAGCACCGCTATCAGCCAGCGCTTGGTCCACATCATCAAGTGTCGTAATATCGCCGTTGACGATCACTGGTAGATCAATAGCCTTCTTGACCCGCCCAACAGCCTTCCAGTTTGCATGGCCACGGTATAACTGGCAGCGCGTCCGCCCGTGCACAACTATCATTTTAACGCCAGCTTGCTCTGCTATTTTAGCCAGCTGATCGCAGTTAATGCTATCGTCATCCCAGCCCAAGCGCATTTTCAGCGTTACAGGCAATCGAACAGCATTCACCGTTGCGTGGATAAGCTCTCCGGCAAGATCAAGTTGGCGCATCAGAGCTGAGCCTGCATGACCGTTGACGACCTTTTTCACAGGGCAACCCATATTGATATCGATGATAGCGGCGCCTCGGTCCTCGTTCAGTTTAGCCGCTTCGGCCATCTTATCCGGCTCGCAGCCCGCAAGTTGGACCGACATGGGCCATTCCTCAGCGCAGTTTGACGCCATCTTCATGCTGCGTCGGTTGGCGCGGATCATTGCTTCAGATGCGATCATTTCGGACACCACCAAACCCGCACCAAAGCCCTTAACCAGGCGACGATAGGGCATATCGGTAACGCCAGCCATCGGCGCTAACATCACGGGATCTTTAATTTCAATGGGACCAACAGAAAAAGCCATGATACGCTTGCCTCTATACAGTTTGTTTATAAGTGTTTAGCATAAGCACTTGGTATTTAAGCGAACGAGAAACACCGGTGCGAACGACATTATTGCCTAAAATTTAGGCACTTTATGCCAGACTTTAATTGAAAAAGCCAGTGAGAATTATGATAAAAGCCCGAAAAAAAATTAGCGTATTAATTGTCGCTGCAGGCACGGGTGAGCGTGCGGGCGGCCACATCCCAAAACAGTATCGCGAAATTGGCGGCAGAAGCATTATATATCGTACTGTTGCGGCATTTAGAGCGGTTGATAATACTGTGCCTGTCCAGCTTGTGATTAATCCAGATGATCGAGATTTGTATGATGGCGCGCTCTCCGGTTTAGACCTCCCAGAGCCAGTAGCGGGGGGCGAAACTCGGCAAGCAAGCGTCCTCAACGGTCTGAATCACCTTGCCCGAAATGACTTTAATAGAGTGCTGATTCACGACGCCGCCCGGCCTTTTGTATCGCCTGATGAGATCAATGCGGTCTTAAGGGCTTTGGACGATGGTGCGGCTGGTGCGCTGCCCGTCTTGCCAGTTTCAGATACCGTTAAATATAGTAAAGATGGTTTGCACGTTGATCATACCACGGACCGAGACGGCCTTTACCGGGCGCTAACACCTCAGGGATTCGATCTTAAGCAGCTTTTAAGCGCCTATGATTCTACGACGGGTTTGGCAGCGACAGATGATGCCAGCATAGCAGAGGCGGCAGGGCTAGATGTTCGAATGGTCGCAGGATCAGAATCAAACTTCAAGATCACTCGTCCTGAAGATTTCGAAAAGGCAGAGAGTTTTCTTATGCAAAAACAAAGTGATATTCGCGTTGGCTCAGGCTTTGATGTCCACAAATTTAGTGACGGTGATCATCTATACCTTTGTGGTGTCAAGATACCACATAGCCAGGCATTGGCAGGTCACAGCGATGCAGACGTAGCGCTGCATGCTATGACCGATGCCATATTGGGTGCAATAGGGGCCGGCGATATTGGTGATCATTTCCCCCCAAGCGACCCACAGTGGGGCGGCGCGTCAAGCGCTCGTTTCCTACGACACGCCTGTGATCTGGTATACGCCTTGAGCGGCACCATCCGGCACCTTGATGTCACGATCATATGTGAAGCCCCAAAGGTCGGCCCCCATAAAGCGACAATGAAGGCGCGGGTCGCTGAGATATTAGACGTGCATCCAGACAGGATCAGCGTTAAAGCTACGACTACCGAAAAACTTGGCTTTACTGGGCGCGGCGAGGGTATTGCGGCTCAAGCGACGGCGACAATAGCGCTCCCTTCAAAGGGTTTTTGAAATGAATGATTGGAACGGACGCTATAAACACCCAGCCTTTTGGATCGCAACGGGCTTTGGCTCAGGTCTATTAAAGCCTGCACCGGGCACTTGGGGCACACTCGCAGCGGTGTTAATTGCATGGCCAATCGCGCATCTAGCAGGTGCTTGGGGCGTACTAGCCATTACAATACTCAGCGTTCCCATCGGAATATGGGCGGCGCAGGTGTATAATGAGCGCACAGGAACCGCTGATTCAGGATCAATCGTTATTGATGAATTCAGCGGTATGTGGATCGCCCTTCTCCCCCAGGCCTTTATGATGCCCGGCATTAATCAGCCGGGACTTTGGATATTAGTATCGTTTATACTTTTTCGGCTGTTGGATATTATCAAGCCCTGGCCTATCGGATGGCTTGATAAAAATATCAAGGGCGGGCTGGGTGTGATGATCGACGATATTGTTGCCGGCGTCATGGCAGCAATCATCATGGCAATATTGCTAAGCCACTGGGGATATGGAGATTTATTCTAATGGAGGATGATGTAAATCAAATCAAACTGGCTACTCACGTCTTAGCGCTAGCGCGCGAAAAATCCCTGAAGATCGCGACGGCTGAAAGCTGCACAGGCGGCTTGATCGGCGGGTCTCTCACCGAGATTGCTGGCTCCTCCGACGTGTTTGATCGAGGCTTTATCACCTATTCAAATGAAGCAAAGATTGAAATGCTAGGCGTTTCAAAAAATATGATCGAGGTCTTTGGGGCGGTGTCTATTCAAGTGGTCCGAGAAATGGCTGAGGGCGCCCTAGCTGCCTCAAATGCTGATATAACTATATCGGTAACGGGTGTCGCGGGTCCGGGTGCCAGCGACCTGAAGCCCGAGGGTCTTGTTTGGTTTGGACTGGCTAGAAAAGGGTTCGAGGCCAAAACCGAAAAATGTAAGTTTGGGGCTATTGGAAGACATAATGTCCGACAAGCGACTGTTATGCATGCACTTAGAATGATCGAGGCGAGTGTGGAAAAGCCCATAACCGCCAACTGAAGCGTTATATGCTCAGGTTTTGTAGGTCACTCGCTCGGTTTTCAAAGGCTTCCATCATCTTACGGGTGGCCTTTGTGAACATGGGTCCAATCGCGATGGTCAGCATTTTACTGCGAAAGGCAAAGTCCACTTCAAAGTCAACTTCGCAAGACTGGTCGTCAATCGGAATAAAACGCCAATGGTTATAGAGCTGCTTCATCGGTCCCCGAAGATAATCCACATCAACTTTCTTACCTGCGGACACGGTCACGCGGGACGTGAACCGTTCACGGAAATGCTTGTAAGCAATGACTAAATCAGCGTCAAAGCGATCACCTTGCCGGTTATAAACCCGGGAAGCCGAGCACCACGGCAGAAACTCTGGATATTTTTCTACGTCCGCGACCACGCTATAAAGCAAATCAGCTGAATAAGGGACAATCCGCTTTTCCGCATGATACGGCATTACTCTGCTGCTATGCCTAATTTCACGGCGCGTGCTTCTCGGAGCCGCGCAAAGTCTTCGCCTGCATGATAACTTGACCTGGTAAGGGGCGAGCTTGAAACCATTAAGAAGCCCTTTCCTTTAGCCATCCGCTCAAAGGACTTGAATTCCTGAGGCGTTACATAACGATCCATTTTGGCATGGCGCGGTGTAGGGCGTAGATATTGACCAATCGTCATAAAATCGATGTCGGCTTGACGCATGTCATCCATAACCTGACTGACTTCCATCCGCTCCTCGGTCAAGCCCACCATGATGCCGGACTTGGTAAAGACCGATGGATCCCGGCGCTTGACGT
>Ga0316189_10004509_pt1 | contig 13381 bp, 10 predicted proteins | sample LowCovwburrow_MG_FD_204930 | JGI IMG/M metagenome (GOLD analysis project Ga0316189, IMG submission 204930) | Coastal sediment microbial communities from Maine, United States - Lowes Cove worm burrow | ecosystem: Environmental > Aquatic > Marine > Coastal > Sediment | place: USA: Maine... | reverse complement strand
TATTAACTAGAAAATTACCCGATGATGATAAGATAAAATTCATTTCAATATTTAGCTATTTGAGATGGCTCGTCTATTTGATTATTTTTCTTGTAACTTTGAGTACAGCTGGTGTTAATGTTACGGCAATATTTGCTGCCTCTGCAGCCTTATTGATTGGTATTGGTTTAGCCCTGCAAACCTTATTTCAAGATATTATTTCTGGCGTTTTCATTTTAATAGATCAAACGGTACATGTAGGTGACATTATTGAATTAGATGGCAAAGTTGGTAGAGTTGAAGAGATAAAGTTAAGAACTACCAGAGCAGTTACAATAGATAATAAAGTACTGGTAATACCAAATCATTTGTATCTAACAAACACTTTGTTTAATTGGACAGAAAATGGTACTATAACTAGAGAATATGTTGAGGTTGGTGTTGCTTATGGAAGCGATACCGAGTTAGTTAAGAAAATACTATTGGAAGTAGCTAAAAATCATAAGGATGTTTTTTCTCTTCCTGAACCCATTGTATTATTTACAAATTTTGGGGATAGTTCCTTAGATTTTAAATTGGTATTTACCTTAAATGATAGTTTTCAAGCCGGTTTACCAAAAAGTGATATTCGCTTTGAAATTGATAAAAAATTTAGAGAAAATAATATTTCGATTCCGTTTCCTCAAAGAGATGTACATATATTTCAGAATAAAGACATGTAGGTAAAAATAAAGGACACCTAGTTATTCACGGTTACACAGTTAATAAATAAACACATTAACAACATAAGATGAGCAAAATATTGATCATAGAAGATGAAGCTGCAATTCGCAGAGTTTTAAAAAAAATAATATCTGAAGAGAATGATACTTATCACGTTGAAGAAGCTGAAGATGGTCTTGAAGGGATGGAACTCATAAAGAATAATGATTATGATTTAATATTGTGTGATATCAAAATGCCAAAGATGGATGGAGTTGAGGTATTAGAAAAAACACAAAAAATAAAACCTGAAATACCAATGTTAATGATCTCTGGTCATGGTGATCTTGATACCGCAGTAAATACAATGCGGATGGGAGCTTTTGATTATATTTCAAAACCGCCAGATTTAAATAGATTACTAAATGCAGTTCGCAATGCACTAGACAAAAAGAGCTTAGTTGTAGAAAACAAACAGCTAAAGAAAAAAGTAAGTAAAAACTACGAAATGGTTGGTGAGAGTGATGCCATTTCACATATTAAGGATATTATAGAAAAAGTAGCAGCAACTGATGCAAGAGTGTTGATTACTGGTCCTAATGGAACAGGGAAAGAATTAGTTGCACATTGGTTACATGAAAAAAGTGAACGTGCTAAAGCACCAATGATAGAAGTAAATTGTGCTGCTATACCTTCTGAATTGATAGAAAGTGAATTATTTGGTCATGTAAAAGGATCGTTTACAGGAGCAAATAAGGACAGAGCAGGTAAGTTTGAAGCAGCTAACGGTGGTACTATTTTTCTAGACGAAATAGGAGATATGAGCCTTTCAGCCCAAGCAAAAGTATTGAGAGCTTTACAAGAAAGTAAAGTAAGTAGAGTAGGTAGTGATAAAGATATTAAAGTTAATGTGCGAGTGGTTGCAGCGACCAATAAAGATTTAAATAAGGAAATTGCAGAAGGTAGATTTCGTGAAGATCTATACCATAGGTTGGCGGTGATTTTAATTGCTGTACCTGGGTTGAATCAAAGACGCGAGGATATTCCCTTATTAGTAAAATTCTTTGCTGATAAAATTGCCGAAGAACAAGGCACTTCGGTAAAAGCATTTTCCGATAAGGCCATTAAAAAATTACAGGAATATGACTGGACAGGTAATATTCGTGAATTGCGAAATGTAGTAGAGCGTTTAATTATCCTTGGCGGAAATGAGGTTTCTGAAGATGATGTAAAACTATTTGCGAGTAAGTAATTTTATACAGATTTATCGTAAGCTTCTTTGATCCAATCAATCAGTTCACTGTCAACTTCATCTACAGATGTTAATTGTACTCGATGTGTACACATAGTGCCAAACGGGCCAGAATTTTCAAGACGACCAGAAGTTGGTTTATCTTTAATTTTTAAACCTAGATCTATTCGTGTTTTAGTAGCTGGTTTGATCAACGCAAATTGGCGCTTACGTATCAAACTAACACTTCCTTTTTTTGGAGTATTGGTAATATCATTGCCAAACTTAGAAATTTCAGTAATTATTTTATCATAAATAAGTTTTAGATCTTCTTTGCCTTTATATTGATTGACCAATAAGTCATCAGAACTACTTTGATCATTTTTTGACAATGTGACTATTGTATTTGCGAATCCGTGCGTGACACTATATTTCGTTTTTAAAAATTTAACAGCTTCACCGTGCTTCGCAAAGTTTTTAGTTTTTAAAATTGTTGTCCACTCTTCTAATGATTTGCCCGTTTTTTCAGGCATATTGCTAATCATTGTTTGTAATGCTTGGTCCATACGCTAATTTATTAAAAATGATTCTATATTCTTTTTAAATTCGTTTTTCTCGTCTATATGTACAGCAATGCTTTTAAATTTCTTTTTGGTTCCGTATAAACCTGTTAAAATATTTTCTCTTTTTAAGTGAATAATAAGGTTGTGCCCTTCCATACTACCAAGAGGAGATAAATATTTTAAACACTCATTTTGTTCAATCTCTTTAGAAGTAGTTTCAATGAATTCTATATCTTGAATTTCAATATTGGTTTCACTTAAAATACCATAACGCAATTTTAAAGTGTCTTTTGATATTACGGTAGGTCTTTTACTTAAAGATTTTAAAAAACCAAAAATTTGAAATCCTGAATAAATACTTATTATAGTTAAAACCCACGCCACTGTAGGATTCCATTTGACAATCAATATATGCAGAATCATAGTTTCAATAGGTATTAGAAAAATAAGAGCACCCAAGGTGGTTTGCGTGGCAGTATTTTTGTGGTATGTAAATTCATTTTTCTTAAGGTTAATTTTTCTCCAATGCATAAAACCATAGTAGAATGCTGTAAATTCTATAGCAAGAAAATTTGCAAATGCTTTTGGGAATAATGAGAAACAAGTAGTTCTTACGACGGTTAAAAAATCAAAAGAGGTTTCTTTAGTATTTTTATAGGTTTTAACTGCTTTTTTGATGCCAAATATTATAAAGGTAAGCACCATTAGTTCTACAACCGGTAGAACCCAAATTTTAATCTTCTCAAGTAAAAATTGATTTTCTTTTGGTATTATAAAAGTTGCAATGACCATACCCAAAATAAGAAAACGAATGACTGTTTTATTATCTATTTTACTTTTTCTAATCAACAAAAAATAGATAAGAGGAATTGTCAGCACCAAATCTAATATTGCAGCATTAGCTAATTGAGAAGTATTTAATTTAAATGTCTTTGTAAAAGATAAAAGAACCACAGAAAACATAAGGAATAGTGGAACTCCAAACATAAATAACTTACTATCTCGAATTCTTGTATAGTTCATTTCAGTTGTTTAAAGTTATTCTATTCTTTATACTTATTGATCTATTTTACCCTTGTAAAGTTACAATTTTAGATATTTATTTATCTCATATTCAAGGAAATGTTTGACACTTCCCCATTCTTGACTTGTAATTGAAAATACTACAGAATCTCTTAAACTACCATCAGGATTGATACGATGATTTCTTATAATTCCATCCTGTTTAGCGCCTATTCTTTCAATGGCTTTTCTAGAATTTAAATTAAACCAATTAGTTCTAAACTCTACCGCAATAGCATTTAAACTTTCAAAGGCATGCTCGAGTAATAAATATTTACATTCTGTATTAACTCCTGTTCTTTGATATGATTTTGAATACCACGTATATCCAATTTCCAATCGCCTGTTTTCTGATGATGCATTGCAATATCTGGTAGAGCCAATGATACTATTAGTTTCTTGATCGATAACTACAAAAGGTAGTGCTCTATTTGCTTTTTGTTCACTCAAAGCAAAATTAATATACCTACCTATGGTGTCTTTTGAGGCAATTGATGTTACTTTCAGATTCCACAATTCACCGTCTGAAGCGGCATTTACTAAATCATTTGCATGACTAATATTTAAAGGAATTAATTTTACTTTTTCTCCAACTAGTTCTATGCTATCCAACCATTTACTCATGCCCAACAATACATCCACAACCGGGTAAAGTGAAACTTTGTGCATCTTCATGCCATTGAAAAGACTGATTGTATTTGTTGTTTTCCCAATAGAATTTTGTTCTAGGTTTTTCTCGGTTACCAATTTCATTCATGGTTTCAGTATCATATAATCGACCATTAACCATAGTATGAGAAACGCTATTGGTATTTAATATATCTTCTAGAGGGTTTTTATCTAAGATGATTAAATCGGCAAGTTTACCTTCTTTTAAGGAACCAATATCATTACCCATTCCTAAATATTCTGCCCCGTTAAGAGTTGCAGCACGCAAAGCTTCTAAATTTGTCATACCACCTTGTTGTAGCATCCAAAGTTCCCAATGAGCACCTAATCCTTGCATTTGCCCATGAGCACCCAAGTTGACCTTTACACCGGCATCCGTTAAGGCTTTACAGGTTTTTGAAGTGAGTATATGTCCGTTTTCATATTCTTCCATTGGTATCATTGTTCTATGTCGTGATCGCGCATCAATAATTCTACGTGGTGTATATTTTAATAATTTCTCATTCTCCCAAATATTATCTTTTTGATACCAATAATATTCACCACTTATACCTGCATAATTCACCACAAGGGTTGGTGTATAACCGGAATTACTATTGCTCCACAGCGTAATAACATCTTTATAGACCGGAGCTACAGGAATATTATGTTCAATTCCTGTATGACCATCCATAATCATATTCATATTATGGTAAAACGTTGAACCCCCTTCTGGGACTACAAAAATTCCTTCTTCGCGAGCCGCCTGCAACACTTGTTGACGTTGCTCACGACGAGGTTGGTTATAACTTTTTACTGAAAGTGCTCCAAAAGCTTTTGTACGCCGAATTGAAGAACGAGCATCATCCAAACTATTAACAACAGCTTTAAAATCGCCATCTGCACCATATAAAATAAAACCGGTAGAGTAGATGCGAGGCCCAACCATTTCGCCATTCTTAATCATTTCTGATAAAGTGAAAATAGTTTCTGAATTAGCTGAAGGGTCATGTGCTGTGGTAACGCCATATGCTAAGTTTGCGTAAAATTGCCAATGTTTTTGTGTTGTTAAGCCCGCGCGAAATCCGCCTACATGAGCATGGGCATCAACAATACCAGGCATAATAGTTTTACCTGTAACATCGATTATTTTTACATTGGAAGGAACTGAAATATCGGCACTCTTGCCAATAGCTTCAATTTTATTTTCACTAACGATGATGGTTCCATTTTCAATCACTTCGTCGCCTTCCATGGTAATAATACGGGCACCTTTAAAGGCAATTTTACCCGATGGCCTGTCTGACTTAGCAACCAGATTTATTCTAATACCATTTTCTGTAATGGGTGGAATACTATCTGGAGAATTTTTTAGAAAGGTAAAACGTTGGGCTATTTCATTTGTAAAATATTCTTCGCCAAGCGTCCAATGAATTTTTTTACTGTCGTTTGACCAGTGTAAATTGAGTCCAGCATCTTTTGAAATTTGCGAAACAGGTACTATTTTGGTTTTTGTATCTAAGTCAATTGTCTTACCCGTTTTTGGCATCGGTGCTAAATAGGCTTTGTGCAAGTTGCTAAAAGCTATCCAGTTATTGTCAGGACTTGGAACTAGGCGATTTGCATACTTTGATTTTACCAAAGTTTTTTCATCTTTCCCATTAAGGTCTATGCTTTTTAATTCTTTGGTTAATTTTCCAAAAAATTTACCACCGGTTTGATAAAAAATTCGTTTTCCGTCTTTCGAAAAAGAAGGAAATTGACCATTTATTTTTAACCATTTGTTGTTGCCACCGTTGGCACGCATAGTGTAAATACCTGTTTTTTTAGAGAATGTCCTGCCCTGATCACCGTTACCACCCTGCTTTACATAAACTATTTGCGAGCCATCATTGCTGTAGGATGGAGTTCTATAAATTCCCTTTTCGGAAATAAGTTTTGTTGAATTTCCGCCCTTAACGGGAATACTGTAAATGGAACCTAATTTTTCATCATTCCAAGTAACGTACACAATATTTTTACCATCAGGAGAAAAATTTGGTTCTGCTTCTAAATCGGTACCCTTAGTCAGTCGTTTTGGATTTCCATTAGGTAACTTTTTCGTCCAGACAAAACCTAAAGCATTAAATGCGATAGTTTTTCCGTCAGGGGAAGTCACTGCATTTCGAATAACTTTAGAGGTGAATTCTTCCGTAAAAACAGGTGTATCAAACTCCACTGTTTTTGCAATTTTTATAGTAGCATCAGCTGTAAATGGAATATTCGTTACTTTTTGCGAATTAATATCAACTTTATTGATTTTACCTCCAGACCAGAATACAATTTCTTTATTATTAGGGGCCCAGCTAAACCCAGGATAGACACCAAATATGGCCCAAGCTTCTTGTTGATCTTTATTTAAATTATCATAGACAGGCCATTCTTCACCAGTTTCTAAATTGTGAATAAACAGTACAGTTTTAGTACGTACTCGTCGAACGAATGCTAGTTTTTTTCCATCTCTGGATATCTGTGGACGAGCAGCTCCTCCTGGTCCGCCAGTAACAGTTTCAATTTTACCAGTTTCAAAACCATATCGTTTAATAACATAAATCTGTTTGTTTGGGTCTTTGTTATATTGAAAGAATCCGCCTGGATATACATCCTCACTATAGTACAAGTACTTTCCATCAAGTGATGCATTTGGTTCGTTTACGTCTTGTTGGTCATTCTTACGTTTGGTAATTTGCGTACCAGAACCACCTGTAATATGGTACATCCACATTTCACCGGCTCCTAATGAACGTTGTGAAGTGAAATGTTTTCGAGCAATGATATAATTTCCATCTGAGCCCCAAGTTCCATTATTCAAAAGTCTAAATTTTTCTTTGGTAATCTGTTTTGCATCGGATCCATCAGTACTCATAACCCAAATATTATCACCACCTCCTGCATCACTAGTAAATAGTATTTTAGTACCATCTGGGCTAAAACGCGGTTGTATTTCAAACGGTAGACCTTCTCTTAATATAATTGCTTTACCTCCGGTTATAGGCATTGTATAAATATCTCCTAATAAGTCAAAAATAATTGTTTTACCATCTGGGCTCACATCAAGGTTCATCCAAGTACCTTCATCAGTAGAAAGTTTTACTTCTTTGAAATTCCAGTCACCTTTAGGATTGGAGACATCCCATTTTATTGAATCTTTTTTTTGTGAATATATGCTAAGTGAAATAACTATTGTAAAAAGGAAGAAAAGTTTAAATTTTGACATTAGGATATGTTTTTGAATGATTGAGCTAATATAATTATAATGAATGAATTATTAGCATAAAAAAAGCTGCAACGATTCACGTTGCAGCTTTTAAAACTAAAATTAAAACTAAGTTATTTGATTTCTTTCAAGGCATTATCAATCAAGGTTCTTAAATGTTGTTTGTGTGCTCTGGAAGAGATATTACCAGAGGGAGCTGCCATGGCTCTAATATTTTTTAAATTATACAAGGCCATAGATTTTGCAGCATGTGTATATTTACCTTTTTGCTTACCAGTTAAAGCACCAATTAACATATTGGTATATTCAACTTGTAAATTTTGTCTGAATGAATTTACATTGCCATAAATATCTGCTTTAAAAATTGCATTATTCAAATCATTCATAAAAGTTGATAATGTATATTTATTACCATACAGTTCTGAATCTGTTATTCTTTGAACGGTATTTGGATGTAAAATATGACTCAATACGTTTTTTTGATATGTTAAAACTTGATTGTGAATTTTAGGATCTTCAGGGCCTCTGAAAAAGTTATAACCCCTACGTTGCATTGCGATGTAATTATATAGATCATTTGGTGCATCAAAAGCACTTGGTGCAAATACATATTTACTTAGCGCATTCATTGCTCTTTTTTGATCGGCTAAGCTAACCGGAGTATAAGGTTGTGTTTCTCCTTCTTGACCAGCCATAGCTCTATCTACATAAACACCACCAATAAACCTTGAAATAACACCAGCAGCAATTGCTTTTTGACGGCTTAAGGTATAGTATGCACGTCTTAGTTCTTGATAAGATTGTCCTTTTACAGTAAATTTTGACTTCACATCTTTCATCAAGTTATCAACCAATTCAAAACGATCTATAGAATAAGCTATTTGGTCATTTGACATATCGCCAATCATAACTCTAGGATCTATTGCTTTACCAGGAGAACGCATGTCGTCAGCATCATTACCGAAAATTAATTCCGGTTTTGTAGATTGTATTAATAAAGCATCCATTTCATCTTCAGATTTGAAAGGCGTATATCCAAATTGAATAGCCCATTCATCATATGGTCCTACAGAAACATCATAAAAATGTCCTTGTTTACTTCTGTCTTTTGTTAAATTAATACCGGCATAATCCATTACCGAGCCAGTTAAGGCTTTACCTTTGATAAATTCAGCGTCGGCTAATTGTTCAGGAGTAAATAATTGACTCGCCTTCATATTGTGATTTAAACCTAAAGTATGTCCAACTTCATGCATAATTAGAGAAATCATTCCTTCTCTTTTAATTCTTTTCATTTCTAGATCAGAATTTCCAGCAGCAGTTAATACGGTTTGTCCAAACATCATATTTTCATGCATTAAATGACCCATCGAACAAAACATTTGATTGTCTTTATTGTATTCTGATGGATTGAATTCTTTAGCTGGAGAAGCTAAGTCATATAATTTTTCTGCCATCACTCTATTTGTAAAGTGTACAAATTCTAACATGATATCAGCGCCTAAAATCTGACCTGTTCTTGGGTTTACAAAACTTGGCCCATATCCTCCAAAAGGAGGGTTAGGAGATGATGTCCAACGCAATACATTGTAACGTATATCACCAGCATCCCAATCGGCATCATCAGGCTGAACTTTAGCTACCATAGCATTTTTAAATCCAGCTTTTTCAAAAGCTTTGTTCCATTCTTCAACACCTTCTTTAATTGTTTCTCTCCATTCAACGGGAGTTGAATTTTCTAACCACCAAACGATAGGTTCAACAGGTTCAGAAAGGGCAGCATTTGGGTCTTTCTTTTTTAAGTTCCATCTATGAACCAAGTCACGATATGGAGTTGAGCTAGTAGTTGTTTGATCAGTCACTTGTGTGAAGAAATAGCCAACTCTAGGATCGTCAAATCTAGGCTCATAATCATTGTCAGGCATAGCTATTAAACTATGAAATACTTTTATGCTTACATTTCTACCATCAGTTACCGCAGCAGAACCTCCATTTAAAACAGAAGGTTTAGAATATACGTATTCAACAGCAACATCAGTATTTTCAGGGTAATTGCGAATAGCATTAATTTTAGTTTTATTTTTATCAAGGTTACCTAGCGTAAAAGCTGTAGGTTTTTGATTAGGAAAACGTGGAGGTTTTATTTGCCCTAAGGTTTCCTTTAAAAATAAATCATCAGCATTGATTAGGTATAAGCCCTTTTCTTTATCATGAGCTTCAATTTTCATGCTTGCCATATTACCTTCACTCATGTTAGCATCTTTTGATCTTGACAATGCATTATCAGGATCAAAATAAAATGATGTATTTTGAGTTACAAATTCAAGTTTATTGAAGTATTTGTTAATTTTAAAAACTTTTTCACCGCCAAATCGACCTCTAAAAAGACGTGCATCTACAACACCATTTGCTACTTGTGCAAAATGAATAAATTCTTTGCCTATTTGATCTTCAGATACAAGCATTTGTATTGAACCTGTTATAGTATCTTGGTATATTTTAAATAAGCCATCAATCTCTTTACTAGATTTTATAAGGTCCTTAATTGTTTTTTCCTTTGCTTTTTTAGGAGGTTTAGGAATTTCGGTATCACCTTTTTTATTTTTCTTTTTTCTTTGGGCTTCAATATTTTGAGGAGCTAAAAAAACTGATAGCATTATAGCTAAACAAAATAGTTTAACCATTTTTTGTGTTTGGATATTCATGTGATATAAGTGTATTTATAAGGTGAAATAATAAATGATTTTTTTTAAGTTTGGCTAATATAGAAAAAAAGATGTCTAAGAAAGATAAATGAAATGTTAAAAAATGTTAATTTGTGTAATTTTGTTAAATAATATATTGCTAATATGTTTATGTATTTGACAATAAAGTATGTTTTTAACTGAAAGAAATTTATTAAAATGGCAGTTATTATCAACTTTTTTGTAAATGATATAATCCGATGAATTATTAATAATAAAATTTTACTTTTTTACTGCTTAATATTTCATAAATTGCAGCCTGTAAAAACTATTGGTAACTAATGGCTAAATTTGAACTAAAATTGCCTAAAATGGGCGAGAGTGTTGCAGAGGCAACAATTACATCTTGGTTAAAGGAAGTAGGTGACAAGATAGAGTTAGATGAAGCTATTGTAGAAATTGCTACAGATAAAGTTGACTCTGAAGTACCTAGTGAAGTAGAAGGAGTTTTGGTTGAAAAGTTGTTTGAGGCTGATGCTGTTGTTGAAGTTGGTCAAACTTTAGCTATTATAGAAACAGGCTCAAATGGTGCTGCTAGTGAAGTTCAGGTTAAAGAATTAAAAGATTCAGAACCACAACAAGAAGAAGTACCTGAACCTATTCAAGTTGCTTCTCAGGTAGTTGAGAACACTATAACAGAAATTAAAAGTTCTCCAACAGGTAAATTCTATTCACCTTTAGTAAAAAATATAGCTCAAAAGGAAGGACTTTTACTTGAAGAATTGGAAGCAATTAAAGGAACGGGTAATGAGGGGCGAGTTACAAAAAATGATATTCTATTTTACGTAGAGAATAAAACAAGTCCTACCCAACAACAAGTTAAAGAAATAGTTGCTCAACCTACTCAAAAAGCAGCACCAAAAGCTGCTCCAATTTCAGTTAATGGAGAAGATGAGATTATTGAAATGACCAGAATGGGTAAATTAATTGCACATCATATGGTTGAGTCGGTTCAAACATCTGCACATGTGCAATCCTTCATTGAAGTTGATGTAACCAATATTGTAAAATGGAGAGAGAAAGTCAAAGATGCTTACTTTAAAAGAGAAGGTGAGAAGATTACTTTTACGCCAATCTTTATGCAAGCAATTGCAAAAACAATAAAACAATTTCCTTTAATAAATATATCAGTTGACGGGGATCGAATAATCAAGAAAAAGAATATAAATCTTGGTATGGCGGCGGCACTTGAAGATGGTAATTTAATTGTACCGGTTATAAAAAATGCTGACGAACTAAGTTTGGTAGGTATGACCAAGCATGTAAATGACTTGGCAAACAGAGCAAGAACAAATCAGTTAAACCCCGATGATGTTCAAGGAGGTACCTATACCGTAACCAATGTTGGTGGATTTGGCAGTGTAATGGGTACGCCAATTATCAATCAACCACAAGTGGCAATTTTGGCTTTAGGAGCTATTCGAAAGGTTCCTGCCGTCATCGAAACTTCAGAAGGTGATTTTATAGGTATACGTCATAAAATGTTCGTATCACATTCTTATGATCATAGAGTTGTAAATGGAGCTCTTGGCGGAATGTTTATTAAAACATTAAAAGAAACCTTAGAAGCTTGGGATATTAATCAAGATTTTTAGATACTATTTATTTTCACAATACTCCTTAACACTTTTTAAGTCATTATTCAATGCATTTTGGAGCATATTTTTAATAAAAGAATTCATAATTCTTGCAAAAATATTATGAGGCCTTGCTTCCATTTCTAAAGTTAATTTTACATGATTTTCTTCTTGTTTAACAATGAAAAGAGAGTCCCATGTCGTCCCTCCGGCTATTGAAAGTATTCGAATTCGTTCATTATCAATAAATTCTGTTACTTCAAGTGTTGTAATTGCCTTTCTTTTATTCATTAGCCTTGTTTCTCTGAACTTAGTGCCAACACCTTTATGAATTTCAGAAAGAAATTCAATTTCAAGAATATGAGGAATTGCTTTTGAAAATTCGCTTATATTAGAAATTGTTTTAAAAACTTTCTCTATTGGAGCATCAACGTAAATATTAGATATTTAATTACTCATATCAGACTTTTTAAGTATGCTTATTCTTAAGATATGGTTTCCATATTAATAAACTATTATGGTCGAAACAGAAACAAGTTCAGCATAGCTAAGCAAAGTTAGTTGAAATATGATTCAGAAACAAACCATATTTAAGGCTGGTTTCGTCAAATCGCAGAAATATTTCAGTCTATTTCAGTTAAAAAATACGTTAACAAGTTGTAAAAATGAAAAGTTAAATATTATTGATAAAGCAGTACAAATTGTATATTTGATTCTTAAAATTTAGTGAATGGAATTACAGCTTAACAGACCAATGGTATTTTTTGATTTAGAAACCACAGGGGTTAATATTGCTAAAGATAGAATTGTAGAAATTTCTATCTTAAAAGTGTATCCCAATGGTAATAAAGAAAGTAAAACATGGTTGGTAAATCCGGAAATTGAAATTCCACCTGAAGTTGTTGCCATACATGGTATTACTAATGAAAAAGTAGTAACTGAACCTACTTTTAAGGAGCTGGCCGATGAAGTAAGCAAAATGATTGCAGGTTGTGATCTGGCAGGATTTAATTCAAATCGTTTTGATATCCCGTTATTGGCAGAAGAAATGCTTCGTGCAGAAGTTGATTTTGATATGAAAAATAGAATTGCAATTGATGTGCAAGTTATTTATCATAAAAAAGAACAACGTACTTTGACTGCGGCCTATAAATTTTATTGTGATAAAGATTTAGAGAATGCACATTCAGCTGAAGCTGATACCAATGCCACTTATGAGATATTGAAATCACAATTAGATAAATATGACGATCTGGATAATAATATGAAATCGTTAAGTGAGTATTCATCACATAAAAAAAGAGCAGATTTTGCTGGTTTTATTGTTTTTGATGATGACAATAATGAGATTTTTACTTTTGGTAAATATAGAGGTAAAAAAGTGGGAGAGGTTTTAGAAAGTGATAAAGGCTATTATTCTTGGATTCAAAAAGCTGACTTTCCTTTATACACTAAAAAGGTTTTGACAGCTATTAAATTACGAAATTTTAATAATAAACTGAGTTAGTATGTTGGTTGAATTTAACACATTACCAGACAGCTCTAGAGTCTGGGTTTATCAGGCAGACAGAGAATTTTCATTATCTGAAGTTGATCAGATAACACAGCAATTGATCACT
>Ga0316189_10004507_pt1 | contig 13389 bp, 13 predicted proteins | sample LowCovwburrow_MG_FD_204930 | JGI IMG/M metagenome (GOLD analysis project Ga0316189, IMG submission 204930) | Coastal sediment microbial communities from Maine, United States - Lowes Cove worm burrow | ecosystem: Environmental > Aquatic > Marine > Coastal > Sediment | place: USA: Maine... | reverse complement strand
GACGGGAACTGCAATCACGCCTGAAGACGAAGGGGCTGCCCTGGGAGCGGGCCAAGGCTTTTAACGGTGCCGCTGTGTTCAGCGAGTTCGTGCCGCTGCCAGACAACGTCGGCAGCCTGTCCCTGCAGCTGCGTGTGGAAGGCCAGCCACGGCAGGCTGGCGGGGTAGAAATGATGATCTACAAGCCGGCGGTCATATTGTCCGAGCTGCACAAGTTCACCACACTGGAAGACGACGATCTCGTAATGACAGGTACTCCCGAGGGTGTGGGAGTTATCAACAAGGGCGAGCTTTTCGAGGGCGCCGTGCTGGCCGGCCATGACGTTCTGGTGAGTGCGAGCTGGATTGCGCAGTAAGCCGATCGGCGAGAGACCCAAACCCTGCACAATTTGCGATTGTTAAGTTAACGTTTTTACAGTAGTTTTTAGCCCAGACTGTGAGTTGGGGTTCATGCATACTATCCTGCGATTGGATGTGGCGGGTCAGCCGCGAGGCTGGATCACCGTCCACGAGGCAATTTCTGCCTACGCCAAGGGCGATGTCATCTATGGCATCGGAGAAACGTTGCCGCCTTATTTCGGTGGGGTCCAGCGGCTTACCGGCCAGCGCTCCCGCATAGACCTGCAACCCATTGTTGCGATACAAGGCAGGATTATCCAGAGCTTCAGCCCGCCGCTGTGCAACCGCACGCTGTTTCGCAGGGACAATCACCGTTGCCTCTATTGCGGCCAGCAGTATTCCCGTACCGACCTGACCCGCGATCATGTGCTACCCACCTCCAGGGGAGGCAATAATCGTTGGGAGAACGTGGTTGCCGCCTGCAAGCGCTGTAACTGGCAAAAGGACGACCGCACGCCGGAAGAGGCGCATATGCCCCTGTTGGCAGTGCCGTTCAAACCCAACCCCTTTGAATGGCACTTCCTGGCGAAGGACCGCATTCTCACAGACCAGATGGATTATCTTTCACAGCAGTTTCGAGGCTTGCGGGCCTGGGCGAGTTGAGTCCATGGCGGTTGAGTCTATAATCACCAACAGCTAGACCCCAATCACCAACAGCTAGACCTCAGGGCCGACGGCCCCACCTCACCAGCAAAGGGAGCCTTGCATTGTCTGCAGAACACACACCAACCGACCACCACCAGGCCATTCACTCCATGATGGGGCAGATGGCAAAATCCGTTATCGGCCAGGAAGAAGTGGTGCGTACCCTCACTCTGGCACTGCTGTGCAACGGCAATGTACTGCTGGAGGGCCTGCCCGGCACCGCTAAAACCCGGTCAATAAAAACTCTGTCGCAAGTGCTAAAGGCCAAACTGGGGCGAATCCAGTTTACCCCCGACCTGTTGCCCTCGGATGTCACCGGCAACGAAATCTACCAGGACAACCAGGGCAAGTCGGAGCTGCAATTCCAACCCGGGCCCATTTTCAGCGAACTTGTACTGGCAGATGAAATCAACCGCGCCCCCGCGAAAGTACAATCGGCATTGCTGGAGGCCATGGAAGAGCGGCAGGTGACCGTAGCGGGCAAGACCTACAAGCTACCCGAGTTGTTCATGGTGCTGGCCACCCAGAACCCCATTGAGCAGGAGGGCACCTACCCGCTGCCAGAGGCGCAGATGGACCGCTTCCTGATGAAAATATCCGTCGATTACCCCGAGTCTGATGCCGAACTGGCCATTGTGCGCATGCTACAGGCGGAAGAGGGTCATCAGGGAGAGGAACTGGAGATGATTTCCCAGGACAGTATCTTCGCCGCAAGAGACACCATCCAGAAGATGCAAATATCCGCGCCGGTCGAGCAATATATTGTCGACCTGGTTATGGCCACTCGCCAACCGGGAAACTTCGGCGACAAACTTGGTCGCTGGATCGATTCCGGCTCCAGCCCGCGGGCCAGTATTGCCCTGCACCGCAGCAGCAGAGCCAGCGCCTGGCTGGACGGCCGCGACCATGTGACACCCGACGATGTCCGCTCTGTGCTACATGCCATCATGCGCCACCGGCTGATCATCACCTACGACGCTCTCGCCGACCAGGTTACGCCCGATGCAATCATCGATGAGGTCATTCAACAGGTTGCTGTGGGCTGATCCCATGGCCGAGACATCCGTTGATGGCATCTATACCGACCTGCATGCGCTGATGCGACTGCGCTATAGCGCTCGCGGTTTCAGCTACCTGCCGCGCCAGCCGGTGCGCTCTTTGCTCAGCGGCCGCAAGCGTTCGCGCCTGCGAGGCCGCGGCCTGGATTTCGATGAGTTGCGTCACTACCGTCCCGGCGATGATATTCGCACCATGGACTGGCGCGTGACCAACCGCACAGGCAAGCCTCATGTGCGGGTCTATACCGAAGAGCGCGACCGGCCGGTCATCGTGATGGTGGACCAAAGATTGCCCATGTTCTTCGGCAGCCAGCAGAAAATGAAATCGGTCATTGCCGCCGAGGTAGCCGCGCTGACAGCATGGCGCGTACTGGGAGTTGGCGACCGGGTGGGCGCGATACTGTTTAACGACACGCGTCAGGTAGAGGCCAAGCCAACCCGCAATGACCGCAGGGTGATCGGCTGGCTGGGTGATCTGGCGACGATGAACAACGAACTCTCCGTTGCACCCGGGCAAAGCAGCAACCCGGATGGGCTGCACAATGCCCTGCGCATGCTGGAACGCAGTGTCGGGCACGATTACCTGGTGGTCATTATCTCTGACTTCTACGGCTGGAACGACGCGGTGTTGAACACCATTTGCCGCATCAACCGACACAATGACATCATCTGCTCGCTGGTGTTCGATCCCCTGGAGCGGGATATTTCCGGCGCCAGCGAACTGGTGGTCAGTGACGGCAAATTCCAGCTGGAAATCGACCCCCAGCGGCAGGAACTGGGGAAGAAGTTTGAAGCCAGCTTCAAGAGTTCCGTGGGCCACGTACAGGGAGAACTCAGGCGTCATCAGATTCCCGTGCTACCAGTGGACACCGCGACCGATGTCACGCGCCAGTTGCAGGAAAAGCTGGGCGGACAGAGGGTTCTGCAATGAGCGCGCCACCCTTACCCGATACCTTCGGCAACTATGCGCTGGGTGACTTTGTCGAGGTAGCCTCCCCCGAGGCTATAAGCTGGTGGCCACAAACCACAGGCTGGTGGTGGCTGGGTGCAATCCTGCTGGGCTATGCACTGTACCGTGGCTGGAGGCTATTGCGGCACTGGTATCGCAATCGCTATCGAAGGGAAGCTGCCAACCGGCTGCAACGGCTCGCCGGTGAAACTGAGAACCCCGGGCTGATTGCCAGCGTCAATCGTCTGCTAAAGATTACCGCGATGGCCGCGTATTCCAGAGAGCAGGTCGCGCGCCTGTCGGGAGACGAATGGGTGAGTTTTCTGAACAACCATTGCCCGGCAGCACCTTTCTCAGCGGAACAGGGCCAGCTATTATCGGAGGCGACCTACACCGGGCAGGCAGTTGGGGCAGACACCGGGCAGCAGTTGCTCAACGCCGTTCTCGCATGGGTGCGGCAACACGAGAACCCGCTGGATGATTGAACTGGCACATCCCTGGGCACTCGCATTGCTGGCACTGCCGCTGCTGATGCGCCTGCTGCCGGCCTACAAGGAAAGCCGCGATTCCATCAAGGTACCCTTTTTCGACAAGCTGGTGGAGCTGAGCGAACAACGCCCCGAGACCGGCGCCATGGTATTGCGACGGGACCGCGCTCAAGAGTTTTTAGTAGGTTTCATGTGGCTCTGCCTGGTGCTCGCTGCAGCCAAGCCCCTATGGATAGGCCCACCGATTGAACAGCAGAAGTCGGGCCGCGACCTTATGATAGCAGTCGACCTCTCCGGATCCATGGAAACCCGGGATTTCACCCTGCCCGACGGAGCCAACGTGGACCGACTGGAGGCAGTAAAGTACGTGTTGGCGGAGCTGGGAGACCAGCGCGCATCCGACCGCCTGGGTCTCATCGTGTTTGGTAATGCGCCCTACCTGCAAAGTCCCTTCACCGATGATCACCAGGTCTGGGCTCAGCTGCTGGCGGAAACGGAAATCGGTATGGCGGGCCAAAGTACCGCCTTCGGCGATGCCATCGGGCTGGCGATCAAGCTGTTCCGGGAAAGTGATTCAGATAACCGCGTGCTGATCATGCTGACCGACGGCAACGACACCGGCAGCATGGTGCCACCGGTGGATGCCTCCAAGGTAGCCGCGAGCCAGGGAATACGTATTTACACCATCGCCATCGGCGACCCTTCTTCGGTAGGAGAGGAAGCACTGGATATCGAAACACTACAGCGGGTATCCGAGCTAACCGGCGGCCAATATTTCCAGGCTTTCGATCAGGAAGAACTCGCCGAGGCATACCTGGCAATTGGCGAACTGGAGCCCGAGCTTTACGAGACCATCAGCTTCCGACCAAGGCAGAGTTTGCACTGGATTCCGGTGGGTCTGGCCCTGGTTCTTTACCTGCTCTACCACAGTGTGGCCGCCTGGCAAACTCGCCACCGCCTGAGGTCCGCCCGTGCTGCCTGAGTTGGCCAACCTGCAGCACTTCCACTTCCTGCGGCCGGAGTGGGCGCTGGCAATTATCCCCTGGGTCATTATCACTGTAGTGCAGAACCGGCGACAGGCCAGCAGGGATATGTTCGGCGGCATTATCGCGCCACACCTGTTGGACCACTTGCGCCTGCAGCGTTTCGAGTCGCGCTGGCTGAACCCGGTCAACTTCAGCCGTATCATTGCGGTGCTGCTGCTGCTGGTGATGATGGGGCCTACCTGGCGCCAGCAGCCCTCACCCCTGAGCCAGGACGAGGCAGCCCTGGTGATTCTGCTGGATGTGTCAGCGTCCATGCAACAAAATGACGTCCAGCCCAGCCGTCTGCAGCGAGCCAAGCAAAAAATTGGCGATTTACTTGCCCTGCGGCCGGACAAGAAAGCTTCACTTATAGTCTATGCCGGCAGCGCCCATACGGTGCTCGCACTCACCGCTGACCAGGAGATTCTCAAGCAATACCTGGCCGCCATTGCGCCCACCATCATGCCCAGGACTGGCAAGTTTCCCGAGTACAGTTTGCCACTGGTAGAAGAAGTATTACGCGAGACCACCGCACCGGCAACGATAGTGATGTTTACCGACGGCCTGGGTTCTGAAAGTGCCGCTGCCTTCGAATCCTACTTCGAGGCCTCAGGAGACCAACTGCTGATTGTGGGCGTGGGTACCGAGCGGGAAGAGGAGGGTCTGGCGCCGCTGGAGCGGCGCTCACTGGAACAACTGGCCAGTGCCACCGGCGGCAGCTACCGGGACATCTCCGTGGATGACAGCGATGTGCGCCAGCTTAATCGCAGGATAGACAGCCACTATGTGGTGCTTGAGAACAGCGCCCTGCCCTGGCTGGACAGCGGCTATATGCTGGTTTTTCCAGCCATGGCCCTGTTTCTGATGTGGTTCCGGCGCGGCTGGACGCTCACCTGGGCGTGGCTTCTGCTGCCATTACTGCTGGCGGGTAACCCCGCTCCAGTGCAGGCCCAGACAGACCCGGATACCGATAGAGAAACCCCGGCCGAAGCCGCAGCAGAAAATCGCTGGTCGCCACTGCAATGGTTTGCCGATTTGTGGCTCACCGGGGACCAGCAGGGGCGGCTGTTAATGCAGGGCGGTGACTACAGGGCAGCGGCCTCCCACTTCGACAGCACAATGTGGAAGGGACTTGCCTATTACTACGCCGAGGACTTCATGCTGGCGGCGGAATATTTCTCCCGCAGCGACAGTGACGACGCCCTGTTCAATGAAGCCAACGCCAGGGCTCACGCCCGGGATTATGTCAGGGCGGTAAACCGCTATGATCGTCTGCTGGCGCGCAACCCGGAGTATCCCGGCGCACTACAGAACAGAGAGCGGGTGCAGTCGATCATCGACGAGATAAACCGGCTCAGCGAAAGCCAGCAACAGGAACAGGGGGTCAGTGGTGAAGACAAGGAGTTGGGCAGCGATGATGCAATACCAGCGCAGGGAGCCGAAGAGATTACCTGGGAACAGGCAGAAACCGTAACGCTCAGTGCCGAGGACATTCTCCAGGATCCCGAAACTGCCGAGATGTGGATGCGCAGCGTGCAGCAGGACCCCTCCAATTTTCTGGCAATCAAGTTCGGCATGCAATTGCAGCGACAGGACAAAGGCGGGGAGGCACAACCGTGATGTGGCTCAGGGGACTCTCATGTCTTCTTTCCGGTCTTCGTAAACGGCTTCGCAGTCTGCTGTTCGCCGCTCTTGTGTTCGCTTGCCTGCCTTCCGGTGCCACAAGCGACGACTTACAGGCGCTGGTCTCGGCGGGCCAACTGCAAATAGACGCAAAACTGACACCTGCGGGTTTGGTTGTGCCCGGGCAAAAGCTCACGCTGACCTTGAAAATAGCGACTGACCGCTGGTTTTCCGGTGGCACCCGGATCAAGCTGCCGGAAGTACCCGGACTGGTAATTCTGCAGACAGAACAGTTCGCAAGCAACGCCAGCGAGCGCCGGGGCAACCAGAACTGGGTGATTCAGCGCTGGACTCTCGACGTGTATCCACAGCGAGCGGGAGACTTCACAATCCCGCCCATTGCCGCCCGGTTGAAGGTGAACGGCGGCGATGGTGATGTAGAGGGAAGTCTGACCAGCCCGCCGGTTGACGTTACCGTATCACTTCCCGCAAGCCTGGCCGATGTCACGCAGTGGGTTGCGACACCCGACTTTAGCGTCGAGCAGCGCTTTGACCCGCCCCCTGAGCAACTACAGGTGGGGGATGCGTTTGAACGTGAAGTTGTGTTCGCAGCCAGCGATGTCATGGCGATGATGTTACCGTCATTCGAGGCGGAAGAGTTGGCAGGACTGGCGGCCTACCCTTCGCCACCGGTGCTGGATAACAGCAGTAACCGCGGCCAGACACGGGCCACCCGCAGCCAGCGGATAAGTTACGTGGCGCAGGCCGACGGAGAGTATCTGCTGCCTGCCCGGGATTTTTTTTGGTGGAACACCGAGCGCGAAGAGCTACAGGTGCTGACACTGCCCGCGACAGCAATAATTATTGGGGCTGGTGCGGCCAGCCAGGGTGATGAAAGGTCCACTACCCTGCGCATCACCCCCATTCAATTACTGCTGGCAGGCGCCGCAGTTGTGCTATTGATCCTGGCGCTGTGGCTGGCACGCAAACTGCTGGCCAGGCTTCCGCTTGCTCCGTTGGTGGCTGCCATCAGCGCTGGATGGAAGATACTGCAGGAATTGCGCAAGCCGGCGCTGCCAGAGCGACTCAACCCCGATAGTAGCGCTGGGGAGTGAACGGCATTTTGGTCACTGTTACCGGCAGCAATTTACCCCGCACATCCACCTGGAGCGCGGTGCCAGGCTCACCCAGCGCTCGCTCGACATAAGCCATGGCTATGGGCCCGCCAACACTGGCCCCATAGCAGGCAGAGCAGATGCTGCCGATCTTGCGGCCCTCGCCATCCATCACATCCATACCCTCTCTCACCGGCCGCTTTCCCTCGACAGTCAGACCTACCCGGCGCAGTGGAACGCCGTCTGCCATGCGCGCAAAGATCGCTTCCGCTCCGGGGAACCCCCCCGGGCGCTCGCCATCGGCACGGCGTACTTTACTGATGGACCACAGTAAACCCGCCTGCACCGGATCGATGTCTGGCGTCAATTCGTGTCCGTACAGGCACAATCCGGACTCAAGGCGAAGCGAATCTCGCGCCCCCAGGCCAATCGCCTCAACCGGGGTCTGCGCAAGCAATCGGCGCGCCAGCGCAACTGCATGCGTTGCGGGCACAGAAATCTCGAACCCGTCCTCACCGGTATAACCTGAGCAGGTGATATAAACCGACGCACCGTCGATATCCGCGTGGCATCCCTGCATAAACACCAGATCCGCCGCCGCCGGGCACAGCCAGCGCATCACCTGCCGCGCCTCGGGCCCCTGCAAAGCAAGTAGCGCCTGCTCCTCCAATACCGCCAGGTGCTGGCCCTGCAAGTGCGCCCGCAAGTGCGCGATGTCCTCTACTTTGCAGCCGGCGTTTACCACCAGGAAGAATTTGTCTGCTGCCCAGCGGGTGATAATAAGATCGTCGAGCACACCACCGCGCTCATTGGTAAATAGCGCGTAGGTCTGCCGGTTAATAGCCAACCCCTCAATATCAACCGGCACCAGCGACTCCAGCAAGGCGGCGGCGCCGGCACCCTCTATAACCACCTGCCCCATGTGAGACACATCAAACAACCCCGCTGCAGCCCGGGTGTGCAAATGCTCCTTGATAATCCCTGCAGGATACTGCACCGGCATATCGTAGCCGGCAAAAGGTACCATTTTTGCCCCCAGTTCACGGTGAAGTGCATCCAGCGGTGTGGTCAGTAAGGTCACAGAGCATTCCTTCGCCGGTAAAGGCGTAATGATATGGGCGCCACTCTAACCAGCCGGGGAAACTGGCGCAAGGCGGCGCGCTTGGTGGTAAGCCAGCACACAGGGATAATGGCAACCGCGTATCCGACAAGCACACACCAGACATACAAGAGAGAGCAGCATGCCAGCCACCACAATCAGTCTGATAGGAATGCCGGGGGCGGGTAAGAGCACTATTGGTGTAGTGCTTGCCAAGCTCAGCGGGCTGCGCTTTGTGGATACCGATCTGAATATCCAGGTACAGGCCGGGGCTACCCTGCAGCAGCTTCTTGATAACAAAGGCTACCAGTACCTGCGCTCGCTCGAAGAAGAGGTACTGTTGGGCATTGAGCTCGGTGGGGCGATAATCGCCACAGGCGGCAGCGTGGTTTATAGTGAGGTCGTCATGCATCAGCTGACAAGCGCGGGCCCGGTGGTATATCTCCAGGCAGACCTGGCGACCCTGCAACAACGGGTGGCGGCCGCCCCCCTGCGCGGAATAGCCTGCGCTGCAGACCAGGACTTTGCAGGCATCTTTGCCGAACGCACGCCGCTCTACAAGCGCTATGCGGACCTGGTTGTCGATGCTTCCGCAGGCACCCCCGAAGTTGTCGCCACGGCCATCCTGCAAGCGCTAGAGCTGCCAAGGTAGCAATACCCCAAACCCTGACCTGGTTGCTCAGCGCCGGCAAGTGCAGCGGTTTCCGGACATGTCCGGACACGTCCGCCGTGCTGATATCACGGCGAAAAGTCCTTTCACCGGGCAAAAGCCCTGGCGATCAGGCTGGCACGGGAATTGCTGTATACGCTTCAAGGCGGCCTGCCGGGGAATGCTCTTGTGCCAGGGAAGGCCTCTACAGGGATGTAGCTCCCGGCAAAGGATTGCCCGGGAGAGCAGGCAGGCCGCCGATTTCCCCCACCGACGGAGCCACCGCTGCCGGTTTTTGGTCTATATTTTGTAAAAAATGTATTAAAAAAAGGATTTACAGCCCTCAAATCGTAGGAGATATTGCCGCGAAGTGCCTGAATCAAGTCATCGGGAGGTGATTTATGGCGGAACGCAACCAAGAGTCTATATCAGCAGAGACTGACGACGATCTGTTCGAGCCCATGCTCGGCGATGTTGAAGACGATGAACTGTCTCAACTGGCACCCATCTCATCTGAAAAACAGCGCCTGGCAGCCAAGCGCCGCCGCGCTGAGCAGCGTCTGGAAGAACGCCGCCTGCGCGACGAGCTGGGGTATTACGACCTGGAATTCGACGACATCTAGGCTCTGCCTTTCCCCGGTGCCACCACAGGCGCCGGGTAGTCAACTCCCTGCAGGCTTCCGCTGCAGGAACACGTTCTGTTTTCCCCTCGGTTTTACCTGCAAACGTCTCCAACCATGCAATTTGTCCGGGCGGGGTGCAGAATTTCGACCCGCACTTCGGTCATCACCCCGCTGCAGCTGGTGATACTGGGCAAGGGCCCGCCATTCCTATACATTCGCAATGAAAGATACCATCAGGAGAGTGAGCTCTTGCAACGCCCCGTCTGGATGCTGAGCATGGATTCCGAGCAATTCAATGCGCCCCCCACCACCACTGCGGCCTTGACCGCCTATTTCCGCAAATATGGTGCCACTGCCGATGCTACAAGCGTCGAGCTGGTTCACTTCCAAAACAGTGACGACATTCTCGGGTGGCTGGGGAGCTGGCGGCGTGAGGGCCTCCCCCTGGCCAGGCAAGCGCTGGCCGCAGGCGTTCAGCCAATTGTAGGGTTCAGCTTCTATACCTGGAATGCGTCGGAGTTCCTCGCCCTGGCAGGCGACATGAAGCGCCTGTTACCCGGGCTACTTATCGTCGCGGGGGGGCCACATGTGCAGCAGGCCGAAGACTACCTGGGCATTGACCCGATCGATGTGATCTTCCTGGGAGAGGCGGAAGTCAGCTTCCAGCAGTTTCTGGACTGCGCCAACCCCTCTGAATGGCACAACATCGACGGGCTGGCCTATCTGTCGGGGGGCGTGGTGGTCACCACCAGGGCCCGGGAGCGCTGCCGTGAACTGGAGCGTTTTCCATCCCCGCTCGAGGTGCTGACACTCGCGGACCACAGCGGCAAACCACTTTACGATTCGATCTCCTATGAAACCAGCCGTGGCTGCCCTTTCAAATGCGCTTTTTGTGAGTGGGGCACCGGCGCCATTGGCAGCAAAATGTACCAGTGGCCCATTCAGCGCATCCGCGACGACTGGGAAGCCATCGTGGCGGCCGGGATCAAGAATATCTGGCTGGCAGATTCCAATTTCGGTGCATTGAAACTTGACCGTGAAAAAGCGGAACTGATCGTGGAATTGAAACAGCGCACCGGCCTGCCCCTGTCCTTCGCCACGTCCTGGTCAAAAAAGCACAGCCGCCAGGTGCAGCACATCGCCCTGCTGCTGCATCGCAACCGCCTGTTACCCCACTACCAACTGGCCCTGCAGACCCTGACACCGGAGGCATTGCGCCTCAGTAATCGTTCAAACATGAGTTCCAATGAGTACGAGCCCATCGCCAAATCCATGGCGGAGCAAGGCGTGCCTATAGCCGCCGAGCTGATCTGGGGCCTGCCCGGGGACAACCTGGCGGATTTCGAGCGCAATCTGGACCAGTTATTGGCCACTTTCCCCAATATCAATATATTCGGCTATACCCTGTTGCCCGGCACAGAATTCTCCGCGCGACGAGAGGAATACCGCATTGAGGCCATCCCGGTCGCCGGGTATGGCAAGGCCAAAGGCGAGTACGTTGTGGGCTGCCACAGCTTCAAGCGAGACGAAGGCGAGGAGGGATACTTCCTGATAACAGCGCATATGCTGCTGATTCACGGCCATATCATGCCGCTCACCACCCGCCTGCTGGCTCTGAAGGGGGATGTGCCGGTATCGCCGCTGCTGCGGGAAATCCTGCGCGGCCTGATCGAGGTGCTGAAGCCCCAGCTGGGTGATATAGCCCTGGACAACCGCATGGACATTTATGAACAGCGGGACCGTATATACCTTGCGGCCCTTGATCAACAGGAGTTGCTCTACCACACTGCCGCGGACATCATCGAGCGGCACCATATCTGCCATGGCGATGATTACAGCGCTGCCCTGCAAGCGCTGCAACTGGACCAAGCTCTGTGCCCCCGCAGCGGCGCGGAACAGCGTATGCGCACCAGCTTCAGCTTTGACGCCCACGCTGTGCAGCGGGCACTTGCCGCCATGGAACTGCCAACCACCGCCGCCCAGCGGCCGGCGGACTGGACCCTGTGCATCCATCACCCGGGAGGTGTCGGTGATATTCTCCAGGGAGCCGACGGGGGCAGTTGGTTGTCCGGGTCTATCGAATATGCCGAGCCCGGCAGCTTTGACGCGGCCGGTGGCGAAAAGCCTTCAGAACTGGCTCTGGTCGCGATAGCATGAGACGCACTGGAAACGAGGAGGGGTAGGCTGATGCCAGAATTCAAGCGAGAGGTGCGGCCGATAGAGATCAGCTATATCTGCGATGCCTGTGGCAAGGGCATGATGTCCGGATCAGGGGAGATGGACCCGAATACCGGGGACATTGAGCACCGCTGCCTGATATGCGACCACCAACAAACCTTCCAGTGGCGTGCGTATCCCCGAATCGATCACATCGGCCTGGATGAAGATATCTGATTGCGCAGGCGCTCCATCCCTTGCGGGCCAGGTTCGAAGATACCGTGCTCGGTAACAAGTGCCGTCACCAGTTCTGCCGGGGTAACATCAAACGCGGGGTTGTGCGCGCGGCTACCAGCTCCAGCCAACATCAACACCCGGGCTTCACCACCGGCATCCACTCCGCGGATCTCCAATAACTCAGACTCGTCGCGCTGTTCGATAGGAATGTCGTCGCCGCTGGGGCAGCGCCAGTCAATTGTCGATTCCGGTAACACCACATAGAAGGGTATAGCATTCGCCTGTGCCGCCAGCGCCTTGAGGTAAGTACCTATCTTGTTACAGACATCTCCGTTCGCCGCCGTGCGATCACTGCCCACCATCACACAATCAACCTCCCCTTGTCGCAGTAGTTGCCCGCAAGCATTGTCTGCTATCAAGGTGCAGGGGATCCCGGCGCGCTGCAGCTCCCAGGCGGTAAGGTTCATGCCCTGATTGCGGGGCCGGGTTTCGGATACCCAGACATGCACCGCAATACCTGCGGCGTGTGCCTTGTAAACCGGAGCCAGCGCGGTGCCCCATTCCACCGTCGCCAACCAGCCGGCATTGCAGTGCGTCATGATATTTAGCACACCGGCTGGTTTAAGCCCGCGCAGTAACTGCAGGCCATAGTCACCAAGGCGCGCACAATGGCTGATATCCTCGGCCCGCAACCGCCGGGCTGTGGCCAGAGCCGCATCCCCTCGCATCCCCGGCTCCAGGTCTCGGACAGCGGATATCACCTCATCAAGGGCCCAGCGCAAATTGACGGCGGTGGGGCGAGTCGCCAGCAGGGCGCCAGCGGCACACTGAATATTGTGCAAAGAGGGATCCCGCACAGTCTCCTGCGCCAGGCCGAACGCCGCTGTAATACCTATCAGCGGGGCACCGCGAACCTGCATGGCAGCGATGGCATGGCAGTACGATTCCAGGGTTATCAATTCGCGCCACTGCAGCGCATGAGGAAGCAATGTCTGGTCGATAATCTCAACGGCCTGGCTACTGGTGTTCCAGCGCAGGCTGCATAATTCATCGTCCCTGTGCTCGTCGCGCTCGGTGTCAGGCGGCAACCGGGAGTTCCTGATCAGTTTCGTATTGCCACTCAAATACGTTGAGCTCAATAAAAATAAAGGCGAATAGCCACAGGCAGGCGTCCCAGAAATCGAGAAAATCACCTGCATAACCCCAGTAGCCGGCGCAGAGAAACAGGATGGAATAGAGCATGATCTTTATGATCTTCGTCGCCGCCATGATCTGGTCGGACAAGTTGCCTCGCAGCTGCAGGCGAACCTCCACTTCCAGCA
>Ga0316189_10004506_pt1 | contig 13391 bp, 12 predicted proteins | sample LowCovwburrow_MG_FD_204930 | JGI IMG/M metagenome (GOLD analysis project Ga0316189, IMG submission 204930) | Coastal sediment microbial communities from Maine, United States - Lowes Cove worm burrow | ecosystem: Environmental > Aquatic > Marine > Coastal > Sediment | place: USA: Maine... | reverse complement strand
TGTCGTCATAGGCCTTTGTATCTTGTTGCGGGTAAGTGCTTGGTCGCTCTTACTTTATGCAACAAACAAAGGCCTATTTCTATCAGTACGGTGAGTTTTTCGGGCTAGCCGTTGCTAATTCAAGCGAGCGAAACACAGGCGATGGCGCTTGTGGACCGGCCCGAAGGGAGCCCCGCTACTTAGCCAATACAGCGTTGCACTTCTTGAAAAGGGCCTGCCATTCCCTGCGAAGTGCGCCTTGTCTTGGCTAAGTGGCAGGGCTCTGAAAGTAACCAAACTTACCAAGCAGCCTACTAGGGTCCATCGGTCGCAGCGCTGTAGGCGTGCCGGGAGAAAGGCGAACTGCCCGTCAAGTTTTTTTACACATCGCCTATCGCAGAATACCTGGAAGCCGATTAACTGACTGAATTACAACTTTAATTCTATTTTGGCTCGGTTTTTGCTTGACAGAAACGACATAATCCAATGCGAGTAAGGCCCATGCCCATCAAGACCACTGCAGCAGCCGTTTTCGTACTCTTGGCAATGTTCGGCACCGTTAGTGCGGCACCGATTTACCTGAACATCGACAATATCAGCGTCGAAGTGGGGCCAGGGACGTCTCCCGGTTCATTCAACAATACCTTTAGCAACGGGCAGACCATCGACAAGGTGATCGACGCCCCGTCAGCCGATGCTGAAGAGTTTCATAACCAGACAACACATATTTGGTACACGGCAGATCAAGTCGGCGGCGGCCTTGAGTTGTTGTTCGATTTCGGTTTGGAATACGACATTACGACGCTGCACTTCTGGAACTACACCGGCGAGGGTTATGACGTCGACACCGTCGATTTCACTTTCTACAACGCCCTGGACCAACTGCAAGGCACCTTGACGGTCAATCCAGCACTAGGTAGCTCTCCTGGTATTCAAGCCGAAGACATACCTCTACCCGCCCCTCTGAACGTAAGGTACGTCACCGCCTTTCTAACGGGAGACAACGGTGAGGTAGATTTCCAGAACATCGGTTTCACTGCCGAAGAGTCTGAGGATCAGACCCAGCCGCCCGCTGTCCCGACGCCGGGAACCCTCGCGCTGCTTGGCTTGGCGCTTGTAGGGTATCGGATCGTCAGCCGGCGAACACGCGGTTAAACGATTCTGAAGATGGGTATCCCACCCTGACCCGCCTTCTGGCGGGTCAGTTGTTTCAGGCTACTCTCATTCATCTGCTGCGGCCGACCCGACTATCAGATGAAGCCGCCGCAACCCTCCGGTGCACAAACTGGCTAAGGCCCCGGTCCCTGCAATTCGATCAGCACGAACCCAAGATTCCGATAGTCGCGTATCTGTGCCGGCCCTGAAGCGGAAACGTCCACGTACGCAGGAAAATCCTCGGGTGCGTAGCCATCCCATCCGGCATGTACACCGCAGACGTGAAGGTCGATCCCCTCGCCCTGCAACTGCTGCGCCTTGTCGTGAATCGGTGCCAAAGGGCCTTCGGCCTCGTTGGCCAGAAGGCCGAACTGCTCGCGGCCATGTGTCACCACGGCGATCGGAAGCTCGGGGAATCGCTTGCGCAACTGCGCGCTGAGCCGCGCGACCTCGGGCAATGCCCAGTGCAACGCGTCCTCTTCGCCCTCTACTATCTCGAATACCACACCAACAGGTGTTTCTTCAGCCTTCAGAAGGCGATCGACATCGGGGTCAGCCAGGGCCAGACTTGCTGAAGCGAGCAGCGATAACAACAATACATGACGCATAAGGCATACACCCACCAGGCCAGATAGATATCAGATTGACCCATGAAGGGAGATCAAAGTTTCACTACCCTGTTCATGGAATACTCACGCGTGATGGTCAGCTCGCAGTCCCGCTGGTGAGAAGACCGCCTTTGCCAGAGAAGGATGAAATAAAGGAGCCGCGACGAAGGCGCAAGCGGCCCTTAAAACAAAGCCGACAGGGCTGTGACGTGATCAGAAGCCTCCCCCGGTACGAAATCCACCGCCACCACGACTGCTTCCACCGCCAAGTCCTCCTCCACGTCGACCGAAACCACCGCGCCCCAGGCCATCAATGATGTCCCCCAAGTCACCCATGCCTCCTTTCCAGACGGTCCCACGGCCGAAACCGCCGGAGCCGAAGTCAGGGTTGGAACGGCGTGGCCGGTAGCGGTGCTGTTCCTGCAACACCTTCCAGATCATGCGACTGTCTAGCAATCCGGCAAGGAACTGCCCGAGCAGTACCCCGATCAAGGAATCGTTGTTGAAGACCGAGCCCGCGCGATCGTAGCGATTGCGTTTGAACTGGGTGCGCAGCGATTCGAGTTCCAGCAACCGCTTTTGCTGCTGCTCGCGTGAGGCCTTCAAAGCGGAGATGGACGATGCCAGTTGCTCTTGCTCGTCTTCGCGCTGCATCATGCGACTCACGATCAGATCATCTTCGGGATATGGCGTATCGAATGCCTCCCGCCGCAGTTCATGCAAGTTGTCACGGCGAAACTCATTGGCCATGAATTCAACCGCTCGATTGGTGTATTCATCGTCTCCGAGGGCGTATTCGGTCTTCTTGTCCAGCAAGGCCAGATCGTTCTCCTCATCGAGCCTGATACGCTCGTCGATCTCATCCAGCAAACCCTGCTCGTGCACCACACGGGCCTCCAGTGCCGGGACACCATCGGCCTCACGCGCGGCCTCATCTAGCTGCTGAAGCTTCAGAAACTCTGCATCTGCAAGCGTCCGCAAATGATCTGCATGTTCACGCAGGCGCAGGGGAATCTCGTTCAGGCGCGAAAAGTTCGCTCGCGCATCCGCGAAGCCGATCAGGCGGGCCACCTTGCCATCGAGCCAGCGCGTCAGTCCACTGGACTCGTACTCGGGCAGACCATAGCGACGTTCCCACAAGTACGTGAACAACGAATCCTGCCGATAGGCCTCGCCCTTCTGCTGCCTTTCATCTTCGCTGCGTCCGGCTTTCTCGGCCGCATGAAGTGCCTGGCGTTCGGCCCGCTCCGCCCGCTCGCGTTGCGCGCGGTAATCCGGGTCCGCATCCAGTCGGAGCTGTGTCTTGGCCTCCGCCTCATCGACATCTCCGACCGCGACATCCAACTGTTCCGCCTGGTGCCGACGCTCAGCCTCGTGCAGTTCCTGCAGTCTCTGTACCTCGACGATTTCCTGTTGCAAGCCGTCGATAGCCTCGCTTCTTTCCGCCAGCAACACCATCACCTGTTGTTCGGCCTGATCGATCTGTTCAACCAGTTCCGGATCGGCCAACCTTTCCACCCTGACACGTGCCAAATCGCGGTAGTCTTCAGCCTGCGCCGTCCTCAGCGCCAGCAGTTGCTCGGTTGCCTCCGTGATTCCGTTTTCCATTTCGGCAATCTGTTTGTGCGCCTGGTTGAGCGTCTGATCAATCGAACCGAGCGCCTGACGTCCTGAAATCATGTGCTGTTCCTCACCATCGGGTGATTGCTCCGCCGCTCGTGGGCATTTCATACTCGGGTTTCAAATAACCACGCTGTTTGAAACCGAAGCGGTCATTCTCGATGATGCCGTCGTCCTTCTTGTCACGCCCGACCGCATCGAAGGTGGCCTCATCTACCCGCAGCCCCCAGATGCTTACCTGCTCGGTCTTACCACTTTCCTCATTCTCAACCGATATCTGCAACCGGTCGCCCGCACTGTTCACGGCCTCGACGATAACGTAATAGTTTTTCGCCACCTGGTTGACATCGGGCACCCGCCAGACGCCGGAACGTTCATCAGGTCGATTGACGATCTGAACGGTGTACTCCTGCTCCAGTGCGGTGCGCAATTGATCCAGTTTGGCAAGCGCGGCCTTGGCCGCCTTCGAGTCATCGTTACGCAGGGCGGCAGAACCGGTGCTCATGATCCGCTCTGACACGGAGCGTGCGTGATCAGACTTGGCAATTGCCACGACTTCGGCGTGGCGTCTGGCCAATTCATCAGGCAGCCCCTTTTCGGGTGCAACGAACATGAAATAGTTGGTCGCCAGCGCGATCAGGCCGGCGGCCAGTCCACCACCCACCCACTTACCCCAGCGACCGCGGCCGACATAGATCAGGGCCAGCCTGCGCGCTATCCCGGCCTTGCGTGGCTTGTAGGTGAAGCGATCCTCTTTGAGTGCCGCCACGCCCTGTTCGATCACATGATCCGGGACTTCGATACCCTGTTGCTCATAGATTTTCTTGAGACGTTGCTTCAGGTCTTCTTCACGCCCTGACTCGTCCAGTTCCCTGAGCACCACACGCTCGCGCCGACGCATAGTGTCGACGACGTCCATCGCCAGCATGATGTCGTCCAGTGGCGGCCGCTCATGCACACCGTCCGCCACCTCCTGGGCCTGCACGGTCACGCCTTCAGCTCAAGCGAGAGCCCCTTACCCTCTTCTGCCAGCCGTGAAAGCTGACGCTTGCCCTCTTCAACAGAATCGCGGATTTCTTTGGCATTCTGGGTGGCCAGATGGCGCATCTCGTCAATCAATTCATGCGAGCGTGTCTGCCAGTTCACGACTGAATCGACCAGTTTCTTCACAGACTCCGCACGGATGGTCGGTCCATAACCTGCCCTGACCGCGGCTTCCTGCACCTTACCGCCGATATCGGCCAAGTCCTCGAGCGACTTGCTGACTCCATCCTTCATGGCCTCGATGGTCTGGGTGCCTTCATGCAGTCCGAACATGCCGGTGAAAGAGGCGCTCAGTGCAGTCAATACCACCTCATTGGTACCGAAGAAACTGACCGCCTGGGCATACACGCGTTCTTTCGCGGTGGTGGTCTGTAGCAGACGTGCCATCACCACCTCCGATGTGTTGTAACTCACCGTCAGATTGTCCGACAGATCCTTGGCGATCTGATACCGCTTGTCCTCGTTCTGGAGCGCGCGGACCTTTTCATCACGCGCCATCTCCAGCCTTGCACGTTCGGCCGCATCATCACCACTGAAGGCCTCCACCGACTTTCCTGCCTCAGCCAGAGCCTCCCTGGCGGCGGCAAGATTTACCTCGGCCTTTTTCAGGATCTCCAGTGCCAACACCTCGGACTCTTTCATCGCGCCGCGGAAGTCCTGGTAGGCCTCGAGGATCCGGTTCTCGCGCTGGATCTGATCGTTGGTCGATGCCGTGACGTCCAGATAGATCTCCTTGATCTTGTCGAAACGGCTCGGTATGTCACCGCGGGTGACCTTCATCCAGACATTGCTGACCCGCTCGAAGGTGTCCAGATGGCCATCTTCGATCTGGTCCACCATCTTCTTGGCATCATCACGGATACTGTTGAAGGCGTTGGTGATCTCCTCGTAGCGTTCACCGACCTCCATCGCCTGTACCTGCTCACGCACGACATCATTGAACAAGGAGGCCTTGTCGAGCGTGCGCGCAATTGCAGCAACACGGGCCTCATCGAGATCAGAAATCAGGTTCAGCAGCACGATGATCGGCGCCTCCTGACCGTCGCCGTCTGAGGGGACCAGCCCCAGCTCGTGCAAGGTGTTCATGGCCTTGTCGAGGTACTGCATCGGACTTGTTGTCATATTGGTGGCTCCTTGAGAAAACCCGGTTTTGGTTCATCGCCGTTGTCCCCGGCGTTGGATTGTGTTGGTCGATGTGAACCCTGAGCGGGACTCCGTCCGCCCATCCTATGCTGTTGACGGCCGAATGTGGATACCCGGCGAATGCCGGAGCGGTGCGAGAAGCTCAGACCTGAAAGACGTAGGTGCCCGGCGCCTCCTCGAAAACCGGATAGCCCGCGCCGGCAGCGCCCATCTCGGCCGGTGCCACACCACCCGTTGAGTGCCCCGTCAGCCAGGCCTCCCATGCAGGCCACCAGGAGCCCTCCCGCCGTTTCGTGTTCAGTTGCCAGGATTCCGGATCGATATACACCTGATCACATTGAGCCGTTGCCACCTGATAGCTGCGCCCCCGATGCCCGGGTTCACTGACGATTCCGGCATTGTGCCCACCGGTAGTCAACACAAAGGTCACTTCGCGGGATTTCGCCAGCAGGTTGATTTTGTAAACGGACTGCCACGGTGCCACATGGTCCTTGGTTGTGCCGATCGCGAATATCGGGACATGGATATCGTTGAGAGCAACGGGGCGCCCATCGACCTGGTAGCGTCCGGCGGCGAGTTCATTGTTCAGGAACAGCTTGCGCAGATACTCGGTGTGCATGCGATAAGGCATGCGGGTCTGGTCGGCATTCCAGGCCATCAGGTCCATCGGCGGCCGACGATCGCCCAGCAGATATTCACGTACCATGCGGGACCAGACGAGATCGTTGGAACGCAGCATCTGGAATGCTCCGGACATCTGATGGGTATCGAGCACACCGCGACGCCACATCATGCTCTCGAGGAAACTCACCTGTTCCTCGTTGACGAACAGCATCAGCTCGCCTGCTTCGCTGAAATCTATCTGCGCCGCCAGCAGGGTAATCGTCTTCAGGCGTGCATCGCCGTCACGCGCCATCGCAGCGGCGGCGATGGCGAGCAGGGTTCCGCCAAGACAGTAACCCACGGCATGGATCCGGCGACCCGGCTGGATGGCCTCGACGGCGTCGAGTGCCGCCATGATGCCCAGGCGCCGGTAGTCTTCCATACTGAGCTCACGGTCCTCACTGGTCGGATTGCGCCAGGAGATCATGAACACTGTATGCCCCTGCTCGACCAGATACTTGACCAGTGAATTATGCGGTGAGAGGTCCAGAATGTAGTACTTCATGATCCATGCCGGAACAATCAGCAACGGCTCTGCCTGCACCTCAGGCGTGGCCGGGGCATACTGAATCAGCTCAATCAAACGATTGCGGTAGACCACACGGCCGGGGGTCCTGGCGACGTCTCTACCGGGCTGGAACTCCTCCGCACCTGCGGGCCTCTCCCCTCTCGTCAGTCGCAGCCAGTCGTCCCGCCAGTTTTCCCAGCCACGCAACAGATTCCCCCCCCCCTCACGCAGGGTGGTATCCGCCACTTCCGGGTTGGTCAGTGGGAAATTGGCTGGTGACACCAGATCCAGCAGCTGGCGGGTGACGAAAGTGACCACATCCTTGCGTTCTTTCGACAAGGCCGGCACACCGGTGGTCGCATTTGCCCACCATTGCTGTGTCAACAGAAACGACTGGCTCATCAGATTGTAGGGCCACCGGCTCCAGCCGGCGTAGTGGAAACGCTTGTCCTGCGGCAAAGGCTCTATGGCGGGTGGTGTGTCTGGATCGGCCAGCGACTGCATCGTGTAGAGGGCCATACGCACCGCCTTGCGTGCCGCCTTTTCAGTCAGCCGGGCATGCGTTCCCGGTGACCATGCAAGCTTGACCCACCAGTCCAGAAAAGCCAGCGGTATCACTCGCGGATCGGTCCCTGCCGTGAAGTTCGCGATGTGCGCGTTGAACAGCCTGTCCAGGATCTTCGCAACCTCTGGACTGTAGGTCGATGGCGGTAGAGCATCGACCACGTAGGGGACCCGACCACGCGGCCCGGGTTGGGCTTTTCGCGTGCCTACGGCCGGCGCAGCTTCGCCCCGGGGAGTTGGTGCACCATCTCTTCCGGCAGGCGCAACGAACGGAATGAGATCAGCGGCCATGACGGTAGATCTCCCGGTACGGGCCTTCAGTGGCCCCTCATCTCAATTATATGCTGCGACGCACAAGTGTGCCGCTTCTATCTTGATGACGGTGCCGGCTAAAACGGGGTCTGAACCCGTTTCTGCGGCGAGAGAGTCACAGCGTGGTAGTAAATGGTTGCACGGAGACGGTTTCGCCCTCGGCCACACCATCGCATTTCTCGGTGAGCAGAATGTAGCAATTGGCCCGGCTCATCGAGGTCAGGATGCCCGAGCCCTGCGCACCGGAAGGGCCCACGGTCAGCCGTCCATCGTCGTCATACGCGAGAATTCCGCGCACAAACTCAAAGCGACCCGGCCGCTTCTTGAGGGTGCTGCGGGCACGTGCCTGCACAACGAGCCCTTCCGGCCAATTCCCGCTGGCCAGGTAAGCCAATGCCGGACGCACAAACTGATGAAAGGTCAGCATCACGGCTACAGGATTGCCGGGCAATCCGAAAAAGATGGCCTTACCCATGCGGCCAAAGGTCAGCGGGCGGCCCGGTTTCATGGCGATGGTCCAGAAAGACATCTTGCCCAGATCTTCAAGAATTTCCCGGGTGTAGTCCGCTTCTCCGACGGAAACGCCGCCCGACGTGATAACGACGTCTGCAATACCGGATGCACGTCGGAAACCGTCTTCCAATGCCTTGCGATTGTCTTTGATGACGCCCAGGTCGATAACATCCATACCCAATTCCTCGAGCATGGCAAAAAGGCTGTACCTGTTGCTGTCGTAGATCTCACCCTCGGCAAGCGTTTCACCGATGGAACGCAGCTCGTCACCAGTGGAAAAGAAGGCAACCCGGGGCCTTCTGCGAACCGCCAGCTCGGCGAAGCCCAGCGAGGCGAGGACACCCAGATCTGCAGCCCCTAGCAACCTGCCGGCTTTGAAGACACAGCTGCCCTGCGCGATATCCTCACCGGCCTGACGTACGTTCTGGCCAGTGCGATGCCGCGAGTCCAAGCGGACCCGGTCATCACCCAGCTTCTCGACCTGTTCCTGCATAACCACAGTATCGGTACCCTGGGGCATCGGCGCACCGGTCATTATCCGGATACATTGTCCGGTCTCACAGACATCGGGCACCTTCTTGCCGGCAAAGGCTTTCGCGATCACCTGGTAGCTGCGCGCACCCTCACTTGGCAGATCCGCACCGGCCAGCGCGTAACCATCCATCGCGGAATTGGTATGACTGGGCACATCGATCGGTGACAGGCAGTCCTCGGCCAGGACGCGCCCCAGGGCCGAGCGTATCGCCACCTGCTCCCGGTCCTTTATCGGAACCATCGTCTGGCGGATAGCGACCTTCGCCTTTTCGACAGACAGAGAGAAAGGATCGGAGTCGTCCGCACAGGACGCTCGTCGTGATACATCATTCGACATCGCAGGGACTTCCTTCAGCAGGCCACATCGGGCTTGAGCCCTTTTTCCCGCCCGATGAACTGCAGAACGAATTCGGCAATCTCGGCGGGATCGTTGATCGACAGACGCGGCAGGCCGCCTGGGTCTCGGGCCAGTTCACCATGATCCGTCGCAATCGCTACGATACTCGGATCGGTGGGAAAAAACAGCGGCCGCCCCATCGCGGGACGATGCAACTCGATCTTCGGAAAAAGCTCGCCCTTGAACCCTTCCACCAGAACCAGGTCCAGTCTCTCCGGTTCCAACACCGACAGGACCTCCGCCAGCCCGGGCTCCTGCTGATGATCCGGGCACTCACGTATCCAGCCGATCCGGCACCTGCCTGCAACCAGCATTTCGTCCGCACCGGCCGTACGCAGTCGGTAACTGTCTTTTCCGGGCTGGTCCATCTCGAAGGCATGGTGCGCATGTTTGACCACTGCGATGCGCAGGCCGGCCGCTTTGAGCAATGGCAGCAGCTTGAGCAGCAGGGTGGTCTTTCCGGTGCCACTGAACGCAGCAAATCCAACGAGCGGTACAGAAAATTCGATTGTCCCAGAATCCATCGGCTAGCCCCGTCCTGCACTCGCATAGTCTTCGGGCGTATTGATGTTGCTGAACTGCGCCGGGACATCACTGAAATCGACCGTCACCCAACGATTGCGCGGGTACCAGCGATCAATCTTGCGCTCACCCTGTTCCAGCGCCTGCCGAAGATCAGACACCACACCCCGATGCAACAATGCGTACACGGGTTGAAGTCGCTGTCCGTCCTGTGCCACTGCGATCTCCGCATCGGCTGCAGTCAGCCCCGCGGCAAGGCGTTGTGCGAGGTTGGCCACAACAAACGGCCCGTCACATGGCAAGGTAAGCAGGTACTCTGTCCGCATCTCTTCCAGACCGGCCAGAAATCCAGCCAATGGGCCCTGAAAATCGTCCAGCGGATCGGCGATCACAGGAAATCCCAGTCGCTGATACTCCTCGAGGTTTCGATTGGCGCTGATCAGGACGCTGCCGACCTGCGGCAGGATCGCCTTTACCACATGACCGATCAGGGTCTCATCGGCGAACGGCAGCAGCCCCTTGTCCTTGCCACCCATACGCCGGCTCTTGCCGCCGGCCAATACCAGTGCCGTGATGTCCTGTCGGTCGATCAAATGCGCTTCCCCGGTTTCATGCCGTTCCTCTGACGCGATGCCCGATAGGCGTCACCTTGTCCGGCAGTTCCGTCGGCGCAAGACCACTTTCTCTCAAGCGGCCGTCATGCAGTTCCAATGTGCGCTCAGACACCCCACTGAAGGCCTGTGGATCGTGGGTCGCAACCAGCAGGGCCATACCTTGCCCCTTCAGTGCCTGCAATAACTCCACCGTACGTTGCCGACAGGTCGTGTCCATGTTCGCAGTAGGTTCATCCAGCAACATCACGCGCGGACCACGCAACCATGCCCGTACGAGCGCAACTCGCTGGCGTTCACCCCCGGAAAGCTGGTGAACCGGCTGCTCCGAAAGATCCGCAAGACCCGACCATTCGAGTCCCTCGCGAATACGTGATTGACGCGCTGCGCGTGTACCACTCAGCGGGTAGTTGAGGTTGTAGCGGACACTGCCTTCAAACAGATAGGGCTGCTGATGCAGATAGATACACTCGGCCAACAGCCGTTTCTTCGCCTGACGCCATCGGCGAACCGTACCATCTACGGTGACGTCGGCCTGATCGGGGCGTTCCATCCCGGCCAGGATACGCAACAGCGTCGACTTGCCTGCACCGTTCCTGCCGCATAAAAGCAGGCATTCACCGGCCGTGAGTGATATGTCGACAGCTTCGAGAATCCGACGTCTGCCGAATTTTTTGTGGATGTTGCGGCACAATAACTGGTTCACGCCACCGGTCTCCCCTTTCCTTGCACCAGTTGCAGCAGGCCGTTCAACAGGAAGGCCATGGCCAGCAGGACCAGCCCCAGCGCGATGCCCTGAGCAAACTCACCCTTGCTGGTTTCAAGTGCGATCGCCGTAGGGATGTTGCGTGTGTAATGCAGAATGTTACCGCCGAGCATCATGGAGGCACCCACCTCGGCGATAATCCTACCGAAACCGGCCAACAGCGCGGCCAGCAGACCAAAGCGCGCCTCACGCATCAGGGTCAGCATCGACCGCAGGCGCCCCGCACCCAGCGTACGTGCTGTCTCCCAGGCGCGGCGATCCGTTGCCTGTAGCGACGAGTGCCCCATCGCCACCAGGATCGGCAGTGCCAGTGCAATCTGGCCGATGATCATCGCCGGCTGGGTGAACAGTAGCTGCCATTCACCCAGCGGGCCCTGGCGTGACAACAGAATATACAAGGTCAGCCCCACAACCACCGCCGGGAAAGACAACAATGTGTTGAACATCGTGATCAGCAACCGCCGGCCGGGGAAACGGCCATAGGCCAGCAAAAACGCAATGCCGATCGCGACGGGCGTGGCTAACGCGATCGCTGTGAGTGAAACCCTGAAGGAGATCCCGATAATCTCCCACAGATTCGGGTCTCCTCCGAACAGTAGTGCCAGTGCCTGCAGTGTGCTATCCGAGATCGAACCCATACCCGTTGCGCGCTGCGCCGCTCAGCGCCCTGCCACGATCGCGGCCGAAGGCGTAAACAGCTGCTCACCGGATTTACGGAATGCCGCGATCGCCTCTTGTCCCTCGCTACCCCTGATCCACCCGATCAGTGCACGCGCCGCCTCGTGGTTGAGATCCGGGTAACGCGTCGCACTCACCTCGATGATTGCATACGGGTTAAACAACGCTTCATCGCCCTGATAAGAGACCATGAGCCGGCTTTTATCGCGATAGGCAAGCCAGGTTCCGCGGTCTGTCAGGGTGTATGCGTGCATCTCGTCGGCCATCTGCAGGACCTTGCCCATCCCCTGCCCCGCTTCACGGTACCAGGAGCCACCGGGTACAACACCCGCGTGCTTCCATAGCGACAGCTCTTTCTTGTTTGTCCCCGAATCATCACCACGCGATACAAAGGTGTATTGGCCAGCCGCAATGCGGCCTAGCGCATCGGAAACGTCCTGGGCGGTGGTAAGGCCCGCCGGATCTTCATCCGGGCCGACCAGCACGAAGTCGTTGAACATCACCGGCAGTCGCTGCTCACCATAGCCTTCTTCAACAAATCTCTGCTCTGCCGCCGGTGCATGAACCAGAACCACATCGACATCGCCATCCCTTCCCATGCGCAAGGCCTTTCCGGTTCCGACTGCGATCACATGGACTTCATACCCTGTGGCCGCCTTGAAGCGCGGCAGCAGATCATCGAGCAAGCCGGAGTTCTCAGTACTGGTCGTCGTCGCCAGCCTGAGCGTCCTGGCTCGATCGAAATCAGCCAACACCGTGAAACTCAGGGCGAAGAACAACAGCTTTATCAGTATTCCCTTAAACAGCATCCCGCTTCGCGTCCGCATCAATTCCCCCGGCTTGCTTGTGTTCTCGCTTGTCGCTCCACCCGATGCAAATCCAGTGCCAGGTAAATAGCCTATCTGGAACTCTTCCGAACGCTACGCGCTTACACCGGACGCAGAAGTATACCCTGACAACTGAGTGCCTTTGGCGCTACCTGTTTAGGTCGCGAAGGGACAAAATGTCGCAAAGTTGTCTAGACTGCAAAGACACAATAGCCCACAACGCCGAAGTTTTTGCTGCCGGGTGCGGAAAATCAGTAGGCGATTTCCGCTTTTTTCCGCAGCACAAGAATACACGTGGGCCAGCCCGATAATTATTTAAACAACTCAAAGGGTGACAATGGCTTGTACCACAGAGAATCTTCACACGACGTTTTCGGACAACAAGCCTGCTGAAACGAATTCGACTGAGAAGTCGAAGCGTTTGAGTTCCGTCCTGATCGTCGACGACGCACCGGAGATCGTCGGTTCGCTTCAAAAAGGACTTGCACAGCAATTCAGTCTGATCGAGATCGCATCAGATACAGATGCCGCCGATGCACTCCTCAGCCGCTGCCATTTTGACCTCATCATTCTGGATATCCGACTGCCAAACGGTTCCGGGGTCGAATGGGTAAGTGGCTTGCGTGACCAGGACTATATGGCGCCGGTCATATTCATGGCCACCCATGGCGATATGCAGACAGCCATTACCGCATTGCGTGCCGGCGCCTCCGATTTCATCCTGAAACCGTTCAGCGTGGAACAGATGCAGACAGCTGCCAAACGTTGCATGGAACGCCAACAATTGCAGAAGGAGAATTTTCTGTTGCGGCGGCGGGTCGGTGATACCAACGAAGGCAGCGATATCATCGGCTCCTGTGAGATCATCCTCGGCGTTTGTGAAGTCATCAGGCGGGTGGCGCCCATGCCTTCGACCATACTTATTCACGGCGAGTCCGGCACCGGCA
>Ga0316189_10004505_pt1 | contig 13393 bp, 5 predicted proteins | sample LowCovwburrow_MG_FD_204930 | JGI IMG/M metagenome (GOLD analysis project Ga0316189, IMG submission 204930) | Coastal sediment microbial communities from Maine, United States - Lowes Cove worm burrow | ecosystem: Environmental > Aquatic > Marine > Coastal > Sediment | place: USA: Maine... | reverse complement strand
GGGGAGGGCTGCCGGGTCGCCGGCGCGGGCGTGGTGTGCAGCGTCGGTCGCAGCGGCGGGCGCAAAGCAGGCGCCGAAGAGCGCGCCGCAGAGGGCCGCCGCGGTCACGACGCTGATGGCAGGGACGGGGCGCATGGGGAGTGACACGCACCAGTCGACGCGGCGATCTCTGCGACCTGTGACCGGCCGCATCGGCCCGGCGCTTGTCGTCGCGCCGCGGGGCCGCTATGTCGGGCCTATGGCAGCGGAGCTCCTCCCGATCCTCGATGTCGCAGCTAGGCGGCCGGCCCTGATCGTCGGCGAGCATCGGCTCTCCGCGGCGGACTTGGCCGCGGCTGCGGCCAAGCACAGGGACTTTCTCCGCGACCTCGGCGTGCGTCCGGGGGATCGGGTCGGGGTCGTCGCCGAGGGATCGGCCGAGGCTGCGATCGCCCTGGTCGGCAACGTCACCTATGGGGTCGTGAGCGTCCCGCTCAACCCCAAGCTCGGCCGTCGGGAGCTCGACCACATCCTCGACGATGCCGCGCCGACGCTCATCCTCAGCAGCGCCGAGTGGCCCTCGGTCGGCTGGGATCGGCCGATCCGCAAGGTCACCTTCGGCGTCTGCGCTGGCGCGGAGCTCAGGGCTGACGAGGCGGGGCCCGGCGACCGTGGTGACGGGGAGACGACGCCGCCGGTTCGCTCGGCCGGGCCCGACACGCCGCTGCTGATCCTCTACACGTCCGGGACCACAGGGGCGCCGAAGGGGGCCGTGCTCACCGTCGGCAACATCGCCAGCAACCTCGACGGGCTCGCCGAGGCGTGGGCGTGGTCTGAGGCTGACCGAGTCGTCCATGCGCTGCCGCTCTTCCACGTCCACGGTCTGGTGCTCGGCCTCTTCGGGGCGCTGCGGGCGGGGGCCTGCCTCCACTGGATCCCCCGCTTCGATCCGCGCGCGCTTCTCCAGGCCCTCGCGGGGGGCGGGACGATGCTCTTCGCGGTGCCGACGATGCACCACCGGATCGCCGAGTATGTCGAGCAGACCCCCGACCTCGACCCCGAGCTCGCCGCCGGTCTGCGCTCGGCGAGGTTGCTGATCTCTGGATCGGCGGCGCTCAGCGGGCGCGAGCACCAGCGCCTCGCGGGTCTCTCCGGGAGGGGGGTCTACGAGCGCTACGGTCTGACAGAGACACTCATCAACTGCGCCGTTCGGGTCGACGGTCCGCCGCAGCCGGGCTATGTCGGCCCGGCCCTGCCGGGGATCGAGCTGCGCTTGGTCGACGACGAGCGGCGACCGACGATCCCCGCGGATGACCGGACGATCGGCGAGGTCGCGGTCCGCGGGCCCAACGTCTTCGCCGGATATCTTCACCGGCCTGAGGCGACCGCGAAGGTGCTGGACTGCGAGGGATGGTTCTACACTGGCGACCTCGCGACCTGGCGGGAGGACGGGGCGGTGCGGATCGTCGGTCGCCGGGCGACCGATCTGATCAAGTGCGGCGGCTACAAGATCGGCGCAGGTGAGGTCGAGGGGGCGCTCTTGGAGCATCCGGCGGTCCGTGAGGCGGCGGTGATCGGCGCTCCCGACGAGGATCTCGGCGAGCGGATCGTGGCCTTCGTCGTCGTCCGCGATCCGAGCGCGCGACCCAGGGCTGAGACCCTCATCGACTGGGTCGCCGGGCTCCTCGCCCCGCACAAGCGGCCGCGGGCCGTGGTCATCTGCGAGGCTCTGCCGCGCAACCCGATGGGCAAGGTGACGAAGGGGGTGCTCAAGGAGCAATGGGCTGCGCAGGGCTGGATCTCTCCGTCGACCTCCTAGCGGCGCGCGCCAACGCCCGGTACTCTCCGACCGCCTGCGTCACGTCGCGGGCAGGAGATGAACACTAGGATGGGATTTCTCAACAAACTCTTCGGCGGCGGCACCAAGCTGGAGCTGACGCTTGACGCCTCTCAAGCACCTGCGGGCGGGGTGCTCTCCGGCACCCTCACGCTCCGCGGCGGTAAGAAGGACCTGACCCTGACCTCGCTCAAGGTCCGCCTCCTCTATCTCCTAGTCCGGAGCTCCGAGGGCTCGTCTCTGCCCGAGGTGAAGACCAACATGCTGATCGATCAGACGCTCGCCGAGGGCGAGTCGCTGCCGGGCGGATCGAGCCGCGACTATGAGTTCAGCTTCCAGCTCCCCGCCGATCTCGACCCGAGCGGGGACGGCGTCTCCTACAAGGTGATGGCCGCCGCTGACATCCCCAAGGTCGCCGACCCGACGGCCGAGGCGACCCTGACGATCGTCGAGGGCGCGGGGATGGATCTCGACACCCTGACCCTCGAAGATGTCTACGCGCGCTGGCCCGACCTGCGCAGCGATGACGAGGAGGAGCTGGTCGAGGCCCTGCGCGAGGTGATGCTCGCCTGCTACAGCGAGCGCGACGGTCTCCAGGTGATCGAGCCCGTGCTCGCCAAGCACATCCGCACCGGTTCGCCCGAGGTCCGGACTCAGGCCCTAGAGGCGTGGGCGAACCTCCTCGACGACTGCGCCCGCAAGGAGCACATCGCCTTCCTTCGGGAGCTCGCGGCGGGCTGGGGCGATGACCTCGACTTCCGTCGCGAGGTGATCACGGCGGCCGCCAAGTTCGCCGACGAGGGGGCGCTGCCGCTGATCAAGGAGCTCGCCAAGTCCGACGACGAGAGGATCCGCCAGGAGGTCGCCGACCAGCTCCGCTTCGCCGCGGCCGACTCATTTCGCGGCAAGCTCGGGGTGCTCGAGTCGATGATGGATGATCCGTCGCCCGCTGTCCGGGCGGCGGTCTTCGGGGCCTTCTCGGACTTCCGCGACAAGAAGAAGCTGATGAAGATGGTCGCCGAGCGGATCGACACCGATCCGAGCGAAGAGGTCCAGGCGGCCTGCATCTCGACCCTCGCGCTCATCCACTACGATGGGCTGGCGGAGCTGCAGCGGTCGACCTTCGCCAAGCACCTGGCGAACCCGAACCAACGGGTCCGCAAGGAGATCGCCGAAAACCTGAACACGTTCGCGGAGACGGACATCGAGACGGTCCGCGGCCTGGCCCAGCGCCTGCTCCAGGACAGGGACGCGGAGGTCCGGCGGACGACGGTCTGGCACTTCGTCAACCTCAGCGAGTACCCCGCGCTGGCGCCGCTCGGAAAGGCGGCGGCGGAGAATGATCCGGTCGCGAAGGTCCGGGGCGACGCGCTCTTCGGCCTGAGCTCGATGCTCCCGGTCGCCGACCTCGCCGCCTTCTACCGTGGGCGTCTCGTCGCGGACCCGACCTCGGAGGTGGCGTGGGGAGTCCTCTCGGGTCTCCGTGATCACGGGGATACGCCGGAGGGGCAGGCGCTCCTGCGGGAGCTCTGTGGTTCGCCGCATGCCGATGTTGCCTCGTCCGCGCGTGAGGCGCTGGGCGACGCCTAGAGCCTCGCTCCAAGCGATGACAAGAGACAGCTCGGAGGGCGCTCAGGCGGGCTCCGAGCTGTCTCTTTGAGGGGTGCTGAGGCCGCCCCCTAGGAGCAGGATAGGGTCAGGAATCGGGGCTTTGCTGTCTGGATCTCGCGCGTCGTACGTGCAACGATGACCACATGTTGCGTGCGCTCGCCCCGTTTGCCTCTGCGTTTGTTTGTTTCGCCGGGTTCTCTGCCCTCGTTTCCGCGGAGGGGTTGGACCAGGGTGAGGGTGTGCTCTTTGGGCAGCCAGTCGCCGAGGCGCCAGAGCTCAGCGATGAGGAGATCGAGGAGCGCCGCCTCGCCCTCGAGGCGATGTTCGAGGAGAAGGGCTGGCAGCAGGAGGGCAGCGTCGTCGGGCCGGCGGACCTCTTCGCCGACGGACCCGATCCGCAGGCCGCTCAGGCGGCGGACTGGGACTACCCCCCGCACCGGGCGACGATCTTCCTCAACTTCTTCGGCGGGGAGATGACCAACGGCACCAACGCCTCGTTGATGGAGTCCGGGTGCATCGCCGGGAAGATGATGTATCCCGGCTTCAACGGCGGCGAGGCCAAGGCGCTGGCGATCATCGAGACCTTTGAGAGCAAGCTCGCGCCCTACGGGGTCCGGGTCGCCTACGACAAGGCGCCGCCGCCCGAGCTCCCCTATCAGATGGTGATGATGGGCGGTCAGCCCACCGACGTCGGCTTTGGCAACGGTACCCTCGGGGTCTCCTGCAGCAGCGACTGCGGCGATCGTTGGTGGCGTGACACGACCCTCGCCTTCACCGAGGCGTCGAACCAGACCAACGTGCTCGCGACGACCGCGCTCCAGGAGGCCGCCCACGCCTTCGGGCTCGGCCATATCGACGGCTCGGGGATGATCATGTACCCCTTCGCGACCGCCGGCTCCAAGGCCTGGGCCCAGGAGTGCACGGTCTACAACGACGCCACTGGCGGGATTAACTGCAAGCCGACACACGACATCTGGTGCGGCGGCGGTGCCCAGGACGACAACGCCGAGCTCCTCGCCTACTTCGGCGCCAACAGCCCGGACACAGAGCCGCCCGTCGTCGAGATCCTGACCCCCGAGGACGGGCTCGAGCTCGAGCCCGGCTCGGACATCGCGATCGAGGCTGAGGTCACCGACAACCACGACGGCGCCGGCTGGAAGATCATGATCTACAAGGACGGCGAGCTGGTCGATGATCGGCCCTCCTTCGTCTTTGAGAAGAAGTGGACCCTCTTCGGCCTCCCCGAGGGCACCTACCTGATCCGTGTCCAGGCGGTCGACCATGACCGAAACATCGGCGCCTCAGAGGTCACGGTCTACGTCGGCAACCCGGCGACGACGGCGACCGAGAGCGGCGGTACAGACGGCAGCGACGGTACGGCGGGGACGGACGGGAGCGGCGGTACGGCTGGGACGGACGGGAGCGGCGGCACGGACGGGAGCGGTACGGACGGGAGCGGCGGTACGGACGGTAGCGACGGTTCGGCCGGCAGCGCGACGACGACGGTCGGTGAGACCGACGGCGAGGATCCCGAGGGCTGCGCTTGCGTCAGCTCGGAGCGGCCGGCGACCGGCGGTCTTTGGCTCCTCGCTGGGCTGCTCGGGCTGCTCGGTCGGCGTCGTCGCTGAGCGGTCGACGCCGTCCTGGACGGGCACGCTCCCCAGCATCGGCCGCTGCGGGCGGGCCCGTTTCTCGTCCGCGAGGGGGCGGGCGAGGGGGCTGTGGTGAGGCCCCGTGCGCTCGCGGGGTAATCGTCGGTCCTCTTGGCGCCGACGAAGCGCCGGTATCGGGGGTATCGGGGCTATCGCGAGTCGCAGCCGAGCGGGACTCTTGCGACGGCCTCCGAGGCTCGCTCGGCGGGTTAGCCTCGCCCGTCCTCGACGCTCACGGGACGGGCGAGCTTGCTGAGGCGCCAGCCGAGCGCTGCCCACAGGAGAGAGAGCGGCGCGGCGAGCCAGGCGATCACGCCGAGGCTCAGGCCGAGGCCGGTCAGGCCGGCGAAGATCCAGCCGCCGAGGGCATCGCCGCCGCGGTAGACGACCGTGTCGATCAGGTTCTTCGCCTTGTAGCGAGCGGAGCGCGGCACGACGGTGAAGAGCACCTCTCGGGCCGGCTTGGCGAGGGCGTAGTGGCTGGCTCGGCGGAGGACCTGGAAGCCGAGGAGGATCGCGAGGGCGGGGGCGATGCCGAGGACGCCGAGGCCCACCGCGGTGAGCAGCGGCACCCCTGCGAGGCCGACGGCGAGGCCGAAGCGGCGGAGCAGACGACCGGTGAGCAGGGCCTGGACCCCGAGAGAGAGGGCGTTGACGGCGATGTCGATCCCCGCGAGGACCGCGGTCCGCGAGTCGTCGTCGGCAAAGCCGCGCTGGATCAGCGTCTCTTGCTCAAAGTAGACGACCGTCGAGGTCAGGCTCATCAGCAGCAGGTAGAGGCAGATCCCGGCGAGCATCGGGTTTTTCAAGACCTGACGAAAGCCCTCCCAGGCGCTGCCGCCGAGGGCGGGGAGGTCGGCCGGGCTGGACGCGTCCGTGGGAGGGCTCTGCCACAGCCTGCGGCCGGCGATGAGGGCCGCCAGGAGCATCGCTGCGGCGATCAGGAGGAGGTGGTCAGCGACCAGGAGGGTCGCGACGAGGGCGGCGATGCTGGGCCCGACGAGGGCGCCGACCGAGCCGCCGAAGGCGATGAGCCCGAAGAGCCGGTGGGCGTCGGTGGTCCGCATCCGGTCGGCGAGCACCGACCAGAGCAGCGACACGGCGACCAGGTTAAAGACCGAGATCCAGACGAAGAACGCGTAGGAGGTCCACAGGCGGGCGCCGAATTGGAGGCCGCACCAGAGGCCGACGAGGACCAGCGCGCAGGCCCCGTAGACCACCTGGACGAGGCGCGTGCGGCCGAGTCGCGCAGAGGCCCAGCCGACGATCGGAGCGGCGATGAGAACGCCGATGAAGGTGGCCGTGAAGAGCCAGGGCAGCTTGCCGATGCCGCCTGCGATGCCGAGGGCGTCCCGGAGCGGTCGGAGCATCGAATTGGCGGTCAGGACCAGGGCGTAGACCAGCGCTGCGCGAAACACGAGGTCGCGCTCTCCGGGCCGGACATCGAGGGCTCGCGCGAGCCCTCGCCGAAGCGGGCCGAGGGTCTGCCGGGGCCGTTGTTCGCTCATCGTCCTACGACCCCCGGTGGGCGTTGGGTGTTGCGTCTAGGCGAGGTTTCCCACGAAACGAAACGCTCGTCCTCTCTGGTACGGTCGGAGGTGACATGCGAATGAAGCGTCGAGAGCTCCTCACCGGATCCCTGAGTGCGTCGCTGCTGGCCCTGGCGGGCTGCCGCGGGCGGGGGGGCGAGGTCGTGGACACGGCCCACGAGGGTGCGCGGGCTGAGGGGGCTGAGGGGGCGGGAGAGCCCGTCGAGACCAGCGACGCGAAGACCCTGCTGCTCCTCGGCGGGACCGGCTTCCTCGGGCCGCACATCGTCGATTCCGCGACCGCCCGCGGCTATACGGTCACGCTCTTTAACCGCGGCAAGACCAACACCCACCTCTTCCCGGAGCTCGAGAAGCTCCGCGGAGATCGGGACGGCGGGCTCGACGAGCTGCGCGCGGCGATCGCGGGCGGGCGCCGCTGGGACGCGGTGATCGACACCTCGGGCTACGTGCCGCGGATCGTCCGGGACTCGGCGACGTTGGTCGCCCCGGCGACGGACCACTACATCTTCATCTCGAGCATCTCGGTCTTCGCCGAGACCGGGAGGGTGGGGCTCGACGAGGGCTCGGCGGTCGCTGTGCTCGAAGATCCGACGGTCGAGGAGGTCACGGGCGAGACCTACGGGGCGTTGAAGGCCCTGTGCGAGGCGGCGGCCGAGGAGGCGATGCCTGGGCGTACCACCAACGTCCGGCCAGGTCTCATCGTCGGTCCTGGGGACCCGACCGATCGCTACACCTACTGGCCCGCGCGCCTCGACCGGGGCGGCCCGACGATAGCCCCCGGCCGCGAAGGTGATCCGGTCCAGTTCATCGACGCCCGCGACCTCGCGGCTTGGCTCATCACCTGTGTCCAGGCCCATCATCTCGGGATCTATAACGCGACAGGCCCGGCCGAGCAGACGACGATAGGCACGCTCGTCGAGGATTGTCGGGCGGCGGCGGGGAGCGACGCGGAGCTGGTCTGGATCGACGCTGAGTTCCTCGCCGAGCGGGAGGTCATGCCCTGGGTGCACATGCCGGTCTGGATCCCGCCAGAGAGTCCCGAGGGGGGCATCGGTCAGGTCTCGATCGCCAAGGCGTTGGCGGCTGGGCTCAGCTTTCGGTCAGGGCGTGAGACCGCCGAGGACACGCTGCTCTACTGGCGCGGGCTCCCGCAGGAGCGCCGAGACAAGCCGCGGGCTGGGCTCGATCCGGCCAAGGAGGCGGAGGTGCTCGCGGCCTGGGCAGCTCGTCCTGGGGTGGCCCAGGCGGCGCAGAGGGGCGCTCGCCAGCGCTTTGCCCTCTGCCCCCCGTCTGCGCCCCCGTTCGCGCGGCATTGCGGCGTAGAGTTCGCCTGAGCTCGTCGTTCGGCGGCTCACCACCCCACCTTAAACGAGACGAGGGCCCCGGAGGGCCCTCGCTGAGTCACGCGATGGTGACGCGATCGACTAGGGGCAGCCGATCGGCTCCGAGACGTCGAAGGTGAGCTTCGCGCTCTGGAGCTTGCCGGGGTCGCCGCCGACGGAGTCGCCGGCGCAGACCTGCCAGGTTCCGATCACGCTCTTGCCGAGGAACTCGGAGGCGAAGTTGACGCCGGGGCCAGAGCCCGGGTTCGGGCTGTACTCGCAGAGCATGTCATCTGCGCAGATAACCCCGTTGCTGTCCAGGGCGGCGCCCATATTCTCTGCGTCGTTCTGACCGCCGTCCTTGAAGGTGAGCGGTGCGGCTCCGGAGAGGTTGGAGCTGTCACCGCAACACCCGCTGCCATCATCGTTCTGGTCGTCGAACGTGGGACGGCTGAGGACCGTGAGAATGGTGTCGTCGGGCGCGATGACCTTGACCGTCATGTCACCGACCCAGGAGTGGTCCGCGCCGAGCTCGAGGGTCACGTTGTTGACGATCGTGAACTCGTCACCGGGATCCATGACCTCGAGGGAGGTGCAGAACATCGAGCCGAGGGTTCCGTCGTAGACGTTGTCTGGGATGTCCGCGTCGAGACCCTCGTTGGCGACCTCGATCGCCTGGGTCGGGATGCCCGGGCAGTTGAGCGGGTCGGAGACGATGTCGGTGCACATGGGCCCGAGGACGCTGAGGATCGCGGTTTGGTCCGGGTCGGACACACCAGCGGCCGTCATCGCGGTCACGAGGTCGCCGGCGAGGGCGGCGAAGTCGACGACGGTGACGGGCATGTCCAGGTCGTCGACCATGCCGGCGTGCGAGTCGCACATGTTCATGCACTGGTTGTCCAGGGCGACGCCGATGTCGATGCCATCGCCGGGCGAGTCGACCTCTTGGCCGTAGAGGATCGGCCCGTCGATCGATGATACCTGGCGAGAGAGACAGGTGTTGAGGCGGTCGAAGTCGGAGTTGCCGAAGAAGCCGTTGATCTCGACGTCGTTGGCGACGTTGTCGACGAAGGAGTCGACCTCGCCCGGCTTGCCGATGAGGGTGAGGATCGCCGGCTTACGGCCGACGCGCTGGTAGACGGTGCCGTCGTCGGTGGCGTCCTCGACGATGTCGGGGGCCATGGACGCGAGGATGTCGACGATCGCGGTCTTGTCGTCGTCGGTCAGGTTCGGCGCGAGGCCGGCCTGGTGGTCGTCCAGGGCGAGGCTGTAGTCGACGGCGAGGTCGCCGAAGTCCTGGGTGGAGATGCCCATGCCGGCGTGGGCGGTGAGCATGTCCATGCAGTCGTAGACGACATCGGGGCAGCCTGCGGCCTCGCCGATCTGCTTGTCGAGGCAGCCGATCAGGTTGGCGCCGTCGACATCGTCGTTGAGGAAGTAGCCGTTGATCTTCTGGTCGTTGAGGACCTTGCCGACGAAGTCGGTGTTGAGGGCGTTGATGCCGTCCATCTCGCCGAGGCGGAGGCAGAGGTTGTCCTCGAGCGGGACGCACGCTCCGTCAGTGCACATCTCGCCGTCGCCACAGTCGCTGTCCTCGACACACTCGGGACCCGTGGTGGTCGTGTCGGTGTCGGTGTCGGTGGCGGTCGGGTCGGTGTCGGTCGGGTCGGTGTCGGTCGGGTCGGTGTCCGTGGCGTCCGTGTCAGACTCGGACGAGATGGTGGTGGTGGTCGGCGTCGTCGTCTGGGTGGTGTTGGTGGTCTGGGTGGTGTTGGTGGTGTTGGTGGTGTTGGTCGTGGTCCCTGTCTCGGAGTCCGAGTCGGTACCAGCGGTCTCGCTCTCGGCGATGACATCGTCACCGTTGCAGGCGGCCAGCATGAATCCAAGGCAGAGCAGGGCGGGGAAGCGTGCGCGTCTCATCATCCAAGTTTCTCCAAAGTCGAAGGCGCACTATATCAGGGCAAGCGGATTTTGCTTCAAGATGAAAGTACACGGACCACGGTCTGTGACGACCGCAGCTCTGCACCTCCGCATCGGTGTGTGTCGTTGGATCGCGAGGGAGTTGAAGAGCTGACTTGGTCGCGCTCAAGATCGCGCGGAAGGGGTGATTGCGGCCGCTAGAATGAGTTTTAGAGGGGCGTAGCGCGTCGATCTGAAGTGGCTCGAATACGCGCTTGCCTCTCCCTCAAACTTAACGGACATGTCCATGTGAACATGTGTCCGACGGGGCACCCTGAGCTGTACAGGCATGGGGTCGACGGACCACGATGGACGGCGGGAGACCGCGATACAGTGCGCAGGATGCAACTGTGGCGTGCACGCTGTGAGTGCGCACCTTCGTGCACGCTCGATCGAGGCGGACGCCCTCATCACCGCCTCTCGCCGGGCACACGGCGATGGAATTCCAGCGCGACGGGGCCTCGCCCCGCGAACCGGGCGGGCGACAACCCTTTAACCGATCCGGGCGACCAGCGCGTCGAGGGTCGCGGGGTGCTCGGCGAGAAGCTCGGCGAGCGGCGAGGGTGGGGCGCTGGGAGAGGCGTGGCCGGTGGAGCTGGGGGTCGACGCAGGGGCGCTCGTCTCGGACCAGCTCACGCCGAAGCCGAGACGCGCAGCGAGTGCGTCGAGCGTGCCCCGGTGCTCCCGGAGGAGGCCGTCGAGGGCAGCCTCGGCCGGCGATAGTCCGGCGGTCGGGGCTTTCTGCGGGCTCTCGCTCGCAGGCGCCAGGGCGGGCAGCTCGCGCTCCCAGGGGAACTCCCAGCGCGGCAGCTCGCCGAGGCCGCGGGGGAACGCGAGGCCAGCCTCGCGCAGCAGGCTCTGGGTGAGCTGACCGCCGAGGGGGCGCAGCGTGACGACCAGGGTCGGCAGCCAGGGGACGAGGACCTCGTCCGGAAGCGCGCCGAAGGCCCGCGAGAGGAGCTCGACCGCGATCCGAGAGATCCTCGGCGTGAACTCCAGGGCGAGGAGAAACCCGGCCATGTACTCCGGGAAGGCCGGCAGGAGCATGGGGTGCCCCATCAGGTGGAGGAATTCCTCGCGGACCTGGTCCTCTGTGCGGAGGCCGACGATCCACTCGGCGGCCCAGAGGAGGGAGATCTTCGCCGGGTCCTCGGGCTCGGCGAGGTCGAGCGCGATCAGGAGCTGGCTGCGCTCGCAGCCCATCGACATGGCGAGCGCCTCTTGGGTGAAGATGAAGGCGAGCATCGCCGCGAGCTGCTTGGGCGAGGTCCCGCGATCGGTGAAGGCGCTCGGCAGCAGCGTCGTGTAGTGACGGTAGCCGGTGGAGACGAAGCCTTTGATCCAGCTCGCGAGGCCGATCGTCCGATAGAAGTGGACGAGGGCCCGGACCCGCTGGAAGATCTCGGGCGCGTCGGCGGCCCCGATCTCGCTCGTGAGCAGCTCGGTCGCCCGCAGCCCGATCTCGCGGGTGAGGCGGCCGCTCTTAAGGTAGAGGAGCGAGTCCTCGGCGGCCTTGAGGGCGCTCGCGGCCCGGGCGGTCGCCTCGTAGGCGGCCTTCTTGAGCTTGCGCTCGAGCACCTGCTCGACGGTCATGCCCTCGTAGCCGAGCTGGATCAGCGCCGACTGGTGCTTGCCTATCCGGATGTCCCACGACTCCTGCTTGGGCTTATGGCCGAGGCTGCGCTCGCCCATGATCGGCCGGACGTCGACGCCCAGGTAGCGCAGTCGCCACAGCAGGTCTGAGGCCGGGAGCAGCTCCGGATGGTTTTGGATGTCGAGGAGCGCGCGCTCGTTTTTGGTCGAGCGGATGTTGACGCCGAGCACCGCGAGGCGGTCGTAGACGTCTTGGGCCAGCGGCGGCAGCGACTCGTAGCCGACCCGGCCGAGGCGATCACCGCCGAGCAGGATCTGACAGATCCGCTGGATGTTGCGCTTGCGCGGGGTCTTGTCCTTTTCCAGGCAGGTGATCGCCGCGTCTTGGAAGTCGTAGGGGGTGGGGTGCGGACGATCGCGGAGGCTGGCGAGGAGGTTCGCCGTGTGGTGGATCGCGATGGTGTCGGCGGTCGACGCCATGTAGCCGTTTTTGCGGGCGAGGCGGACGACGTCGACGCACCACTGCATGAGCTGCTCGTCGTCCCGGGCGACGAAGGTCGGCGGCCGGCTGAGGAAGTCGCTCAGGCCTCCGCGGGGCTCATCCTCGCCGCCTGGCTCCAGCTTTGGGCTGCTCGCCTGCGCCTGCGCGGCGGTCCTCTTGGCGGCGGTCTTCTTGGCGGCGGTCTTCTTCTTCTTCGACGGCGTGGCCGTGGCCGCGGGCGTCTGGATCTTGAAGGGCTTGAGCTTGAGCGCCGCGAGGGCCTTCTCCCACGTCGACCTGGCGAGGGCGATCTCGCCGGCGGGGAGGCTGAACTGATGCTCGATCGCCGCGTAGCTCGAGGGCACAAGACCGTAGAACCACGAGGTCTTGGTGCGCGGGGTGATCGTCCACTCGATCTCCGCCTCGGCGCCGAACTCGGGGATCGGCGAGACCGCGTGGATCGCCCCGCAGATGTAGATCGCGTCCTTGGGGTCGATCCTGTGCTCGCGCAGGTAGGCGCGCATCTTGGCCCACATGTAGCGCTCGCGGGCCGCGTCGCGCTCGCGGTCGGCGTCGGTGATGCCGATCCGCCTCAGGAGAGAGCCTACAAGGAAGAAGACGTGGCGGTAGGTGTCGTAGTCGGCGGCGAGGGTCGGGCCCTCGACGTACTGGCTCCACCACTCGGAGTAGTGGCGGACCCGGGCGTTGCGGACCAGGACCTCGACAAACTCGGTAAAGGTCGGCTCGGTCGAGCCTATCTGGAGGCCGACCGCGCCGCCGTGGAGGTTGGCGGTGTCGCCCTTGCCCTCGCCCTCTTCACCCTCGTCCGCCGGATCGCCCTCGTCGAGCTCCGCGTCCGGCGTGCCGGGGGGCGGGCCCTCGCGGGGCATCCACTGGAACACATGATCGACCGAGCGATCGACGAAGACGAGCGGGGTCTCGGACTCGAGGGAGAAGGCGAGCGCCTGGTACTCGGCGGAGAACTGGGTCAGCGGCGCGACCAGGTTGAGCGGCGTCCACTCCGAGGGGAACGCCTCTGCCTCGGGGGCGTAGGCCTGGAGCGCGATCGGGAAGCGGCAGTGCTCGAGGCCTTTTAGGGCGGCGCCGAGATCCTCGCAGCCCTCCATAAAGATGACCTTCGGCGGCCGCTCGCGGAGGCGGCGGACCATGTGCAGGGCGGAGGCCGGCGAGTGGTGCTTGACCGGGAAGATCTCGACCGGCTCGGCGGCGGCGCGGTGGACATCGTCGACCATCGCCCGCATCAGATCGCCGAGGTGAGACGCGTCGCCGACGAAGGTCTCGGCGGCGGCCTCCAGCTGCTCGCGGAGCGCTGCTAGCGAGGGGCCTGTGGCGACCGATTCGAGGGTCTTTCGGCGTTTTGCCATCCGTTGGTTCGTCCGTCGTCCGTC
>Ga0316189_10004504_pt1 | contig 13394 bp, 16 predicted proteins | sample LowCovwburrow_MG_FD_204930 | JGI IMG/M metagenome (GOLD analysis project Ga0316189, IMG submission 204930) | Coastal sediment microbial communities from Maine, United States - Lowes Cove worm burrow | ecosystem: Environmental > Aquatic > Marine > Coastal > Sediment | place: USA: Maine... | reverse complement strand
GAAACGCTGCGGGCGTAGCTCAAACCCATTTGGGCATCTGTAAAGGTAATCAATCCAATGACAAACAATCCTGATAAAAGAGAAAACCCACTCTTCATTTCATTGGCTCTCAGTCTGGTTTTTCTATGCATGACCGCTGCTTGTGGCCCGTCAGCAGAAGACATGGCAGCAACGGATCAGGAGTGCAAACAGCTCGCATCTTCCAGATCTGGATATGACCCTTCAAATCCGGAAGGTAGTAAGAGCGCCGTCGGCAAGGGAGCGGCCATTGGTGCAGTAGGTGGTGCTGCAATAGGTGCGGTCACAAGCAGTAAAAGCAAAAAAGTTATCCAGGGCGCTGCCATCGGCGCAGCTGCCGGTGCAGGCGCGGGTGCTCTGAAAAACAATGAAGACAAAAAGAAAACCGAGCAGGCCGCTGCCAATTATCAAGTGGAGTATCAGCACTGTATGAAAGGTAACTGAAACTGGCAACGATCACACGATGAAGGACGGTGCACGGGTCAGTAACGACTCCCTTTACATGATTACTCACCAAAACTTACTAAAGACAGGATCGATCAATGACGAAATCAAACCATCGAAGCGTATTACTGCTGGTTGCCTGTTCGGTGATTCTGGCTCTGCCTGTAGCGGTGGCGAAATCGGATCAGGATAAGCCGAAACTGATTCTCCAGATCACGGTCGATCAGTTACGGGGTGACCTGCCAGGTCGTTATCTCGACCGCATGGGCGAGGGCGGCTTCCAATATCTGCTCAAAAAGGGCGTTGTCTATGCCAATGCCCACCACTCTCACGCCAACACCGAGACGATTGTGGGACACACCACCCTGGCGACCGGGGCACAGCCCGCGGTTCACGGCATGGTTGGCAACGTCTGGTTCGACCGTGGCAGCGGCGAGATGACTTACAACGTCGAAGACGAGCGCTATGGCCTGTTGACCCAGGGAGCGGATGTCGACAAGAGTTCGGAGATCGATCCAACCCAGAAGATTGCAACGACTGACGGCCGCTCACCCTCGGTGATTCTGGTCTCCACCTTTGGCGACGAACTGGCGATCAGCACCGCCGGCAAGGCGAAAGTGTTCGGAGTTTCCGTCAAAGATCGCGGCGCGATTTCGATGGCAGGCCACGCGGGCAAGGCATTCTGGTTTTCGAAGACCGCCAAGCAATGGATCACCAGCGAGTTCTACTACGATGACTATCCGGAGTGGGTGACCTCCTTTAACGAGGCAGATCCGACCAAACGTTTCGCCGATACGTCGTGGGAACTGTCGAATGAACGTTCGACCTACCTGTTCGGCGACCGCGACGACCAGGAATGGGAAACCAACCTGGAGCCGTACGGCAGGGTCTTTCCACATCCGTACGGGCCGGCGGACGGGGGGGGCTTCTCGACCTTTCTCACCCTGAGCCCGGCCGGAGACGAACTGACGCTCGATTTCGCCAAGGCACTGATTGAGAACGAGAGCATCGGTGCTGACGCGGTGACCGATTACCTGTCTGTCAGCTTTTCTTCCACCGACTACGTCGGGCACGTGTTCGGCCCATCCAGCCTCGAGTCCGAGGAGAACATGCTACGGCTCGACCGGACCCTGGCTGCCCTTTTCGAATACATCGACAAGAAAGTCGGGCTGGATAATACCGTAATAGTACTTTCTGCTGATCACGGCGGACCCGAGGCACCACCGGATCTTCAAAGGTACGGCTTCGATTCCCAGTATGTGGAACCGGACACCTGGGAAAAGAAAGCGGGTTTTGAGGCGCTGAAGAATCGATTCGGTATCGCCGAACCACTCATCCGGCAATACTCCCACCCCTACCTCTACCTGAACCGTGAGCTCATTGCAGAAGAAGGACTCTCGCTCGCTGAGGTCGAAGCTGCGGTCGCCACCGAACTGGTCAAATTCGAAGGGGTCGCGCTGGCCATCTCAAGCACGGCGATGACGGAAGGCCGCTTGCCCGACACGCCGCTGATGCGTTCGGTGCTGAACAACTACAATCCACGACGCTCCGGCGAGATCTATGTCGTTTTCCAGCCGAACTGGTTCATCAACGACTTCGACGGCCTCGAAGTGGCGGCGACCCACGGATCGCCCTGGCGCTACGACACCTTCGTGCCGGTCATTTTCGCCGGTGCCGGACTAAAACCACAGAAAATTTATAGGGAGATCCACACCATTGACGTGGCCCCTACCCTGGCTGCCATCGCGGGTAGCAAGCCACCCTCCGGAACCCGTGGCAAGGTTCTAGTAGAAGTTATGGATAATCAATGATCACTTTCACCGCAAACCAACGAACGAAGAAAAGTCTGTACACTCATACTGCTGAGGGGAATGGGTGTTTGCGTCCTATACTCTTGACGGAACGGAGAATAAATATGCTAAGAATATTCCAAACCTCGATACTCGCCCTCGTGATCCTCCTGAGCGGCTGTACTACGCTTACCGGCCCAAGCAAGAACAACCCACTGCCGAAATCGGAGCTGCGAACTGCGCTTGAGCAAATGCGGGCCGAGCCCGTAGAGATTGAACGCCCGGTCGTCGTCATCGACGGCTGGCTCAACTACGGCGGCGCCTCAGTCATTAAGCGCGAGTTGAAGGACCTCACTGGTGGTGAGGAAGATCTTTTCGTCAAGTACCACTACCCGCTGATCTTCACCACGCTCGAGAGCAATGCCCGAAAGATCGTCAAGATGGTCGAGGAGCGCTGGCCGAGCGACGATCCGGAGTGGACCACCGAGGTCGATGCGGTCGGCTTCTCAATGGGCGGTCTGATAGCGCGTGTCGCCGCCGAATCGCCCCGGGAAGGTAAAAAGCTACGCAAGCGATTGAAGGTCAAGCGCATGTTCACTATAGCCGCGCCCCACAAGGGCACCGGCTGGTGGATCCGTTGGGCCGCAATCGACCAGATGTCCTGGGCCGTAAGCATCTGGGGTGGCAGCTATCGATCGTGGCTCGATGAGCGCCTTATCGAAGCGGACTACGACCTCTACTGTTACGGTCAAGGCAACGACTGGATCGCCGGGAACAACTTCGAGGCGGCCGGTTACCCTGAGATCAAGGCGCGTGGACTGTTTCTCTTCAGTCACACGGGCTCGTACGGCAACTACCGCCACCTCGCCGACATTGCGGCACGCCTGCGCGGAGAGGACCCGATCGTCCCGGACCCATAAAGGAGATAAGATATGAAATCAACAATCGCGACCCTAACCGTGATTATCCTGATGCTGGCTGCCTGCGACAGGGTGGGAAGCGAGGCCTGGTGCGAAAAGCAAAAAGAGATACCCAAGGGTGAATGGACTTTAGAGGAAGTGAGTGACTTTACAAAGTACTGCGCGCTGGGGATGGACTCTGAAAAGTGGTGCAAGAAGATGGAAAAGAAAGACAAAGGCGACTGGACCGCGAACGAGGCAGCAGACTACGCCGCCAATTGTGTCGTCGGGCGGAGCAAATAGCACGACACATAAAAGATCACTCTATCTTGCACTGCGCATCTATGAGCCCACCGAACCATACTTCAATGGTGGGTGGGTTATTGCCAATTCATAGGTTCACTTATTGGGTTTGCTGATTTAACATGACTGATCTGCTGAGATTGATCTGCTGAACCTTGGAAAAAAAATTTTATGCGACGTATCTTCCTTGCTTTTCTGGTGTTTTTGTCGTTTTCGGCACAATCCACAGGGAAGTAGAACAATGATTCGTTTTCGTATCGACTTCCTCACTGCCTTGATCTTGCCAGGATCGCGCTTATTACTCTGCCTTACAATCCTGTTCCTCGGCGGGTGTACCTCGCTGCAAGCGAAACATACACCGCCACCTACAGTGGGCTTGAGTTTAGACCATAATCCTGCCGATGTGACAAGTGACGTAATTGCTATGGCAGAGCGGTCCGTAGCTGCCTTGGTTTATAAGTTTGATAATAAGACAATTTTGAAGGCCATTGAGAAGGCTGTAGCGCGAGGCGTAACGGTGCGTTTACTCGTAGATGGCCATGAGGCTGAGCGAAAACGGAGTCAAGCCGAGAATGCCAGGAAAGCAGGGGCTGAGGTGAGACGGTGGAAACCTAAAAAAGGGAAACTACATGCGAAATGCTTGATTATCGACGGAAGTCGGGTACTCACAGGCTCTTTCAACTGGACCGACTCCGGATCGGAGTCGAACGTAGAGTTATTGCTCTTTTCAGATGACGCTCCTGTTGCCCAGGAATTCCAGGAAATTTTTGAGCGACTCTGGGAAGAGGGGAAGCCGTTGAAGGATTAGACGCGAACGATTTGTTATGCCATTCTTTGCACATGGTGAAAATCTTCATACGAATCAAGTCTGTCTCATGCCACGACTTCACTTTTCTGTTATCGGCCAACTCAGTCGATAATGGACCAACAATCCATTGTGATCGGATGGCATGATGCCCTCCTGTGGTTCGTCGAACATTGCTTCAACTCGAATCGGAACGACACTGACCCGATTGCCGGAGACCCACCCCTGTAAGTCCTGTGTTTCGTACCAAGGGGTGTCGGACTCCCATTGAATCCGTACTTCACAATCGTTGGCCGGATCTACGCAAAAAGAGCTCACTTCATTGAGATTGCCGCCGGAGCGTTCGATGAAATACTCAATGCGATCATCCGCGTGCCTCATATTGACATCGCCACCCCATATGATCGGTAAAGGTTCCTTGACCACACTTTCGATAAACTCGTTGGCTTCATCGACCTGGAGATAAAGTTATGGGGTCAGAGTCAAGTGCCAGAGTAAACTGTTACCTATGTAACCGGAAAGGACCTTTGAAAAATGGTGGGCCGTGTAGGATTCGAACCTACGACCATCGGATTAAAAGTCCGGTGCTCTACCAACTGAGCTAACGGCCCGCTATAAGTCACGCGAGGAGCGCGGCATTTTATTGGAAAACGTCGCGGTACTCAAGAAGAAACGGGTAAATCAGGCAGATTTATATCGGGTTGGGTCACCAATACCCGCTGCTTCAAATCCGGCAGCACGCAAACGGCAGGAATCGCAAACGCCACACGCCCTGCCCTCATCGTCTGCCTGGTAGCAGGAAACCGTTTTCGCATAGTCCACACCAAGGTCTGTACCCTGCTTGATAATGTCTGCTTTGCTCAGGTCTATGAGTGGTGTGTGGATGGTCAGCCGGTTACCCACCACACCGGCTTTGGTGGCCAGGTTGGCCATTGCTTCATAGGCGTTGATAAACTCAGGACGGCAATCCGGATAACCGGAATAATCCACCGCATTAACACCGATAAATATGTCATCAGCTTCCAGCACTTCGGCCCAGGCCAGTGCCAGCGATAGCATGATGGTATTTCTGGCGGGCACATAAGTGACCGGTATGCCCTCGCTCTCCTCTTCAGGAACGTCAATATCGTCGGTGAGCGCTGAGCCGCCAAAGGCCCGCAAATCCAATTCGATGGTTTTCAAACTGGCAGAGAATGCCCTGGCGACGTTTTCGGCAGCCTGCAATTCGGAACGATGCCGCTGACCGTAATCGACCGATAAGGCATGACACTTAAAGCCACGACCGCTAGCGATAGCCAGCACGGTGGCTGAGTCGAGCCCGCCAGACAACAACACAACAGCATTTTTTCCGGTTGATTGATTCATATTCCCTACCTCTACTTACCCGGCATGTCGCCCCATAAAAGTTTATGGAGTTGTAACTGTACCCTTACATTTAAATGGTCACTCAATACCCATTCTGCAAGTTCTGTGGGCTTAACCTGTCCCCAGACCGGTGAAAACAGGACATCCAGTTTCTCGTCGAGCCCTCGTGAACGAACGGTTTCAAGTGCCCATTCATAGTCATCACGGGAACACAGCACAAATTTAAGTTGATCATGTGCTGTGAGGATATCCAGGTTCGCCCACAGGTTGCGCCCGGCTTCACCGGAGTCAGGTGTCTTTATATCAAGCACCCGGCTGACGCGCTCATCTACCTGGCTGACATCCATTGCACCACTGGTTTCCAGTGAAACCCGGTAACCCGCTTCAACCAGCCTGTTTAATAACTCCTGGCAACGCTTTTGCGCCAACGGTTCACCACCAGTGACACAAACATAGGGTGTTCGATAAGACGCGACCTGCTCCAGAATTTCATCGATTTTTTTCCACTCGCCGCCGTAAAAAGCATATTCGCTATCACAGTAAACACAACGCAGGGGACAACCCGTCAGGCGAATAAATACCGTCGGCCGGCCAGCATCACGTGCTTCACCCTGGAGGGAATAGAAAATTTCCGTGATCTTTAGCAGACCTTCCCTGGATTCGGGCATGCGTTTTTCACTGGTTGAATCGATTTCAGACATCAAGATAGTTTACCGTAGCTGTACCGGAGGTTTTGGTTTGGATGATTTGAGGAATTTAGTACGCTTTTCAGACCGGCTGAAACACGAAACCCGCAGGGTGCGCCATTGGGAGGCGCCCTGCGGGCAGTATATTTCAGGTCACTGGCTTAGAGTTTCAAACAAGCGCTCTCTAGTAGTGACCTTCCAGCTTCATGCTTCTAAGGCGGCTACCTGCCAGTCTTGCCAGCGTGGTATCGGGGTACTGCTGCTGCACCTGCTCCAGTGCCGCACGCGCCTGGTCCCATTGTTTCATCTCGTAATGGGTATAGCCGATCTTTAACAGACCATCGGGCACCTTGGGGCTATCCGGATAGTTACTCAACAATGCCTGGAAGGCTTCCAGTGCGATATCGTAATTGCGTGTAACGTAATAAGACTCACCCAACCAGTACTGGGCATTATCCGCGTATTCACTGTCCGGGTACTGTACGACAAACGCTGAGAACTGCTCTGCGGCGGCTGCATATTTGAGATCTTTTAAGGACTGGAACCCCTGATCATAAGCGGCCTTCTCCGCTTCCGGAGATACCGGCAACTCACGCGCCTGTGTATCCGGTGTTGCAATCGCAGTCACCGAGGATGGCGTATCCAGTGCCGGGCGTACTTCAGGCACATCCTCGCGTACCGCCGGCTGTGTCACAACCGGACCGGTGTTTACACCCGAGGTGGTGACTGGGATACCTGGTGTCATCGTGCCGGGTACACCGCCACGGGAAGCCGTCAAACGCTGATCAAGATCAAGGTACTGATCTCTTTGCCGGTTACTGAGGTTCTCCAGCTGAATACCCTGGTCTTCCAGCATACCCCTTAACATCCGCACTTCATCCTGTAGCTGCTGTACCTGGTAAACCAGGTCCATCATGGCTTGCTTGTTGTCCATCTGTGCAACGGCAGGTACTGAAACGCTGATGGCCAGCGCAAGGCTGGCCATCAGACTTTTTGTAAAACTTTGAGCTCGCATCATTATCTCGCTGTGTAAACGATCTCCACGCGACGATTCTGCGACCAGCAGCTATCATCACTGACACGGCACACGGGACGTTCTTCACCGTAGCTGACCGTATCCAACTGGTTGCCCATGGCTCCAGCGGCAGATAACAGACCGGTAACCGCGTTACCACGACGCTCGCCAAGACCGAGGTTATATTCACGTGTTCCACGTTCGTCAGCATGACCTTCAAGGGTTACACGCGCACTGCCGTGGGATGAAACGTAGGCCGCATGGGCTGCAACAATCGCACGGTACTCAGAGCGGACTTCTGACTTATCAAAATCGAAGTAAATTACACGCTTGCTCAGCAGGCTTTCCGGATTGTCAAAGTTTTCGGCAGCACGATTGCTGGTGTAATCACGTGGATCCACGGCCGCTGCAGTTGTCACTTCTGTAACAGGTTTGGTATCAGTATCAGTATCGGTTGTGTCAGGCGCCGGCTCTGTTGTTTTACAGGCAGAGATCGAAACAGCGATGACAAGGGCAAGTAGTAAGCGCCATGTATTATTCATTTTTTCCTCCAAAAAATTATTCAAAATATATTCTAAAAATTCAGTGCCAAGTTTACCTGATTACGGGAGACCATGCCGGTTCTCTTACGTCACCTTCAGTCAAAATCAACCGCTGCCTGACATTTCCATCAACAGACACCGCAGAAAGCACACCCCTGGGGCCTTCGCGGGTAGCATAAAGGATCATACTGCCATTTGGTGCGAAACTTGGCGACTCATCCAACACACCTGGTGTCAAAATCCGCACTCGCCCAGTATCTGTGTCCAGAACAGCTATACGATACTCGTTTCCCCGTCCATGCGCCATAGCAATTCGGGTTCCATCAGGAGAAATACTTGCTCGGGCATTATAATCGCCTTCCATCGTTACACGGCTTGGCTTTCCACCGCTCGCCGCAACACGATAAATCTGCGGTTTACCACCCCGATCAGAGGTGAAATACACCCACTGACTGTCAGGCGACCAGGCCGGTTCAGTGTCGATGGCCCAGTGCTGGGTTAGCTGGCGCTTTTGACCGGTAGTCAGGTCACGAACATATATTTCCGGGTTCCCTGAGACTGACAGGGCCATGGCAAGGAATCGACCGTCCGGGGAATATGCCGGCGCGCCGTTAATACCTTTGCTTGAAGACACCAATTCTCGCTGACCGGTGGCAACATTCTGAACATAAATAGCCGAATTGCCTTTTTCAAATGACACATAGGCAAGGTTTTGACCATCGGGCGACCAACTGGGTGATAACAGCGGTTCCGGTGAACCTACAACCGCCTGTGGGTTAAAACCGTCCGCATCCGCAACGAACAACTGGTAGTTCTGGTCATTGCCCACACCCGTGGAGGAGATATAGGCGATCCGTGTTGAGAACGCCCCGGCAATACCGGTCAGTTTTTGATAGATGGCATCCGCCACCCGGTGGGCACCAAAACGCAGATCACCAAAACCAACCGTTGTCACCTGTGACAACAAGGCTTCCTGTGTGTGCACATCAACCAGTTGATAGACGATATCGTAGCCGGTGCCGCCGGGTGCGTCCTTGACATGGCCAATAACGATGTAATCGACTTTCAGCAGACGCCAGGTACCATAACGGATCGACTCCACATCCACCGGGCGATCGACCATGTCCTGTTCATCCAGCGGATCAAACAAACCGGAACGGTATAAATCGGAAGAAACCACCTCCGCAACACCGGTTGTCGGACGCGGGTCTGCAGCGCGCCATTGCATGGGAATGACTGCAATCGGCAGTGCACTGGCATTGCCCTGAATGATCTGAATTTCGAGCTTGGCTTGGGCCAGTTGTGAAACGAGCAGAAATAGCAGGGTATAGATAATTTTTTGCATAGTTTTAGTCATCGTCATAGGTAAATATGAAATCAATCTCACGTTGAAATACATCTTCAAAACCACGGTAAGGCAATGAGCCCGCCCTTTCCACGGCGGCTGTCAGAGAGCGCCGTGTCGCCTCATCTGCATTGCATTTACCGGATATCGCTGCGGAAATAACCTGTCCACCCGGTATTTGTACAATCTTCAGTCTACATCTCAAACCCGGACGAGCAGTCGGCGGGCGAAACCAGTTACTGGTCACCTGTGACTGAATCGCCGAATAATATTCTTCGCCCTTGGTCGCTAGCTGGCCAGCCCTGAATTCCGCCTGCTCATTGGCCATTTGCTGACGCATATTAGCCTCGGCAATTGCCTGGCGTTGTTTTTCCGCCTCCGATTCCCTACGTGCATCGAGTTGCTTGAGACGTTCTTCTTCAATTTTTCGCTGACGGGCGGCTTCTTCGCGCTTTTTACGAAGCTCCTGCAACTGATCCTGTTGTTTCTTCAGTTGGTCTTTACGATCCTGTTCCTGTTTTTTGCGTAGTTCCTGAAGCCGTAAATCTTCCTGTCGCTTTTTGGTTGCCAGGTCGTTCAGACGCTTTTTCTCGGCTGCCTCTGTCTCTTGTCTTTCGCGCTCCTGACGCTCTTTGCGGGCCTCGAGTTCCTTTTCGCGGCGCTCTTTCTCTACTTTTTGGGCGGCTGCTTTTTCCGCCTCGCGTTTTACCTCTTCACGCCGCTGTTTGATCGCGCTGGTATCCACCATCACGGCTTCAATGGTCATACCGGTCAACGCAGGCGGCTTGAAAGGCTTCCACGTCATCGTTCCGACTACAACCAGTGCCGCCATCAACAGGTGAACCGCGACAGCCAGTGTAAAGGCTTTGGTTTGTTCCCAAAGTTCGCGCATGCCGCGATCAGCCTCCGGTCTGGCCTTCCAGTGAATCAAGCGGGTCGCTCATCAGCCCCACCTTTGTCACACCGGCTTTCTGTAACAACACCATGGCGCCATAGATGTGCCCGTAACCAACCGCCTCATCACCGGCCACCAACACCTGGATTTCCGGGTTACGGCGTACGATAGCGGAGACCGTTGTCACCAGGGTCTCGGGATCTATCAGACCACTGGAAACACCGTCGACTTCACCACCGGCATTCAGGTACAGGTCGCCGTTGGTCAGCACTGTCACCACCATCGGCTCGTCATTCTGCTGGCTATCCAGCGGCTCGGCATCGGCTTTTGGCAGGTCGACTTCAACACCCAGGTTCAATAACGGCGCTGTGATCATGAAGATAACCAGCAACACGAGCATGACGTCGATATAGGGAACCACGTTGATCTCGGCCATTGGCCGGCGTCTGTTACGCTTTGTCTGCATAGCGCCGTATACCTCTAGTTATCCTGCAGCGCATGGGCCTGGCGCTGCAGGATGCTGGAAAATTCTTCGGCGAAATTGTCATAACGTGTTTCAAGCCGCTCCACCTGGTTGGAGTAACGGTTGTAGGCAATCACCGCCGGAATAGCTGCAAACAAACCCATCGCGGTCGCGATCAGGGCTTCTGAAATACCCGGTGCAACCATTGCAATGGTTGCCTGGTTAACGTTGGCCAGTTGATGAAAAGACGTCATGATGCCCCAAACAGTTCCAAACAGACCGATATAAGGGCTGGTTGAGCCCACGGTTGCCAGGTAATTAAGGCTGGCCTCCAAACGGTCGGTTTCTCTGACCAGGGCAATACGCATACCACGTTGCGCGGCTTCGACCAGCACGCTTGGTGTCATCCGACCCTGCTCACGCATACGGGTAAATTCTTTGAACCCGGATTCAAAAATCTGCTCCAGGCCATCGCCGGTGTTATTCCGGCTGACAGTTTCATACAGCTGTGTCAGATCGGTCCCTGACCAGAATCGTTCCTCAAAGGCATTTGCGCCTTTTTCCGCCGCGGCCAGCGCCATGCGCTTGCGGAAAATTATCATCCAGGATGACACCGATGCGGCCAGCAGAATCGCCATCACCATTTTTACCATCCAGCTGGCGTCGAGGATTAACTGCCAAACTTGTAAATCATTTTGCATTATTAGTTCCTACTGATCTCCGCCCTGATCCATCGGGGCATACGGGTTGGTTTGAAGTTGTCTGCTCTGAGGCAGACAGCGGTCAACTTGGCTTTTGCCACCAGTTGCCGGTCAGAGCAACGGGTCATATCCTGTTCAAAGGTCATTCTTACGCCACCGGCATCGACGTTTCGCACGGTGATATCCAGTTCATCATCCAGTCGCGCGGCGCTAATAAAATCGATGTCCATGTGACGTATTGCGAAAAGTACATTCTCTTGTTCGGCTATTTTTGCCTGGTGTACGCCTTTTGCCCGCAACCACTCGGTGCGCGCGCGCTCAAAGAAATTCAGATACTGCGAGTGGTAAACCACACCGCCTGCATCGGTATCTTCCCAGTAAACTCTTACTTTCCAGACAAAGGGATTCATATTTGGTTCGTAAAGCCCGAATAATTCATCGAAATATATTGATTAATACGTTCAAAAATACCAAATGGGGTTATTTGGCTGAAAACAAATCAGCGTCACCGTTGTTATTCCTGCCAGGTTGTTCAAGCCCAAAATGCCGGTAGGCCTTGGCCGTTACCATGCGCCCTCTCGAAGTACGCGTGATGTAACCCTGTTGGATCAGGAACGGCTCAAGCACATCCTCCACCGTTCCACGTTCCTCAGACAAGGCTGCGGCGATACTTTCGATACCAACGGGGCCGCCATCGAAGTGCTCGATAATCAACTTCAACAAGCGCCTGTCCATGGTATCAAAACCGCTGGCGTCGACTTTCAGCATATCCATCGCACCCAGGGCAATTTCTGCATTGATCAAGCCATCACCCTTGACCTCGGCGAAATCACGCACACGTCTCAGCAAGCGGTTGGCTATACGCGGTGTGCCGCGGGCGCGACTGGCAATACCCATTGAGCCTTCGTCATCACAGGGAATATTCAGAATGCCGGATGAACGTGTCACGATTTGCTGCAATTCCTTTGGACTATAAAACTCAAGACGCTCAACAATACCAAAACGGTCGCGCAATGGTGATGTCAACAATCCGGCCCGGGTGGTTGCTCCCACTAATGTGAAACGGGGCAAATCGATCTTGATGGATCGTGCCGCCGGTCCTTCACCAATCATGATATCGAGCTGAAAGTCTTCCAGTGCGGGATAAAGCACCTCTTCAACCACCGGTGACAGACGGTGGATTTCATCCACGAATAACACATCACCCGGTTGCAGGTTGGTCAACAGTGCTGCCAGGTCGCCTGCCCTTTCCAGCACAGGCCCTGATGTCTGGCGCAGGCTGACACCCATTTCATTGGCAATCACATGGGCCAGCGTGGTTTTACCCAAACCTGGCGGGCCAAAAATCAACACGTGATCCAGTGCTTCCTGACGACGACGGGCGGCCTCGAGAAAGATACTCAATTTCTCACGCATGGCCTGTTGACCGATGTATTCATCCATCGTCCTGGGCCGCAGGCTGATATCCATGGCCTTGTCAGAAACGGTATCCATCGGGTTTACAATACGATCGCTTGAATCAACCATTCGGCTTTACCCTGGTTTGTAATGCTTTACGGATAATGGCCTCGGCATCCATATCGGCCTCGGCGACGGCACTGATCATACGACTGACCTCGGCTGGTTTGTAGCCCAGTGACGTCAGCGCATGACTGGCCTCGGTGGCGGGATCGGTACTGATGGGCGCACCGGAGGGTGTAACACCCGCACCTGCGACGATACTCAGGCCTTCCAGCTTGTCGCGTAATTCCATGATGATACGCTCCGCGGTTTTTTTACCAATACCGGGTAAGCGTGTCAGGGAAGCCACATCGGCTGTCGAAACATAACGCGCCAGTTCTTCACCGTTTGCGCCCGACAGGATAGTCAAGGCCATCTTGGCGCCGATGCCGCTGATTTTAAGCAATTTTCTGAATAATTCGCGCTCACCCAGCGAGGCAAAACCGTACAGGGTTTGTGAATCCTGGGAGAAGTGGTGGTGGATCACGATCGCCACTTGTTTGCCATTTTCCGGCAAGTCAGAAAATACACCCGCAGGTGCTTCAACCTCGTAACCGACACCATTCACATCAATGACGAGAAATGGCGGATTTTTATCCAGCAATGTTCCAGCCAACCGTGCG
>Ga0316189_10004502_pt1 | contig 13395 bp, 15 predicted proteins | sample LowCovwburrow_MG_FD_204930 | JGI IMG/M metagenome (GOLD analysis project Ga0316189, IMG submission 204930) | Coastal sediment microbial communities from Maine, United States - Lowes Cove worm burrow | ecosystem: Environmental > Aquatic > Marine > Coastal > Sediment | place: USA: Maine... | reverse complement strand
AAGGAAGTAAGAACCAATACCACCAATACATTTATCCAGTTCATGCCCATACTCTGCCCATTAAGATCAGCGAGTCAGTGCGATCACGAGTTGTGATCTACACGCTCACGCAACTCTTTGCCTGGCTTGAAGTGAGGAACGATTTTTCCAGGCACCTGGACAGATTCACCAGTCTTCGGATTGCGGCCAATACGTGGATTACGATGCTTGGTCGTAAAACTACCAAACCCTCTGAGTTCAACACGATCACCGTTTGCCAATGCATTCGAGATAGCATGAAAAATTTCATTCACAACTACTTCGGCTTCGCGCCTGGTTATCTCGCCATAACCATCAGCAATGATCTCTACCAACTCAGACTTGGTCATACTTTCCTCCTAACAACCCCACTAACTTAGACCATTTTAACATTTTGGCAATCCAAAAAACCTGTAACCCCTTACTTTTTATTCAAAAGTTTACGCTGAAGTTCCAGTGCCAGTGCCGAAGGCGCTTGCTCGTTGCTCAGTTCCTGGCTATAGCTACGCATCGCCTGCCGCTCCTCATCACGCATCTGCTGACGAATTGATAGCTCTACTTGCCTGCGCTTACGATTAATTTCAATGACCTTGGCCTCAATCTCATCGCCAGCTTTTAGAGCGTCATCCTCACGAGGAACTTCACGCAATGCCAATCGCGCCTGAACACCATCGGCAAGCTCTACCATTGCCGCACCGGAGTTAAGTTCAATAACCTTGCCTTTAACAACACTGCCGCGTTTAACACCGGAAAGAAAAACTTCAAACGGATCCTCAGAGAGCTGTTTTATACCCAAAGAGATTCGCTGGCGTTCAACATCCACACCCAGCACCACAACTTCAATTTCCTGCGACTTTGAATAATCCTTGATTGCTTCGCTTCCCTCTTTCTCCCAGGAGATGTTTCCAATATGGACAAGCCCGTCAAGATCATCGGTGAGACCGATAAAGAATCCGAAGTCAGTGATATTTTTGATCTTTCCACTGATTTTTGAGCCTACTGGATGATCTGCCATCCATGCCTGCCAAGGGTTATCACTCACCTCTTTTAGACTGAGCCGAATACGGCGATCTTCCGGCTCAATCGCAAGGACGGCCACATCTACAACATCGCCTTCACTCAACACTTCTGTCGGCTTCACATCTTTTCTAGTCCAGCTCAATTCCGAACGGTGAATCATCCCCTCAACACCCGGTTCCAGTTCAACAACCGCTCCAAAATCAAGCAGCTTCCGAACCGTGCCGGTCAGGCGCATGCCCGCCTCATAGGTTGAAGAGGCCGACATCCACGGATCTTCCTGCAGTGACTTCATGGAGATTGAAACCTTCCCGGTTTCACAGTTTAGTTTCAGGATTTCAGCTGAGACTGTCTGGCCTACAGAGAGCATCTCACTTGGATGTTCAATCCGACGCCATGCCATGTCAGAGACATGCAGCAGTGCATCAATACCACCAATATCCACAAACGCGCCAAAATCAGTCAGGCGTTTCACTTCACCTGCCACCTTGTCACCAACCGCAATGGTCTTGAGCAGTTTTGCACGCAGGACCTCCTGCACTTTTGCCAGCGGCTTCTTGCGCGAAACGACAATATTCTCAGGCCTGTGTGTCGCCTCAACAATGGCTACCTGACACACCTGACCAATCAACGACTCGGCTGCAATACGGGCATCAATATCCGCCTCTGAACGGGGCATAAATGCCTCAAGACCACCCAGGTTTACCCGAAAGCCTCCTTTCACCTCTTTCAATACAGTCGCCTCGACCGACTCACCTGATTCCAGAGCTGCATCAACACCACTCCAGATCTCCTTACGTCGCCCCTCGAGCACAGAGAGGCGTACGCCACCTCTGCCTCCGGCAGAGGCCACCACCGCATCAATCTCATCGCCAACTGCCGGCAGATCACTGCCAATCGTCTCAAACTCACTAACATCAATGGTGCCTTCGTTTTTTGCACCCACATCCAGTGTCACCACTTCTGAATCAACACTGACAACAAAACCTCTGATGCTTTCGCCCTTCTTCAAAGTAGGCGCCTCTTTCAGCGATGCTTCGAATAGCTGCTTGAAAGACTCCTCTTCAGCCACAACGGGTGCCGCAGCGTCCTCAGCTGTCATGTTTTCTTCGGTTAGGTTCTGTTCATTCATGATTGTTTCAATTCCAATTTATTTTAGTTTTGTTCTATTCACTTCTATTCACACGTCTCACACGCGGAGTTCATGTGACGTAACTTTAACTGATCAGCTTGCGTCGCTCCAACACGGCCAAGACCCGATCCACCACCTCATCAATTCTCATCGTAGTCGAATCAATCTCAATAGCATCACCTGCCCGCACAAGCGGCGAACAGTCTCGCCCACTATCACGTTCATCGCGCGCCTTCAGGTCGGCAACAATCTGATCGAGAGAAACTTCCGAATCACTCTGCTGCAACTGCGACCACCGTCTGCGAGCCCGTTCCCGCTGCGATGCAGTCAGGAAAAATTTAGCCTCGGCATCAGGCAGAACAACCGTTCCAATATCCCGACCATCCATCACACATCCTGAACCGGCAATTTTTCGCTGCAGTTCAAGAAGATGTTCGCGAATCGCAGGTATTGCCGCCACTTTTGATGCGTAGGCACCGACATCCTCACCACGCAACAGCGGAGTGCAATCCCTATTTTCGAAAAAGATTCCATCTGCACGCCACTGCATCTCTGCAACGGCTGCATCTACAACCGAGGCAACGGCTGATTCGTCATCCAGATCAACGCCCTGCTCGTTCGCCTGCCAGCCGAAAAACCTGTAGAGCAAGCCTGTATCCATGACTGCCAGCCCAACAGCTTCTCCCACCATAGCAGCAATCGTGCCTTTGCCGGAGCCGGAAGGTCCATCAATTGCAACTCGTAGTCCATCAATGGGAGTCCATTCACTCACTGTTTAATCATCCTGCCAGCGTACATTCATACCCAGCCTCCGTGCCAATGGCACGAAATCGGGGAAGGATGTATCAATCGCTGCTGCATTCTCAACCGTCACCTCAGCATTGGCGCACTGAGCAGCCACAGCCATTGCCATGGCAATACGGTGATCACCTTCCGCATTAACTGTGCAGCCACCTTCCAAAGCCCCTCCTCTGATCAAGGCACCATCCGGCCGCTCTTCAATATCCGCGCCTGCAGAAATCAGGGCTCTGGCCATCACGGCTATCCGGTCAGACTCCTTCACTCTAAGCTCTTCAGCTTCTGATAACAGGAATTCGCCGTCAGCCAGTGATGCGGCCGCAAAAAGCACTGGAAACTCATCGATGGCATCAGGCACATCAGCGGGATTGACCCGGACACCGGCCAGCCTCTGAGATGTGACATGAATATCAGCCACCCTCTCTTCACCGACAACCCCTTCCCTCTGTAGCTCAAGATTGCCACCCATATCAGAAAGAATCCGACTCCAGCCATTTCTCAACGGATTCATGCCGATTCTTTCCAGAGTAATATCAGAGCCCTCAATCAGTGATGCAGCCACAGCAAAAAAAGTTGCCGAAGATGGGTCTGCCGGAATATGAACAGGTTCTTTTGGTGCAGTTAATTTCCCGGTTGGCTTGAGGCGAATCACTCCCCGACCATCAACCTGCACAGGCTGACCGAAAAGTGGCAGCATTCGCTCTGTGTGATCACGAGTCGGGCGCGGTTCAACCACGGTAGTCTCACCCTCGGCAAACAGGCCAGCCAGCAACACACACGACTTCACCTGTGCGCTGGCAACTTTTGAAACGTGCTGAATTGCTTCCAGTACTCCACCCTGAATCGTAATCGGCAAAAGATTGCCGCCATCCCCACCATTAACCTCTGCGCCCATACTACGAACTGGGTCTACCACCCGTTTCATAGGACGTTTACAGAGAGAGGCATCGCCTGTCATTGTACTGCTGAAAGATTGCCCCGCCAGAACGCCAGTCATAAGTCGCACACAGGTGCCTGAGTTACCAGCATCCAGCATATTCTGAGGCTGCTTCAGTCCATGCAGCCCCACACCGTGAACCCTGAGGCTTGTCTTCTCATCATTGAGCCACTCAATGACGACTCCCATTTCGACAAACATCTGCGCTGTTGCAAGGTTATCTTCACCAGGCAGAAACCCGTGAATCTCAGTGATTCCATCTGCCAGTGATGCCAGCATCACGGCTCGGTGTGACATCGACTTATCACCGGGAACGGTAACACGTCCTTTAAGCGCTCCGGAAACAGGGCCTGCAATCAGGGTGCCACCCACATTCATACTAGGAACCTCACAAACTCCCCCCGTGTTTCTCAAGCCACTCGTCACGTGCCTTTTTGGCAGCTGAAAACAGTTTCAGCAATTTATCTCCATCTCCATTGATCAACGCTTTTTTCATTTCCACAAGCTCGGCCTGGAGTGCATCAATCTCTTTGACGAGGGCAGGCCTGTTTGAAATGGCAATATCGCGCCACATTTCCGGTGAGGATGAAGCTATGCGGGTGAAATCCCGGAATCCGCCCGCCGCAAACTTGAACGGATCATGCTGTTCATCACCCTGCTTACGCACAGCATTAACCAGCGCAAAGGCTGCCAAATGCGGAAGATGACTAACCGCAGCCAGCAGATCATCATGCTGCCTCGCATCCATCTCAATCACATGACTTCCTGTTGCACTCCACAGTGCTTTCACTTTGTCAAAAGCTTTTAAACTTGTTGATGGTTCAGGTGTTAAAATACACGAACGGTCCTCAAACAACTCAGCAAACGAGGCTTCAGCTCCCGACTGCTCAGTTCCGGCAATTGGATGTGCAGGCACAAACAGGGATGGGTCGGGAAGATGTCTCCGCGCCACATCAATAGCGTGTTGCTTTGTGCTTCCGGCATCGGTAACCAGTGCACCTTTAGGTAGTGAAATTGCCAGCTCAGCAAAGACGCGATCATATGCCCCCATAGGCACAGCCACCAGCACCACATCGGCATCATGCACTGCCTCAGCAATATCATGAGTCCAGTGGTCGATAATCCCTAGTTCGCGGGCACGATCAAGATTCTCGCGACTTCGGCCTACACCAGTCACATGACCGACAAAACCGGCATGCTTCAAAGCACGGGCAACTGATCCGCCTATCAGGCCGACACCAATGACTACCAGATGTTTAACTGGATGCTCACTTGTAGTGGACAATGGAACTACTCCTGGAACGAACTAAGTATCGGTTCTAAAGCCTTTAACAGCCGTTCATTCTCCTGCTCGCTGCCTACTGAAATTCGTAGATAATCAGGCATTCCATAAGGTCCGAGCGGGCGAGGGATAATGCCCTGATCTTCCAGCATCTGCAAAATTTGAGCTGCTTTGGCGTGGCGAAGTAGCACAAAATTTCCGAAACTCCTGCCACCGAGCACTCCCCAACCATCAAATGTCAACTCGAGGCGATCCCTCTCCTGCTTGCAATCAGTCACACGCGCCATCACCCAATAGATATCATCCAGTGCTGCCAATGCAGCCTTTTGGGCGATCAGATTAACATTGAAAGGTTCACGAAAACGGTTTACCAGAGAGACGATCTCTTCATTGGCAACTGCATATCCAACCCGACACCCGGCAAGGCCAAACGCCTTTGAGAAGGTGCGGCTTATTACCAGTCCCGGGTGGTTCAAATCACTAATAGAGTCGCCAAGTTCATCGGCTACAAATTCGAAATAGGCTTCATCCATAATCACGACAACATCATGCGGTAGACGATCAAGGAAACCCTGAAGCGCCGTCATGCCATGCAGGGTTCCGGTCGGGTTGTTGGGATTGGCAATACAGATCACCTTCGTTCGCTCAGTAACAGCATCTGCCATGGCATCCAGATCATGGCTCAGTCCATCGCTCTCGGGGACAGGAACCCCTGTCGCTCCGGCAGCTTGTGTGGCCAATGCATAAACAATAAACCCACGTTGACTGAAGAGCACCTCGTCACCGGAACCTGCGAAGGTTCGGATCAGAAGCTCAAGTAGCTCATTGGACCCGTTACCGATCAGAATATTCTCAGTAGTTCTGTTGAGTTTAGCAGCCAGTGCTGCCTTCAACTCGCCACAATCACCATCTGGATAACGGTGTACTTGCCCGGCAGCCTTTTTGATCGCCTTGATCGCCATCGGTGAGGGGCCATAGGGATTCTCATTGGAAGCCAGCTTCAGAGCCTCTTTCAACCCCTTCTCTGCAAGCAGAGCCTCGATAGGCTTTCCAGGCACATAAGGGAAAAGTTTAAGTGCCTGGTCTACAGCCTTCGCGGCCCAATTCACTTCGCCCATTAAAGTTTACGGGAAACAGGGTAGGAGCCAAGCACCTTGATGAAACTGCCTGTCTTATCTTCAATCTCTGCAATAGCATCAGCCACCGGCCCGTCATCGCGATGCCCCTGAACATCAACAAAAAAGAGATATTCCCAGAGCTTTTTCTTTGATGGCCTTGATTCGATACGGGTCAGGCCAATGCTCCGCGAAGCAAAGCAGTGAATCAGATTGTTCAAAGCACCAGGTTCATCCTTAATCGACATCACCAGTGCTGTCTTATCCTCGCCTGAAGCCGGCGAATCATGCTGGCCAATTACCAAAAACCGAGTGGTATTATCGTGGTGATCCTCCACATTTCTCTGCATCAGCGGCAGCGTTGTCTGGTCAACAATGGCGTATGGACCGATCGCAGCGGCATGATTCCACTCCAACGCACCATTTCCGCTCTCCTTCGCCTCTTCAATCATCTTGGCGGCACGCACAGTAGATGCTACCTCCATCAGGGAAGCGTTCGGAAGATTCTCCTGTAACCATTTGCGACATTGAGCCAGCGGTTGCGGATGCGAAACCACCAACTGCACATCTTCCAATGAATCGGCATAACTAAAGAGATGGTGGTGAATTGATAGCTGCACTTCGGCACAAATAAAGACCTCACGATCCATATCAGCAAAGAGATCAAGCGTATGTGTTACCGCGCCCTCAAAGGCATTTTCGACCGGCACCACCCCATAGGTAGCACGGCCGGACTCCACCACATCGAAAATCGCTTCAAAACTCTTGCAAGCCATATAATTCGCAGTAGCACCGAACTGCCTGGTTGCAGCGGTATGGGTGAAAGTACCTTCAGGGCCAAGAAAGGCGATTGTCATCGGATGCTCAAGCGCCAGACATGCTCCGATCACCTCTCGAAAAATACCATGGATCGCTTCATCGGGAATTTTGGTCACGTGAGAGTGCTCAGCCGCATCACTGTTACGTGCAAGCAGGCGGCGGATGATCTTCGCCTCACGGCTCGGCACGTAGAACGGGGCATTACCCTGATCCACTTTGCGCTCACCAACAGCCGCCGCCAATGCAGCACGCTTATGAATCAGTGACAGCACTTCATCATCAACAGCATCAATGGCTGAGCGCAGTTCATCAAGTGTCATTTTGTTATCCAAACCACTCATGGCGAACACGCTAACAGCAGCCGCAACGCCTTGCCATAGCCTGTTAAAATGAGTTTTGTAAATTGTCGCTAAAGGTTCAAAAGGTGAAAAGAAAACCTAAACAGTGTTATCAGAAGAAACGGAAGATTAAATGCAGGATAAGATTATCCGATAATAATGAAGCTGCGTACTATACAAAAACAACCAACAACATTATTTAAGTTAAAACTGATCTCGCTTCCCTTCCATATGCCATGTAAAGCCGCTTCCAGGCACATCGTGATCACCAAAGGATTCAACTTCGATAAGCTGAGGCGCTTCAATTTCCGGAGAGCCGTCAGGATTGTTGAAAACAATCTGATCAAGCTCCTCTACCACCAGCTCCAGAGCCCGCATCTTTGCAGCTATATAATCTTTTGCCTCAATAAAACGCGTGGTGTGAAAGCCAAACTCATGGGTTCTTTTTCCCACAACAGTTTTGTACTTGTTCCCTTTAACCAAAACCTTGAATTTTTTCATTCTGGCACACTCCCAAGTCTTGTTTAGAGACCGCTGACAGATCGCGGCCCTCCTTCCTGAGACGAATTATAGGTCGCTGTTTTTATGTTCGTATATAGCATGAACATGCTATACCCATATTAAAATAAAGGGATGTTAAAGGTCTGGCGTGTCGAAATATAAATCAATCTGTCAACTCAAGCGCTTCGGTATAGCGGGACTCTGAATAACCATGTATTTTTTGCCCATTGATAACAGCAAAAGGTACACCCCTGCCGGAATCCAATTGCTGTTTCCGATAGGCGGCATTGAGATCTTTCTCAATATCGTATTCTACAAATTTAATGCCTCGGTTACGGAAAAACAGCCGCGCTTTCTTGCAGTAGCCACACCAGCTTGTTGCATAAAGCTCCTCACTTGGCGCAGAGCTCTCCTCAGTTGTTTTGCGGTATGAACTCGAACCTGTTTGTGAAAAGGTCCCGGCCAGAACCGAACTGCTAAAGAGCAGCACAAAAATCACGCAACATATATTCCTAATCATACTTTTATCCCTCCAATTTAAATAATATGGCTATTTGATGGGGTATATATCTCGCACGAACATACAGCAACAGGTCTGTTGTTCGAGTGACAAGCCGAAACCACTCCTGTTCCTAAGCAGAAGCAGGAGAACAATCCTTGCAGCCATGCGGACAAGACCAGTTTTCAATTGGGAAAAGATGCCGACCATCAACGTTTTTGCATCCATGGTCATCAGCCGGAGAAAAAACATGGCACCTGATCAAACTCTCCACCACTTTAATAAGGTCGCCCATTCTAAAAGGCTTGCCAAGATACATGCAGGCCCTGTTTGTGTGTTCTGATCTGATTTCAGGTTCAGCTGTCATAATAACAAATTTTAACTCTGGCTTCAGCCTGGATACGATGTCCATCAATTCGTATCCGTTTATTTCCGGCATGGTTACATCTGTGAACGCTGCAACAGGATCTCTAAATTCGGGACTGCCCACAAAGTTAATGTACTCCTTCGGACAACCAAAAGAGATTGTTTCATAACCCTGACGTTCAAGCATTGTCTTTACTACTTCACGAATAGAGTCCGTATCATCAATAACATGAAACATCCGAAAGAGTGTAATCCATATTATTAGCATGGGTATAGCATGAATATGCTATTAGGAGGCTGTGAATGCGCAGCACTACAAAGTAATTTCTAACCTACCCTTGCGGGAATATATCACCCGCAATCACTGATTGTCTTAACGCATTTGTTTATATTGCAAAAGAGGCAGTGCTGACCTGTTCCTGCTACTCGGCCTTCATCAACCCCTTTATCACCATATCGGTGTAGCTAACAATACCGACAATATTGCCGCCACGATCAATCACCGGCGCTCGGGAGAGGCCAAGACGGGCAAACAGGGCGCTGGCATATTTGATATTCATATCAGGATGTACTGTCACTGCAGGTTTGGTCATGATCTCATAGATACTAACACGATCAGCCGAACGATCCTTCACCAGCACCTCGCGGGCGATATCGGCAATCACCACAATACCATACTCATCGTGCTCATGGCGTTTATTAACGATCAGGCTCTTGGTCTCGATATGCTCCATCATCTCCAACGCCTCACGAACGGTTGCCACACCCTCCACCAGATCATACTCCTTTTTCATCACATCACTCACCAACAGTGTAATATGTTCACTCATAATTGCTCCTCCACTTCATCCAACAGTGTCTCGATCTGTCCCTTGAGACCAATGGTATCCTCGACATCGATCTGAAATGCCACCCCGCTTCCAGGGTGAGCTTCAAATCCAGCCGTATTGGCTATCTGCTCAAGTATCTTGCGGCTCAGATGCTCTTCGACAATAAAAAGCAGCATATCGCGTTGAGACTCCAGCGTCAGTCCGAAAAAGGTCTTGCGCGGCTTTAACCCTTCACCTCTGGCATCGCCCACCACCGTAGCGCCCGTAGCGCCTGAATCGCGTGCTGCCGTCATGATGGCATCGGTTTTTGTTGAATCGACAAGTGCAATAATCAGTTTAAAGTGCATTGTCTTCCTCCTTAATCTGCTGCGACTTCCCGATTTTCTGCGAGAGCTGAGCATAGCCCATAACACTCATAATCGGAAAAACGCTTGCGAATGCGATGAGCCCAAACCCATCGATCAGGGGACTTCTCCCCGGAATAGTTGATGCGAGCCCTAAACCCAAGGCTGCTAGTAATGGTACGGTTACTGTTGATGTGGTTACACCACCTGAATCATAGGCAAGCGGGATGATCATACGCGGTGCAAACCGTGTCTGGATAATCACAACCACGTAAGCCACAACCACATAGAGCCAGAGATCGGTGCCGGTCACAATGCGAAAACAGCCTATGGAGACACCCACGGCAACACCAAGCGAGACGGCGATACGTAGCCCCCATGCTGAAATAGCACCACCGGATACCTGCTGTGCCTTTAAACCTACTGCAATCAGTGCTGGTTCGGCCAGCGTAGTTGCCAGGCCGATCGCGAATGCAAACACGTAGACCCAAGCATAATCCTGCCATTGAATTAACTTGGGAATCTCAGCTGCAGCACCATAAAGAAAGTGAGGGTCAGTAAGCTGTCTGGCCATCGTCTCACCAAGCGGAAAGATAGCCTCCTGTAGCCCCATCAAAAAGAGCGCCAGCCCTAACAACACATAGATAAAGCCACGAATCACCGACCAGAGATGCGGGATTGATTGACGAAGCACCAGCAGCTGGAAGCCCAGAAGCACTGCTGCAATAGGCAACACATCGTGAAGCGTAGAGAGCATGGTATCCACGAACATGTCCAACATATTCATGATATGATGACCCCATAAAGCATGACAAAAATCATCGGCAGAAGTGATGCAAATGCAATCAGGCCGAAGCCATCCAGCACCGGGTTCCTGCCACGGATCGAAGTGGCCAGACCAACACCCAGCGCCGTTACCAGCGGGACGGTAATGGTCGAGGTAGTAACACCACCAGAGTCATAGGCGATCCCGATGATCTCCTCGGGTGCAAAGTAGGTGATCACCACCACCAGAAGGTAGCCAGCCATGATGCAGAGATGCAATGGCCAGCCAAAGAGGATGCGCAGCACCCCAAGCACGATCGCCGTGCCCACAGAAAGTGCCACAGTCATGCGAAGGCCGAATGCATAGTCTGCCATCGCCATCTCACTATGCTTAATGGCCCCGCTCTGGGCCGCCACTTCAGCGGCCTTGCCAGCCACAGCAATCAGTGCTGGCTCTGCCACAGTGGTGCCAAAACCGAGAAGGAACGCAAACAGAAGAAGCCAGAATACATTGCCTTTTTTTGCAAAAGCATGTGCCATAGCCTCACCCAACGGAAACAGGCCGATCTCCAATCCGCGGATAAAAAGAGCCAGCCCTATCAGCACAAACAGAAGCCCGGCCAGCAACTCATCCAGATTAGGGATAGGCTGTTTTAGTACAACTCCCTGAAAAAAAAGGATCACCACGATGATTGGTGTGAGGTCCCGCACAGCATTAAGCAGTGGTTTAACGGCATTGCGGAATCTATTCCACATCAGTTGAGGCCTGACTGTCATTATGTTTTCTGTGTAATCAACTCTACTGCGCCATCCAGCGTTAATGAGTGTTGCTCACCTGTACTCATCTTTTTAAGTGTCACAACACCCTGGTTCATCTCATCATCACCCACCACCAGCACAAAAAGTGCCCCCTCACGATCGGCCATCTTGAACTGTCGTTTAGCACTTCCACCACCACAGTGAACCACTGCCAACCCTCTATCTCGCAACTCAGAAGCAAGTTTCAGCGCGTGCCCCTTCACCGAATCCCCGAGCGCAACTACTGCTACTTGCGGCAAAGCCATTACCTCATCTGGAAGAAGCATCGCCAATCTTTCAAGCCCCATTGCAAAACCGATCGCAGGCGTTGAAGGCCCGCCCAATTCCTCAACGAGCCCGTCGTAACGACCACCCGCGATCACCGTTCCCTGCGCTCCCAGTTGATCAGTAATGATCTCAAATGCTGTTCGGTTATAGTAATCGAGGCCCCGCACAATGCGCGGGTTCAACTGATATTCGACGCCAAGAGAATCAAGCCCCTCTTTCACACCGGTAAAGTGACTATCGCAATCATCACAGAGATGATGAACCATCTCCGGTGCATCGATCAACTCTGCCTGGCAGGACTCAACCTTGCAGTCGAGCACCCGCATCGGATTTTTACTGATCCGTTCATTGCAGGTTTCACACAGCTTTTCTGCACGTGCATTAAGGTATTCAACGAGTTGGTCTTTATAGGCCGGACGACAGGTTGGGCAGCCAAGAGAGTTGAGTTCCATACGAACATCTTCAAGGCCAAGCTCTGCCAGAAAGTCCCGAGCCATCGCCAGCAGCTCAGCATCCTCTAGTGGTCCGGCAGCACCAAATACCTCTGCACCAATCTGCTGAAACTGGCGCAGACGCCCTTTCTGCGGGCGCTCGCGGCGAAACATCGGGCCTGCATAGTACCAACGTTGCATGCCGGCACGGGTCAACCCAGCCTGCAGATATGCGCGCACAGCCCCAGCTGTTCCCTCAGGACGCAGGCAGATATGATCACCGCCCTGATCCTCAAAACAGTACATCTCCTTGGAGACAATATCAGTCGCCTCACCAATGGAACGAACAAAAAGTTCTGTCGGCTCCAGCAACGGCAGACGAACCTCATCAAAGGCGTAACGGGAAAAAACCTCTTTAGCTGCATGCTCAACACGGCGCCATTTGGCCACGTCAGCGGGTAGCCCGTCATGGATCCCCCGAACAGTCTGTAACTTCTTAGCCATCTGAAATCCCTTTGTTTTTTCGTATCTCTGCAGCCCGCTGCTCAATCTCTTCTACCAGTTTATCAACCATTGCATCAGAGCGAATCTTGTCGGTTTTCTTGCCATCACAATAGAGCGTATGCGTTGGATAACCACCGGTTATGCCCAGGTCGACCTCTTTGGCCTCGCCAGGTCCATTCACTACGCAGCCAATCACCGCCACATTGAGGTTTTCATGAATATGGGCTACACGTTCTTCAAGTCTTGAAACTGTTTCGATCACATTAAATTTCTGCCGGGCACACGACGGGCAGGCGATCAGGTTTATGCCACGATGCCTAAGCCCCAGAGATTTCAGAATCTCGAATCCGACCCTGATCTCCTCTTCCGGCTCAGCCGCAAGAGAGACTCGGATGGTATCGCCGATTCCATCCGCAAGAAGCAGGCCCAAGCCTATGGATGACTTCACAGTACCGCCAAATCGACTACCCGACTCTGTGATCCCCAGATGCAGTGGATAATCCACTTTGCCTGCAAGCTTTCGATAGGCCGCAACTGTCATAGGAATATTACTTGCCTTCAGTGAGACCTTGATATCATGAAAATCCATGTCCTCAAGAATTCGGATATGACC
>Ga0316189_10004500_pt1 | contig 13399 bp, 15 predicted proteins | sample LowCovwburrow_MG_FD_204930 | JGI IMG/M metagenome (GOLD analysis project Ga0316189, IMG submission 204930) | Coastal sediment microbial communities from Maine, United States - Lowes Cove worm burrow | ecosystem: Environmental > Aquatic > Marine > Coastal > Sediment | place: USA: Maine... | reverse complement strand
ACTCAGCATCTGCGCCTCGGTCTGCTCGTCATGGGTGACCAGCAGGGCTTCAATCGAGGCCTGCAGCAGCTCAAGCTCGCTGATCTTCTGCTCGATGCGCTGTTCGGCGGCTTTCAGCAGGACTTCCCGTTCGTCGATTTCCCGAGCCCGCTGTTCCAACTCCTCGCGACGCTGCGACAGCGACTGCAGCAGCACCAACTCCTCGTCGGTCATCTCGAAGATATCGTTCGACAGGTTGGTAATCTGGCTTTCCGAGACCGGTTGGTCGAGAGGCCCCTCGGACATAGAGGCGCCCTCTTCGCCGCCGCCGGCCGCGCCTTGAACTTCAGCCTGGTTGCCATCCGACGAGGGCGGGTCACCAGCGGCGAAAGCCGGCGTCAGGCCACTGAAGCTCTGCCAGAGACCGGCGGACTTCACGCCGACACCAAGAGTGGCGATGAGGATAAAGACCGGCAAAAACCGAAATCGCATGACCTTGCCTCGCATAATCCGGCGGCTCAGCGGATTGCCTGCAGCGCGCGCATCAGCTCGCTGTCTGCATTGGACAGCTTGCGTTTGGCCAGCTTGGCGATCCCCCTGGGTGCCGCCTCTGTGCTGGCCAGACCCTGCGGGCCGCGCCCATTGACCGCCTTCATGGCGCTACGCTCCGACGCCGTGCCCGGGGGCTGCGGCGCCTCGGCACGCAACTGCGACACATCCTGGTTCACCTTGCGCGAGGCGGCGACAGCCACCTCGAGACGGTCGGCTATCTCGTTGCCCTTCTTGACCAGAAAAGCCATTTCGTCGGCCAGGCGGCAGGCATCGCTGACGTTCTTGGCCAGTGTCTCGCCGGCCTCGCCGCTGTGTTCCTTCAGAACCTGCAGCCCGCCTTCGGCCTGCCCGGTCGCCGCCGCGAAGTCGGCGAACAGCTTCTCCATTTCGCCGCGCGCAGAGCGCAGGACGTTGAGCTTGCGATTGAGCACCATGGCATAGCCTATGGCTGTCACCAGCAGCAGACAGATGGCTGCATCCAAAACAAGACCGTAGTCCTGTAGCCAGTCCATCAAGATTCTCCCTCCCTTACGATCTTGTCGGCAACCTGCACGGAAATGTGGCCGCTGCGCCGGCCCATGCGGCCCCGGAACATGGGAACGTCGCCACAGCGCAACTCGACCTTTGAATTGGGCGTGCAGTTCAGTTCCAACTGGCTGCCCTCGATCCACTCGAGCACCTCGCCGAGCGGCATTTCCACCTGGTCCAGCACCGCATCGATGGAAACATCGGTCTGCCAGAGCTCGGCGGTCAGATGGCCTTCCCAGATCGAGTCACGGCCGAATTTCTCGCCCATGAACATCTGCAACAGCAGTTCGCGGACCGGCTCCAGAGTGGCGTAGGGGATCAACAATTCGATGAGGCCGCCGCGGTCTTCCATATCGACACGCAGCGTCACCACGATAACAGCGTTGGCCGGACGGGCGATGGTGGCAAAGCGCGGGTTGGTCTCCAGGCGGTCGAAGCGGAAGGTCACCGGCGACAGCGGATCGAAAGCCGCCGAGAGGTCGGCGAGCACCACGTGGACCATACGCTCCACCAGATTGCGCTCGATGGTCGTATAGGGCCGACCCTCGATGCGCATCGCCGCGGTGCCGCGGCGTCCGCCGAGCAGCACGTCGACGATCGAATAGATCAAGGCGCTGTCCACGGTCATCAGGCCGTAGTTGTCCCACTCCTCGGCCTTGAAGACCGAGAGCATGGCCGGCAGCGGGATCGAGTTCATGTGATCGCCAAAGCGCGCCGAAGTGATGTTGTCGAGACTGACCTCGACATTGTCCGAGGTGAAATTGCGCAGCGACGTGGACATCATGCGCACCAGGCGGTCGAAGACCACCTCGAGCATCGGCAGGCGCTCGTAGGAAACCAGGGCAGAGTTGAGGATCGCCTGGATACCGGATTCATCGCCGTCCTCGCTGCTGCCGCCGGCAACGCCCAGAAGGCTATCAATCTCATTCTGGTCGAGAACGCGGGTCGACCCGCCGCCCGTCGCGGCACCGCCGTCTTCGGAAGAACCGGCATCGCCCTCGGCGTCGCCATCGGCTTCGCCTTCGTCGGCCATGGCCTCCCATTCAGCCATCATTGCATCGTCGTCGGCCATCGCAGCCACTATCCCCTTGATCGCTCAGATTTTGCCGTTCTAGATCCGGCGCCGCTGGGCGGTGTTTCCGGCCTTATTGGACCAGCATCTCCTTGAACAGCACGTCGCGCACCTCGATCGGGTGAACCGCGGTATTGACGCGCATCAACAACTCTTCGCGCAGCCGCTGGACGCCTGCCGAACCGCGCAGGTCCTCGACCCTCAGCTCACGCAGATAGACTTGGAAGTTGTCGACCACCCGCGGCAGCAGACCGGTCAACTCGGTACGGTCGTCCTCGCGGGTCAGTTCCAGGCTGATGGAGATTTTCAAATAGTTGTTCTTGCGCCCACCGGTATTGAGGTTCACCAGCATCTGCGGCAGATCGAAGAACACCGCGCGGGTGTCTACCGGCGTGACCTCTTCTTCGACCTGTTCCTCACCCTTGCCGAGAAGCGGGTCCAGAAGGCCGGCCATATAGGCCCCTCCCACACCGCCGAGCAGCAGCAGAATCGGCAGAATGATGAACAGCACCAATTTCTTACCGTTGAGACCACCCTTCGGAGTCGCCTCGATTTCCATGTCGCCGAGATTCTGTGTCGCCGCCTGATCGGCCATTCTGATCAACCTATTCTGTTGTCTTGAGTTTTCGCCCAGTCAAACCCTACGTGCGGTTGGTTAAGACTTGGATAAGGACCGCCATTTCTCGGCGCCTCCGGATCGCGGCAAGAACTGCCCGGCAAGCTCTACCGCCGATGTCCTCCTCGCCGGCCTTGCGATCCGGCACCACCCCGCAAGTCCCTGAAATGCTTGAACCTGCATCCTGGCACGGCACTTGCGTGAGATGGGGCGCCGGGCAAGAAGCCCAGCACTGCCCAATGAGGAATTGCGAATAAGATGGAAAATGCCGGTTACATAGCGCTATCGCGCCAAATGACCCTGCGACGGCAGATGGACGTGGTCGCCAACAATATGGCGAACCTCAACACCCCCGCCTTCAAGGGTCAGAGCATGCTCTTCGTCGAGTACCTGGAAACTTCGGATTCCGGCGAGAAGATGAGCTTCGTCCAGGATATCGCTTTGGTCCGCGACCTGAACGAGGGCCAATTGATGGCGACCGAGAACCAGCTCGACGTCGCCATCGTCGGCGAAGGCTACTTTGAGATCGGAACGCCGGTTGGTCCCCGCTATACGCGAAATGGCGTGTTCCAGTTGAACGCTGACGGTGAACTCGTCACCAAAAGCGGCGCCCAGGTCCTGGGCGACGGCGGCAATCCCATCAATCTGCCGCCCAACAGCCGCGACGTGACGATCACCCGTGACGGCACAGTCTCAACCGACCAGGGGCCGGCCGGCCGCTTGCGCGTGGTCCGCTTCGAGAACGAGCAGGCGATGATCAAGACCTCCGAGGGCCTTTACGACGCCCGCAACCAGGACCCCCAACCGGCAGAAGACGCCGAGGTGTTCCAGGGCATGATCGAGGGCTCCAACGTCCAGGGCATCTTCGAGCTGACAAAGATGATCGAGACCGTTCGCAGCTACTCCTCGACGGGCAAGATGGTCAACGATGAACATGAGCGCCAACGCCGTGCGATCCAGTCGCTCGGCGCTCCGGCGCGCAGTTAAGCGAGGATAAAGAGATGCGGTCACTTAATATCGGCGCCACGGGCATGCTGGCTCAGCAGCTCAATGTCGAGGTCATCTCAAACAACATCGCCAATATGAACACCACGGGATTCAAGCGCCAAAGGGCTGAATTCCAGGACCTGCTATACCAGAACCTGCGCCGCGTCGGCTCTGCATCCTCCGATGCCGGCACCATCGTGCCGACCGGCGTGCAGCTTGGCCTGGGCGTGAAAACGGCGGCGGTCTATCGCATCTCCGGCCAGGGCAACCTGGTTCAGACAGAGAACCCGCTGGATCTGGCGATCAACGGACGCGGTCACTTTCAGGTCGAAATGCCGAGCGGCGAAACCGCCTACACCCGTGCCGGCAGCCTGCAACTCAGCGCCGACGGCGACATCGTCACCGCCGACGGCTTCGTGGTCGAGCCCGGCATTACGGTGCCCGAAGACGCGATCGCGATCTCGATCAACCCGAGCGGCGAGGTCTACGTCGATCTCGACGGGCAGGTTGCACCGGTGCTCGTGGGTCAGTTCGAGCTGGCCAACTTCCCCAACGAAGCCGGCCTGGACGCCATCGGCAACAACCTGCTGCTGGAAACGGACGCTTCCGGATCGGCGACGGTGGCAACACCCGGTTCCGAAGGGTTTGGCTTCCTCATGCAGGGCGCCCTGGAGACCTCCAACGTCAACGTGGTCTCGGAGATCACCAACCTGATCACTGCCCAGCGCGCCTACGAGATGAATTCCAAAGTCATCGAGTCCTCCGACGAGATGATGCGCACCGTAACGCAGCTCCGGTAATGGGGAGGCAAGCAATGCATAAGACGATAATTTGCCTGACCCTGGGACTGCTGTTCATCCTGCAGCCCGCGGCCCAGGCCGAGACCAAGCCGAAGGTCCAGGATCTCGTGACCCTGAGCGAAGGCGCGGAAGTCGAAGGCGAAGTCGTACGCCTCGGCGATCTCTTCGACGGGATCAGCGATCCGGGCCTGGCCGAAATTCCGGTGGCCAAGTCACCGGAGCCCGGCGGCTCGGTCACCATCGGCGCCCGCTGGCTGGCGGCCGTGGCCAAGGCCCACGGCTTGCCCTGGCAGCCGCGTTCCCGCTACGAACGGGTCAACCTCACCCGCTCCAGCCACGATATCGAAGCTGACGAGATCGAGGTGGCGCTGCGTCAGGCCCTCGCCGACGAAGGCCTGGACGGCGACGTACGCCTGGCGCTCGACAATCCGAGCTTACGCCTCAGGATCGCGAGTACGGGCGACCGCAGCCTGAGGGTCGTACGCATGACCCTCGATCCCAAAAGCGGCCGTTTTCTGGCGCATGTAGCCGCTCCGGCCTACGGCGAGCCCCTGGCCAGTCTCTCGGTCACCGGCCGTGCCGTAGAGCTGACCGAGGTCCCGGTGCTTGGGCGAAACGTCAAACCGGGCCAGGTCATCCAGGCGCGCGACATTGAGTGGATCAGCGTCGCTGCCAACCGCCTGACACGTACCACGGTGACCGATATCGCCGACATGATCGGCATGAGCCCGCGCCGTCCGATCCGGTCCCAGAACCTGATCCGCAGCACCGATCTGGAGACCCCGGTCCTGGTGACCAAGAACAGCCTCGTGACCATTCGGCTGCAGACCGAACGCCTGCAGCTAACGGTACAGGGCCGCGCCATGGAAGAAGGTGCCGAAGGCGATGTCGTCCGCGTGATGAATACGGCGTCGAACAACATCGTGAACGCCGTCGTCGTCGACGAGAGCAGCGTGGTGGCCGTGCCGGCCAGCACCGTTGCCACGCGTTGAAAGGGCCCAGGAAGATGATCCAAACCAGCGAGTTTCAAATGAAAAAGACCCTGACCGCAGCACGGCATATCGCCTTGATCACCCTGATCGGCCTGTCGCTCAGCGCCTGCAACATGATGAACCGCCTTTCCGCGGTCGGTTCAGAGCCGCAGATGAGCACCATCGATAGTCCGGCTCCCCTGGCCGCGCCGATAGCGGTTTCCCTGCCGATGCCGGCCACCGTTCCCGTCGAACGTCAGCCGAACTCTCTTTGGCGGCCGGGATCGCGCGCCTTCTTGAAGGACCAGCGGGCCAGCAACGTCGGGGACATCCTGACCGTGATCATCGAGATCTCGGACAATGCCGCGATCAGCAACACCACCACCCGGGGCCGCACCAACTCCGAGGACTCCTCGGCCAGTTCTTTCCTGGGATATGAGTCTCAACTCGATCGGATTTTCCCGGATGCGATCGACCCGACCAGCCTGGTCGATCTCGACAGCGACTCGAGCTCGGAAGGCCGCGGCGGTGTAAACCGGAACGAATCGATCAATCTGCGCGTGGCGGCTTTGGTCACCCAGGTGCTGCCGAACGGCAACCTGGTGCTGGCCGGTCGCCAGGAAGTGCGGGTCAACTTCGAGAAGCGTGAACTCCAGGTCGCCGGCATCATCCGGCCGGAGGACATCACCTCGACCAACACCATCGGCTACGACCAGATCGCCGAGGCGCGCATCGCCTACGGCGGCGAGGGCCAGATCACCGACGTCCAGCAGCCGCGCTACGGCCAGCAGGTCTTCGATGTTCTCTGGCCGTTCTAAGCCCCTTCCCGTTCTTCGCACAAAAACAAAGGGCCGCGTCGTCGACGCGGCCCTTTGGCTATTCACAATCTGGCTTTGCCGCGAAACAGCGGGCCGGCTAAGAGACTCAGTCGTCGCGGTGAGTCCGTTCCATGCGCTCATGCCGCTCCTGCGATTCGATCGACAGGGTGGCAATCGGCCTGGCTTCGAGGCGGCGCAGGGAAATCGGCTCCCCCGTTTCCTCGCAATAGCCGTAGGATTCTTCCTCGATCCGCCGCAGAGCGTCATCGATCTTGGAGATCAGCTTGCGCTCGCGATCGCGGGTACGCAGTTCCAAAGACCGGTCGGTCTCGAGCGACGCCCGGTCGGCGATATCCGGCTCCTGCAGGGAAACCTCCTGCAGGTGCTGCAGGGTCTCGCCCGATTCGCGCTGCAGATCCTCCTTCCACTTCAAGAGTTTCTGGCGGAAATACTCACGCATCTTCGAATTCATGAAGGTTTCGCCGTCTTTCGGGCGATAGTTCTTCGGCAGCTTTACAGTCATCCCTGATCCCGCAATTGAGTGCCAAACGCGCCGGGAGTATATGGAATTTGCCTTGCCCGGCAAGTCCCTGGTGTCTTCAATTTTTCTTGGGTCGAATTCGGCGCTGCTTCAACCCCAAATTTAGCCGTCAGGCGGACTTTACCGGCCCCGTTTTGCCAACTCGACCGCCGCCCGAATCTCAATTTGATTGATGATTTCAGCTAGTTCCGGATCGTCTATGGATTCCTGGCGCTCGGCGAGGTTTTTGGCCAGGGTTTCCAGGTGTTCCACCGGTACTTCGCCCAGCATGATCGCCAGGCGAAGGTCTTCCAGCTTGTCCAGCAGGGTCTCGGCCCGGCGCCGCGCCCGGCCGCGCCCATCCAGGGCGTCGCCGACCTCTTGCACGGCAAGCAGCGCGTTCAGCCCCTGCACCGGCGAAGCGCCGGTCGGGGAAGCCGTCTGCGACGGCGCGTCGGCCAGCGCCCGGGCAAAGCCGCCACCACCTGCAGCCGCGGTGCCACCACCGCGCCGCGAAGCGGCGGACTTGGGGCCGGAAAAGCGGTCGATCTTCATAAAAACCCTGCACACTAAAATAATAGGGTGACACTGCGCCTACGCGGTTAACAACGCGTTAAACCTCTGAAAAACCGGCAAGAATTTCCTATCTCCAAGACCGTTTTTGCCCCATCGCCGCCCTCTTCAAAGTTCCAGGCCCCGCGGAAGAGGCAAAAAACCGCCAGTTCCCGACATCTGCAGCAAAACCGAGGCTTTTCGGGAAGTTGGCACGGCATTCGCATTAGATAGTCCTGAATCAAATACCTTGGGAATGTCTTTATGCCCGCAGTTCGCTTCGATATCGCCGCCAAACGGCCCCGCTTCCTGCGCTTTGCCGCGCTCGGGCCCCTGGTACTGTCCGCGATTTTCTCGCTGGCGGTCCTTCTGGAAAGCGGCGGCGCCGTGGCCCAGACCCAGTCGCGCATCAAGGATGTGGCCGATTTCGAGGGTATCCGCGAGAACCTCCTGGTCGGCTACGGCCTGGTCGTCGGCCTCAATGGTACCGGCGACGACCTGGACAGCGCCGTCTTCACCCGTGAGAGCCTGATCGGCATGTTGCAGCGCATGGGCGTCAACGCGCGCGACGAAGACCTCGATACAGACAACGTCGCGGCGGTGATGATCACCACCGACCTCCCCGCCTTTTCGCGCCAGGGCACCCGCATCGACGTCCAGGTCTCCGCCCTGGGCGACGCCGAAAGCCTGCTGGGCGGTACCTTGCTCGTGACCCCGCTGCTGGGCGCCGACGGCGAGGTCTATGCCGTCGCCCAGGGCCAGGTGGCCGTAGCGGGCTTCAGTGCCGCCGGCAATGCCGAGACCATCGTCAAGGGCGTGCCGACCTCCGGGCGGATCGCCAACGGCGCCATCATCGAGCGCGAACTGGGCTTCGAACTGGAACAGATGAATTCGATCAAGCTGGCGCTGCGCAATCCGGACCTCACCACCGCACGCCGCATTGCCAATGCCATCAACACCTTCACCGGTGAGACTTCGGCCCATTCTCTCGACCCGACCACGGTCCAGGTCAACATTCCGGCCCGCTATAACGGCGAAGCCGTGGCCCTGATGACCGACATCGAGCAGCTGCGGGTGCAGACCGATCAGTTGGCCCGGGTCGTCATCGACGAAGCCTCCGGCATCATCGTCATGGGCGAGAACGTACGGATCAGCACCGTGGCCATCGCCCAGGGCAATCTCACTATCCGCATTACCGAGACGCCGCAGGTCAGTCAGCCCAATGCCTTCTCCAGAGGCGGCAACACGGAAGTCGTCGACCGCACCGACATTCAGGTCGACGAGGACGGCGACAAGCGCCTGGCCGTGGTACCCTCGGGCATCAGCCTGCAGGAGCTGGTCAACGGACTGAACGCTCTTGGCATCGGCCCGCGCGACATGATCTCCATCCTTCAGGCGATCAAAGCGGCCGGCGCGCTGCAAGCCGAAATCGAGGTGCTCTGATCATGTTCGGTACAGCGATCAACGGCATCGTCGGACTTCAGGCGAACCAGCACAAACCGGCGCCGTCGGAGACCCCGGCGATCCCGGAAAGCGTGAAACGGGCGGCCAAGGAATTCGAGGCACTGTTCCTGACCGAAATGCTGGCCCCGGCCTTCGAGGGTCTCGACAGCGGCGGCCTCTTCGGCGGCGGCCAGAGCGAGAAGATCTACCGCTCCATGATGGTTCAGGAGTACGGCAAGGCAATTGCCCAGTCGGGCGGCGTCGGCATCGCGGAATCGGTGCAACGTGAAATTCTCAGAATGCAGGAGAACCAGCAATGACCGACACCCAAACCGAAGCGGCCCTGCCGACACCGGAGGAGCTGCGCCAGGTGATCCATATCGTCGAGGACCTGACGGCGGTCATGAGCCGCGAGGTCGAGCTTCTGCGTGCCATGCGGGTGCGCGACTTCGGCGAGCTGCAGGATCACAAACTGGCGTTGGTTGAGTCCTACGAGAAACAGACTGAACGCCTGCGCGCCAACCCGGCCTTCGCCGAGGCGATCGACCCCCTGCTTCGCGACGAGCTGACCGACGTGATGGAGCGTATGCACGCCGTCATGAGCGAGAACGAGCTGGCCATCAACGCCGCCCGTACCGCCAATCAGCGCATCGCCACGGCCATCGTCAATGCGGTGCAGGACCACCAGCACGAGGGCGGCGGCTATTCCAACAAGGGCGGCCTGGCCAAGCCGGCCAGTCGACCGCCGGTCTCCGTGCAGATCGACCAGAATCTCTAGGCCCACCGGCTGGCCCCAGGAACTTAAGCGAGACACCGATCATGTCGCTCAGCATCGCCCTATCTAACGCCCTCAGCGGATTGCAGGTCAATCAGACCGCGCTGCAGGTCACTGCGAGCAATGTGGCGAACGTCAACACGCCCGACTATGCCCGCAAAATCCACGATCAGCAGAACCGCGTGCTGGGTGGTATGGGCGCCGGCGTCGAGACCGCGCAGATCGTGCGTCGTATCGACCAGTTCCTGCGCCGCGACCTCATGCAGGAGACAACGGTTCTCGGCAATGTCGAGGTACGTTCCCAATACCTGAACCGCATGCAGGCCATGTTCGGTTCCTTGGGCAACAACAACGCCGTCGGCAATTCGATCTCCGACCTGGCGATCGCCATCGAGAACGTCGCCAACAGTCCCGAGGTCGCCGCGCACCGCTTTGACGCAGTCAACGAGGCGGTCGAAATGGCGCACTATTTCAACGACATGGGCGCGCAGGTCCAACAGTTCCGCACCCAGGCCGACGCTGAGGTCGCAGCCGCCGTCGACGACATCAATGCAGAGATCCAGGTTGTCGCCGACCTCAACGCCGAAATCGCCAACAACCTGTTGCAGGGGCGCCCCGTCGGCGACTTGCAGGACCGTCGCGACATAGCCGTGAAGACCATCTCGCAATACTTGGACCTTCAAGAGTTTACCGACTCTTTCGGCCAGATACGTCTGTTCACGGCCGCCGGCCGCTCGCTGGTCTCGGGGACCACGGCCAGCACGCTGTCCTACACCGTGACGCCGTTCATGACGGCCAACGAGAACTATCCGACGACCATCAGCGGTATTTACCTGAACGGCGGCGCCGCCCCCCCGCCAACCAGCGATATCACCACCGAGATCAGCACCGGCAAACTTGGCGCGCTCATCGAAATGCGCGACGACATACTGCCGGCCATGACCAATCAGCTCGACCAGCTGGCCGGCCAGCTGCGCAACGAGGTCAACCGGGTTCACAACCGCGGCGCCAACACCCCCTTCGGCCTGGGTACCGCCGCCGGCGATTCGCCGGCGATGTACGGCTCGCGCTCGATTACCACGCCGACCGACCCTCTGACCCTGGGCTCCGACGTCACCTTCGCGATCCTCGACGCCAACGGCGACTCGGTCATCGCGCCGTTGACCATTGCCGCCGGCGCCACTACGCCTAACGCCATCCTTGCCGCCATCGACGGACACCTGACGACGGCCCCGGGCTACGGCACCGCCGCCTGGAACACCGATCGCATGGAAATCAAGCTGGAGCCAGGCTATCGCCTCGCCATCCTCGACAACGGCCTCGCCGCCGACATGGGAGATGCCGCGATCGCTTTCGACGCCGATGGCGATGCGGTGCAGGAGAACTATCTGGGATTCTCCAACTTCTTCGGCCTGAACGATATTTTCGAGACGCCGGCGCTCAGCGGCGGTGTTTTCGCCATGGAGAACCAGGGCAGCGACCTGGGCATCTCCAGCACAATGCAGGTGCGCCAATCGATCGTCGACGACCCCTCCTATCTGTCCCGCGGCATGCTTCGCGGCACGCCGCCGACGATGTCGCTCGGCGTTGGCGATAACGAGATCGCCCAGCAACTGGCAGACGTTTTCGGTGAGAACTTCAGCTACACCAGCATCACCGACGGGCCCTCGGCCACCAGCACCACCTTCTCGGGCTATGCCGGCGTGATCCTGTCGTTCAATGCTTCGGTGACGTCCTCAGCCGATGACGCCATGAACTTTCAAACATTTTTCTACGAAGACCTGCAGGCCAAGTTCCAGTCGGAAGCCGGCGTCAATCTCGACGAGGAACTCGCCAACATGACGGTTTTTCAGAACGCCTACAACGCCTCGGCCCGACTGGTGCAGGCAGTAGACGAGATGTTCGACACCCTCCTGAGCTTGACCTGAGGTTAGGAAGACACCATGTTCCGCGTCGCTAATTTTGGACAGCACCAGCTGACCCTCGCCTACACCATGCGCACGCAAGGCAATGTCGCCGAGCGCCAAATCGAGATCGCCAGCGGCAAGCGCGCGCAGCAATATTCAAGCATCTCCTCTGATTCCAGCGAGCTTGTGAACATCGAACGTTCGGTCGTGCGCACCGAGCAGTTCAATCGCAACATCGACCAGGCCCTGACTCGCCTGGGCGTCATGGAATCTTCGGTGGCCATCATGGTGCAGCGCGCCACCGAGGTGCTTGCCATCATGAGCTCCGCGATTTCCGGCGAGAACATCAACGATGTCCCGCTGCAGGAGTTCGCCGCGACTTTCCTGGCCGAAATGGAATCGTTGCTCAATACCCAGCACGAGGATCGCTACCTCTTCGCCGGATCGCAGACCGACAGTCCGGCTGTCGACCTGACCGACGCCGCCTACACCCCACAGGCTGGCCTGCCGGGCGTCTTCACCGCCGACTTTGACTACTATCAAGGCGATACGCTGCAGCTGGACGTACGCACCGACGAGACCTTCGAGACCACCTATGGCATCACCGCGGACGAGCCGGCCTTCGAAGAGATGCTGCGCGCCTTTGCCTACATGGACTATGCCGGTGCCAACCTCGACGTGGCAGTCCTCACGCAATCCTACACAATGATGAAGTCGGCCGTCGACGGGCTCAGCGATATCCGCGGCCGGATCGGCGCCAGTTCCAAAGTGCTGGAGGCCGCCAGCGCCGGGCACGACGATTATCTGACCTATTCGAGCAACCTGGTTTCGGTTCTAGAGGACGTCGACGTGGCCGAGGCCACGACCCGTCTCGCCCAGGATGAGGTACAGCTTCAAGGTTCCTATCTTTCGCTGTCAAGAATCAGCCAATTGAGCCTTCTTCAGTACCTGAGATAGCGATTTCGTAACTAGATTGTGGCGATAATAGAGCCGTCAAGAGTAAGGAGTTAACCATGCCCCAAGAGTCACAGGCAGCCAGGATGGCAGCACCAGCCGCGCCCGGCGGGTTCGCCTCGGCGCCTCCGTCTGATGGGGACGAAAAGACGACCGTCAAAACGCGTTTTGGCATGATCGAGTTCGATCTTAATCAGGCCTTAACCTTCCCGAAAGCGATCCCCGGTTTCATCGGGTACCAGACTTTCGGTTTGGCGATGATCCCCAGCGAAACTCAATCCAGCTTCATGCTGTTGCAGGCCTTGGAGCCGGACGACCTGTCTTTCATCGTGCTGCCCTACGATCCGGCCGCCAAGCTGATCGACGACAAGGACGTAGCCGCCGCTCAGGAGAGCCTGGGCATCGCGCCGGAGGACTGTGCGGTCATGCTGATCGCCACCTTCCGACGCATTGGCGGCAGTTTCGAGACCTCGGTCAACATGCGCGCGCCGATCTTCATCGATACGGCCAAGCGGCATGCCTGGCAGTACATCCTGCCGAACGACCACTACGACGTCCGCCATACGCTCTGAACCGAGCCAATCAATGCCAGAAAATGGGCCGCTATCCCCTCCGGATAGCGGCCCATTTAGGTTTTCGGCCCATCAGGCCGGAAAGCTATGCGTTTCGCGTTCGAGACCAGCGCCGCACCCTGCCCTCTTCCTGGCGGATCGAGGACGACAACGCCGTGGCAGAGCGAAGGGACGAGCCTACACGGCGAAGAAAGACATCAGCTTGGTGACGTTCATATCGAAAACATCCGGCTCCCGCCGCGTCTGAACCAGCGAGGCGGTGTAGACGTTGTCCCACACCGTGGCGGAGATCAGAACCATCAGGAGCAGCCGGGCATCGATAACAAACTCGATATGCTGGCGTGATTCATCCG
>Ga0316189_10004499_pt1 | contig 13399 bp, 16 predicted proteins | sample LowCovwburrow_MG_FD_204930 | JGI IMG/M metagenome (GOLD analysis project Ga0316189, IMG submission 204930) | Coastal sediment microbial communities from Maine, United States - Lowes Cove worm burrow | ecosystem: Environmental > Aquatic > Marine > Coastal > Sediment | place: USA: Maine... | reverse complement strand
TAGGCTGGCACGACAATATCGCGAATGTAGTGCCAGTGGTTCTCTTCCTGCTCCATGAAGAACGTGCCACGACCGGGCAGGTAGACATGCCAGACACTGTTGCTCAACGCCTCACCGTTGACGAGGCGAGTCGATTCAGAATCCGAAGCAAACTTGAAGCCGATTCCGGCAGGGTTTCCAGCGGCATCACGCACTACTACCGCACGGGCAGTTGAACGCCGAATAGGTGCTTCCCATAACTGCTGCACACGGTCCGGGCTCGGCGTCACACGACGCTCACCATTGTTGCTGTAGACAATGGCTTCGTCCGCAGCCACCGAATACGTCAGGCTTATGATTTCTTTTGAGCCAACGAGCAGCGGGCTCAATGGAGCTCTCGCCGTCATTGGATTGAAGTACACCAGTGTCGCAAACAACATGGCACCGGCCACAAACCCTGCAATGAGTGCTAGCAGAAAACGAATCATGAACCGTCTCCGATCGCGACCGAACTCGAAACGAGTTCGATTCTGCCAGCCGGGGATCCTTCTTCTCCGGATACATCGACTACCCAGCGCTCACTGACGATGCCAGCTATATTGGAAAACTCCCTCGAACCACTATGCAGTTCGCCGCGACGCATGCCGCCCTCTTGCATCTCTGGTTGCAGCGACATGTAGATCGAACCTCGCGCCGGCAAGTGCAGCACCCACTCGATGATTGTGCCGTGTTCCTCATCCTTGGCCGCGATGCGACTCGCAACACCAATCACCATGTCGCGTTCATTCCGAACCTTGAAGAGCTCCGCACTGATGCCCGCAAAACGGGGATCATCTGGCCAATCGAGATTCTCTGGATACGGCGCGCTGTTCGATTGCGAACCGCTCATTACGCGGTCCATCGGTATATTGATGTGAAACGTCTCGCTGTTGCCACCGTTGGGCAACACCCTGATGATCGAAGTTTCACGATGTTGATCCACCACGGGCGCAAAGAAGAGCGCCGCTGCTGCAGTCGCCACACCAAGAATCAAACCGAAAATGAAGGTCTTGAACAAATCATTGCCACCCGGCTAAAACTGTAGCCGATACAAATAGTTGTGTCGAAGTTTAGTTAAATTGAAAGGCCCCGCACAGCGCGTTGCGTCGATTTGTGACGGAGTGCACACTTAAAACATGACACAGCCGATATGCCTTTGGTCAGGACCGCGCAACGTCTCGACCGCGTTGATGTACAGTTTCGCACAGCGCGATGACATTGACGTCGTTGATGAGCCACTTTACGGACATTACCTGCGTGTGAGCAAAGCCCCGCACCCCGGCAGTGAGGACGTGCAGGAGTCGATGAATTGTGACGGCAATGCGGTGATGCGCGAATTGCTGCAGGAGCAATCAGCCAGGCGGTTATTCATGAAACACATGGCTCATCACCTGCTCGATCTTGACCTGAGTTTCCTCACGAAGACCTGCAACATATTCCTGATACGCGACCCACGCGAAATGTTGCCATCACTGAGAATACAGTTGCCGGATGCGCAGCTCGTCGATACCAGCCTGAAACAGCAGTGGGAGCTGTTCAGCGACCTGTGCGCACTTGGGCAGAGTCCGGCCGTACTCGACTCCCGCGAACTGTTGCTGGACCCTGAGTCTGTATTGAGGCGGTTGTGCGAACGACTTGAGCTCGAATTCGAGCAATCCATGCTGAAATGGAAACCGGGGCCGCGCAAGGAAGACGGCGTCTGGGCGCCGCACTGGTACCACGTGGTACACGAGAGCTCTGGATTCGCACCTTATGTACCCAAGCAGGACTTTCCGCAGCAGCTGCAGCCCTTGTTGAATGAATGCATGCCGTGGTACGACAAGTTGTTCGAACATGCGATACGCGCCAAACCATCAGGAGACCGAATTGAATCCCGTTGACCCCCGTAATGCACACATCATGATCCACGTTGGGGGAGAGCTGAAACCTCGAGCCGAGGCCAGGATTTCGGTTTTTGACAGCGTCGTGCAGGGCGGTGATGCCGTTTGGGAGGGTCTGCGCGTCTACGATGGCCGTATTGCAGAGTTCGACGCGCACTTGCGACGCCTGCAAGACTCAGCCAAGGCCCTGGCATTTGCAGACGTCCCCGACAACGCAGCGATCAGAGACGCTGTCTTCGAGACACTCGCTGCAAACGGTATGCGTGACGAGGCGCATATCCGCCTCACTCTGACTCGCGGCGAAAAAATTACCTCTGGCATGAATCCCCGCTTCAATCAGTCAGGCTGCACGCTCATCGTGCTCGCCGAATGGAAAGCACCGGTCTACGGCGACGATGGAATTACCGTAGTCACCGCCTCGACGCGACGCAATACGCCGTCGTGCCTGGACTCGAAAATCCACCACAACAATCTTCTGAACAATATTCTCGCGTCGATTGAGGCCAACGTCGCAGGTGTCGATAGCGCAATCATGCTGGATCTGGACGGCTTCATCGCCGAAACCAATGACACCAACTTGTTTATTGTCAGGGATGGCGCGGTACTTACACCATTCGCTGATGCCTGCCTGCCCGGCCTGACCCGGCAGATGATTCTTGATATATGCGCCATTGAAGGAATTGAGGCTGCCGAGCGTAATCTCTCGCTGACCGAGCTGTATACGGCCGACGAGGTCTTTACGAGCGGCACCATGGGTGAATTGACACCTGTGCTGCGAGCAGACGGCAGGGTAATCGGCGATGGTTCAGTCGGGGACACAACACGCCGCCTGCAACGACTGCACAGGAAGCATGCATACGCGAACGGCGTGCCGTTGCCAGTCTAGCGTTGCGTCATGCCAGCTGTTGGCGCAGATACTCGTCGAGGCTGAGGGTATCGGCGGCTTCAATATCCGCCTGACGCAGCAGCGACTCGCGCGACTCTACCTGCAGTAGCTCCATACGCTCGCTCGGCATCGGCGCGATACTCTTGAAGTAGTCGCGATGACCTTCGGCGATTTCGAGTGCGAATTCGAAGAAACTCGATTTGGAGTCGCGCAGCCCGTCCAGTACGCGTGCCGACGGTGTTCGTTCCGGATCGGCAACACGTGCCTGCATGCGTTTTGCGGCCTGGGCATAGCTATCGCCGCCTTCGCCACGATCGATCAGCTCCGCAACCGCCGCGACTTTATCAACTATCTCGCTGGCCCAGTCACGCAACGTCACACTGACACCGTCACGACGCAGTCTGAATTCCGGATCACGACCACGCTTTGCGGTCGCCGTATGATTTTGCGTCGCCTCTTCCGCTGCGCTGCTGTCGAACTCGGGGCTGTCCTCAAGCAGGCAGTAGATCAGGAACGCTTCTACAAATCGCATCGTATTCTGGTTGACGCCGGCAGGGTCGAACATATTGATATCGAGAGAGCGCACCTCGACGTATTCAACACCGCCGCGTTGTAGCGCCGCTGTTGGCCGCTCACCCGAGCTGGCGACGCGCTTGGGGCGGATCGGGCTGTAGTACTCATTTTCAATCTGCAACAGATTGGCATTCAGCTGTCGCCATTGGCCATCTACCTTGACGCCAATGGCCTCGTATGACGGCTCCGGCTTGCGCACGGCTGCGCTCAAGTCGGAAACATATTGGTCCAGGCTGTTTAGAGAGATATCGATACGGGCCTGATTCTGGTTGCTGTATCCCAGGTCGCTCATCCGCAACGACGTTCCGTAAGGCTCATACCAGGTCGACTTGTTGAGCATCGGCATATCGAGCTTGCCAGCGCCCGAGAACGACTTGCACAAGGCTGGGGAGGAGCCAAACAGGTACAACACCAGCCAGCCAAAGCGACGGAAGTTACGAATCAGTCCGAGATATTGTGAAGAGCGAACATGATCTTCATCGCAGTTGACGCAGATGATGTCGCGGTATTTTGACCAGAACTCCGATGGCAATGAGTAATTGAAATGCACTCCCGCTATAGTCTGCATGCGTCGCCCGTAGCGGTAGCCCAAGCCTCGACGATATATCGTCTTCATCTTGCCAACGTTCGAATCACCGTAGCGAGCCAGCGGTATCTCGTTATCCGAAGGTATCAGGCACGGCATGCTTGAAGCCCACAGCAACTCGTCCTCAAGTTCCGAATACGTAAATTGATGCAGGTCGCAAACGCAGCGCAATGCTTCCCATGTCGAGGAGAGCGCCGGCGTAACGAACTCCAGCAACGCCTCTGAAAAATCTGTGGTGATGTATCGGTTGGTCAGTGCGGAACCCAGGCCTTGCGGGTGAGGCCGCATCGACAAGCGGCCCTTGGTGTCAACTCGAAGACACTCTTTCTCGACACCGCGGAGTCCGCCAGCCAGCACGCTGCCAGGCAAGTCGCCTAGCGCCTGCAGGCGCTTATTAAAGTCATTGCTCATCGGCCATTTTTACCATAAGCGCATACAAACCGCGCGAATTATGCGCTAGCGAACCAAACTTGCGACCAAGGGTCGTAGTAGACTAGTTTGAATTAGCATGAATACTCCTCTCGGAAAATCAGCGTTGCTCTTCGCCAGCCTGGTTGCGGCGCTTCTCGCCAGTAATGACGCGCATGCGTTTCGTTGCGGCAGCAAGATCGTGCGCGATGGCATGCACGAGCAACAGGTGATCGCAATATGCGGAGAGCCGACCACGAGGCGAGTCGTTGGTCGCGCACTGCGTGGCTACGATATACCCATTGTCAGCGAACCGCTGCCGGGACTATCCGGGCGACGCTACCCCGGATACGGGAGCTACCTGCAGGAAGTCATCATCACCGAGTACGTGTACAACTTTGGACCCCGCAAGCTCATGCGGAAACTGCTGTTCGAGGGCGGCGTGCTGGTGGAGATTGAGACTATCGGCTATGGCTACCGAGAAAAGTAGCTACGCCCAGTGCGCAGCAGGTACTATGCCTGCTGCTGTTTCATGTTCCGGAGATAAACCTGTATGAACGACTCTCGCTTGCGCCGCGTGCGCGATAAATCCAGCGGACCTGCAACACTTATCAATCAAGGCTGCAAGATTAACGGCCTGATCACCGGCAACGGTGACTTCATGATTAGTGGAGAAATCGAGGGAGACTGCGATCTGGCGGGGACGGTAACGCTCAACAAGGACGGTTTCTGGCAAGGCACGATCAAGGCTGGCAATGTTATCGTTGCCGGTCATATTGAGGGTGACATCATCTCGACGGGCAAGGTTGAGATTTCCAACACCGCAAAGATTACAGGCACCGTCAGTGGCGCGGCCATAGCGGTCGCAGAGGGCGCCGTCGTCGAAGGCGTCATGCGAACGACGGCACAGGAAGAGCCCTTGAAATTCGTCGAGAAGCGCCAGGAAGACGAATAAGCGGCATTCGGAGTCTAATTGTAAAGAATTCCGAATATATGACCGCCGAGCTGGTGGCTCGATTTTGCTACAATCGACGCAAACCAGAAGCGTCCCGAGGCGCCGGCGATTAACATGAATGGCAGCAGGATTCCGCGATATGTAGTTTTTGCGACAGCGCTTGGCGTTTCCGTAGCGCTCGTGCTGCTATCGATGTTCTACGTGCAGTACCGCTGGCTTGCACAGGAAATCGTCATTTCCGGCTCCGCCGAGCACAACACATTCCTCGCCCAAAGCTTCGAGCGCCGGGCGAGAGCGCAGGTCCACGCAGCTGCCGACGCTTTCCTCGCCGGCACTGACAGCAGCGATGAGGACGACGTTGCGCGAGGCCTGCATCGAACGCTTTTGAATAATCCCGCAATCGTCGGGGTGCGATTTTCTGACGCGGCCGGCACGCAGACGTTTGCTGGCAATTTCCCGGCAACCACGCAATCACCAGACGCCGTAGTCTGGCAATCGAACGTACTTGTACTTGGCTATCCGGTCGAACGAGACGGGCAGCAACTTGGAACGCTGGCAGCAGCGTTCTCGCTGGACCAGCTGCGGGCCGACTCGGCAGCTTTTGAAGCCCAGCTGCTTGAAACAGAGGAGCAGAGCCGCACCAGAAGCTATCTCTGGATCGCCCTCGGCACCGTACTCTGCCTGCTGCTCTGTGGATCCGTGGTATGGCTGCTGGCCAACGACCAGACGATGCGCATACGAGCATTGATCGAACAGGCAGAAAAACTGCGCAATGCGGATTTCGGGGAGGCACTGACCGAGAGCGGCGGAGACGAGCTCGCCAAGCTTGCCGGTGTGTTCAATGACATGCGCGACAAGCTGAAGTCAACAACGCTCTCCAGGGACTACGTTGATAACATCCTCGCCGGCATGAACGAAGCCATCATTGTTACCAGCGAAGACGGCAAGATCAGGCGCATAAACAAGGCGACGACACACCTGTTGGGCTACGAGGAAGATGAGCTCATCGACACCTCACTCGACTTCGTGGTCAATACCGGGAAAAGCGGCTCGCTGATCGACAAGTCACCGTCAGGGCTGCCGAACGAAGCATTTCTTGAGTCCAAGTTTGGTGAGTCGGTGCCAGTATCGTATACATGCTCGGTGATTGAGGGCGACGGAGATTCGGCGGGGGAACGAATATACGCCGCACAGAATACGACCGAACGTCGACGCGCAGAAAAGCGAATTCGCTATCTCGCACGCATCGACGCGCTGACCAAGATTCCCAACCGCATGCAGTTCCAGCACCTGCTGCAACGAGCTATTGCCCGCGCACGCAAAGCCAGGCAGCCGCTTTGCTTGTTCTACGTCGACATTGATTACTTCAAGGAAATCAACGACACATTTGGCCACCTTGCCGGGGACACGACCCTGGAGACCGTGGCTCAAAGACTGTCTGAGGCTTTGCCGCCGCGCTCAGTGATCGGCCGACTGGCGGGCGATGAATTCGCGGTCATTGTCAACGGACATGGACCCGACACGAAAGGCAATGAACAAATTAGCCACCTCGCACAGAAATTGCTCAACAGGCTGGCGGATCCGTTTTTCGTGCAAGGCCATGAAGTATTCATGACGGCAAGCCTGGGCATCGCCTACTACCCTCAGGACGCCCCGAACGTAATCGATCTGATTCGCAACGCTGACGCGGCGCTTTATCACGCCAAGAAGTCCGGCGGCGGCAAGTACTCGTTCTATGTGCCACAAATGAACGAAGCCAGCGTCGAGCGGCTTATGACGAAGAGCAAGTTGAAGCGTGCATTTGAACGTGACGAGCTTCTTGTTCATTACCAGCCGAAATACAATCTGAGGACTGGCGAGGTATATGGTGCAGAAGCGCTGGTTCGCTGGGAGCTCCCGGAACGCGGACTGATCCTGCCATCTGACTTTATTCCTATCGCCGAAGAATCCAACCTGATTATCGACATCGGCGAGTGGGTCCTCGACAAAGTATGCGAGGATTTTCGCGGTTGGCAGCGCACCGTTTCCGCCGCCGGACGTGTTTCCGTTAACCTGTCCTTGAAACAGTTACGTCAACGCAACTTTATTCAGAGAATCAACGCAATTCTTCGCGGCCACGAAGTATCTCCGACAAGCCTCGAACTGGAAATAACCGAAACGACGCTCATGGAGAATCCTGAGCGAACGATCAAGTTACTCGATCAGCTTTATGGTCTGGGACTGCATCTGGCCATTGACGATTTCGGAACCGGCTACTCGTCGCTAAGCGCGTTGCAGCAGTTTCCAATAAGTACACTCAAGATTGACCGCTCATTCGTGCGCGACATCGTCATCAACCCTGACGACGCGACGATTGTAGACACCATCATCCAGATGGGGCGCAACATGGACATGGATGTCGTCGCGGAGGGCGTCGAAGATGAGGCGCAACTGAATTATTTGCAGACTCTGGGCTGCACCTACGCTCAGGGGCTGCTATTCGGCGAGCCGATGAGCTCTGACAACTACCTGGAGCTGTTGATGGCACAGGCAGACGGCACGGACCAGTACCGCGCCCTGTTTGCCTGAAGCGCTGTTCAGCCCGGGTTCAGTCGCACGCTAGAAAATAGCCGCTTCACTCCAAAGTGACGAAATGCTTAAATACGGTATCTCGTCCTAAACTTAAGTTGAGCCCATGAAAAAACTGACAAAACTTATGGTCACGTTCGTGCTTCTGGCCGCTGCACCTGTGACATTCGCTTGCGACTACCCGACATCGCCAGAGATTCCTGACGGCGGCAGCGCAGAAAAAGAGGCGATGATTGCCGCCAGCAAGGGCGTCAAATCATTTCAGGCGGAGATGATCGCGTACCGCGAGTGTCTCGACAAGGAAGTGGCCAAAGCCGAGGCAGAGATTAACGAAGACAACATTGAAGACATTTCTGCACGCACGAATGCGTTGACCAAGAAATACAATGCGTCTGTAGATGCTGAAGAGCTGGTAGTAGCGCGATTCAACGAATCCGTCCGTGCCTACAAGGCCAAAGCTGACTAATCTGCATTAGCGGCGTTAAGCCGCATGCTCTCAATAAAAAAGCCCGTCGAAAGACGGGCTTTTTTTTGCTTACCCTGGCCAGCATCAAAGACGGTCGATTTCCCGTTTCAGGTCATACTTGTTGTCAGTGACAATCTTTTCGAGAACGCGAATACGTTCTTCCAGGCGCTCAATCTCAGCAAGAGTCTGATCGAGTTCCTCGCTATCCTGCGGCTTGCTCTGTTTGAGCTTCATGTATTTTTGAAACGTGTCTCCCGCCACGACGATTGCGACGATGCAGACGACGAAAAAGAGCGTATTCATTGGCGAGTCCCTTTTATGCGTATTGGGTTTTTTGTCACAGCTTCCTGAATTCCTGATCCAGCTTGTAGCGCGACGACGTCACATATTTTTCCAGCCGTGCAAGCCTGCGATCCAGAGTCTGGAAGCGGCGCCGCACGTCGTTCATAGTTTGTGTAGGCGATGAACGCAACGCCTGCTTGAACTTCGGATCCACCTCACCCGCGCGGGCTTTCAGCGAAGTCGTGGGCACGAGAATTACGATCGCTATGTAGGCCACTGTCGCCATTGGCATCGCCATCAGGAAGGCAATGAAGGCGAGAAAACGCGTAGCTCGCAGGTTGAAGCCGAAGTAGTCAGCGATTCCAGCGCAAACTCCGCCCAGCATCGCGTTATCCTTATCCCGGTAAAACTGCCTGTCTGGCATAGCCGTTGTAGCATTCATGATCGACTCCATCGGTCGTCCTGGTAGCGGCGCCAGAATTCGTGCTCATTTCTGCGGCCTGAATAGATCAACGGTTTGTCACGAATCAGGAGCGCCGCCCCGAGGTATATCGCCGCGGTCAGCCAAAAGAAGACCAGCAACATGATCACGGCAATCACCCGTACGGTTCCGACGTGAAAATTGAATCGCTCTGCGATGCCCGCACAAACCCCGAAGATCCAGCCGTTCTCTCGGTCGCGATAGAAACCGCGCAGTGGACCGTGATCCATATTCCAGGAGTATCTGCTCATTCTTTTGTCCTCCAATGTGGCAGCTCATCGTCGAGAATTGTCTCCAAGGCCTGCAAACGCTCCTCGAGACGCTGCGACAACATCCACATGTCTTCAAGCATCTGTTCATCGTCTCGCGATATTTCGCGCGTCTGCTTCCACTTGGTAATAAAGTGCAACACGATAAATAGTGGTGCCGCGACGGCGAGAAAGACAATTGCAGCTATTGATACCAGCTCAGTCAACGTCGATTACTCCGTTCCCGTGTTCATGTTTTCCGATGCTACGCGCTTCTTGAGCGCGTCAAGCTCCTTACTGACCGACTCCTCGGCTTCCAGGCCCGCAAACTCATGGTTCAGGTCTTTCGGTAGCCCCATATCGTAGGCCTCCACACGACCTTCAACATCGTCGATGCGCCGTGTGTACTGCTCAAAACGCACGATGGCGTCGTCAATCTTGGGGTCGTAGATTTTCTTTCTCGCGGCAAGCCTGCTGTTCGCGGTTTTGTGCCGGGCGAGCAACGCTTTCTGCCGCGCTTTGGCGTCCTCGAGTTTTGCCTCAAGTTTGGCGATATCTTCGTTGAGCTTCGCGAGACCTTCATCGACCGAGGAATAGTCTTGCTTGATTGCGTCTACCGCTGTTGTAACCCGTGATTTTTCGATCAGGGCGGCTTTGGCGAGATCCTCGCGACCTTTGCGCATTGCCAGTTCGGCTTTGTCGTCCCATTCGCGAACCTCGTGTTCGAGTGATTCCAGCTTGCGATTCAGGTCTTTCTTGTCTGCGATCGACCGAGCCGCCGCTGAGCGCACCTCAACCAGCGTGTCCTCCATTTCCTGAATCATCAGTCTTACGATCTTCTCGGGGTCTTCGGCCTTGTCGAGAATCGCGTTGATATTCGAATTCACGATGTCGCTGAATCTCGTGAAAATGCCCATGGCTGTTTCCTCTTGTTAGGTAAGTCTCACAAGTTGTGTTGCAGGTACCGTGCCAACACCGCGAAATATCGATAAGTCATTGTTTTTAAAAGCATATGGCAGCCCGCTTAGTAGCTCCCCCACGCGCCGGAGTTAGTTATTTTGGCTAACCTTTTGCATTTTTGGTCACTATTTGGCTAAATACGCTAATGGTATCAGACGCACACACGCAGCAGATCATCGGAGAGGCCCCTGCGTTCCTTGAAATGCTTGAGCATGTCTCACGCGCCGCGCCATTATCCAAACCTGTGCTGGTCGTCGGTGAACGCGGCACGGGCAAGGAATTGGTCGCCTCGCGACTGCATTTTCTGTCTGAGCGCTGGGAACAGAGCGTCGTAAAGGTCAATTGTGCCGCGCTAACAGAGTCCATTCTCGAATCCGAATTGTTCGGCCACGAAGCCGGCGCATTCACCGGTGCGATCAAAGCCCATATCGGACATTTCGAGCGCGCCGACGGCGGCACGTTGATACTCGACGAACTCGCGACGATCTCACTGCGTATGCAAGAGAAGATCCTGCGGGTCATAGAATATGGCGAACTGCAGCGGGTTGGTGGCACAGAGACTTTGAATGTCGACGTCCGAATTGTCGGCTCGACCAATGCTGACCTGCAGCAACTGGTTGCCCAGGGGGCGTTTCGAAGCGATCTGCTGGATCGCCTCGCCTTCGATGTCATCACACTGCCACCGCTTCGTGAGCGTCTTGAGGATGTGCTGACGCTCGCACATGCATTCGCTGTCAATATGGCCAGCGAACTTCATTGGAGCTACTTTCCAGGATTCACGGCACGGGCGTCATCCGCGCTGTTGCAGAGGGAGTGGCCAGGCAACGTGCGAGAATTGAAGAACACGATCGAGCGCTCCGTATACCGTTCAGGCAATCCTGAGAAACCGATCGCCGATATCGCGTTTGATCCGTTCGATTCGCCGTTCCGCTTGCCAACTCCAACGGGAGTCCGCGCGGCCGAAAGACCTTCCAGGCGGAAGTCGCCACTTTTACCGACCAACCTGAATCAGCGCATGCAGCAGACAGAGACCGAGCTGCTTGATGCAGCGCTTGAGAAAGCGCGTTACAACCAGAAAGTGGCGGCCGATCTGTTAGGCCTGAGCTATCACCAGTTTCGCGGCAAGCTGCGCAAATACGACATCAGTGGCAAGGCGCCTGCCTAGCTCTCGTCGCGGTAGCGCCTGACATAGATAGCAGCTGTCGTCAGCAATCCGCAGACCAGCACTCCGGCCCACATTGACGGACTCCGCAAAAACTGCCCGACGTCGAGGTATGACAGAAGGCTGACAGCTTCTGCATTGAACCGCAGCCGGTCTTCATCGAAAAACTCCTGCATGTCCATACCCTTGAACAGCGGCATCATGCCTCTGCGAGTGAATACGGCTTCGAAGAACACGGTAGAGCGCACGAAAATCAGCTCAATCAGCGGAATAACGACGAGTGGCATGAATGCCATCAGTAGCGGAGAACGCTTGGTAAACGCAGATACGAACAGGAACCAACCGATGAACGGTGACATCCAGATCGCACTCGCCAAGGTAACAAGCAACGCCGACGCCCAGTTGTCCAGCAGCGGTACGGAACCCCAGATTAGATGACCGGCATCGCCGCCTTTAGCGCTCACCCAGATGCTTGTAATGACGAGGTTGACCATGTGCGTAGCGATAATTGCGATGACTGCGACCAAAGGGATAACGATTAGCGCGGTCAATAACTTCGAAAGCACGGTTTCCGCGTCAGTTATTGGCAATGATCGCCAGAACAGAATGCTCTTGTCTTTGCGCTCGGCATACAGCGAATCCAGCGAATAGAAAACGGTGAGAATCGCGAGCGCAAACAGAAATAACCAGGAAGTACCGATAAAAAACCCGGTAAGGACGACCTTACGTTCGGTATCGCCCGCCAGGTTTTGCGCGCCGAAGATAGCGACATCAAGTTCTTTGGCGAAGCCTCCCGCGAACAGCAACATCGCAAGCGTTCCGAGCGTCACTATGACTGCGATGGCGGCCGGCGTAACGTAGATGGAACGGTGCTCCCAGATTTCGCGTCTGATCAATGCCAGCTGGTTCCCAATCATTTGCGTGCTCCCTTAACCTTGGCAACGAACAGGTCGGCAACAGCCGGGGTGCGCAACTCGCCGAACTCCTCCAGTCGGTCACGTGCAACACCCTCATAGAGAAGTACCGACTTACCAAACATCTGATTGTCCGCAATTGGCCCAAGGCCCCTTGCATGGTCAGCTTTTTCGCCAGCGGCGAGCAGCTCGACGTAGCGCTCACCCAACGACTCCATCGATGCATCAAGCAGAATTTTGCCGTCATTGATAAACATGATATCGGTAAGCAGGTTCTCGATTTCTTCAACCTGATGGGTGGTAATGATGATCGTGCGCTCACCATCGAAGTAGTCGTTTAGAAGATTGCTGTAGAACTCCTTGCGAAAAATGATATCGAGTCCCAGCGTTGGCTCATCCAGTACCAGTAGTTTTGCGTCGATGGCCATGATGATCGACAGGTGCAACTGAGTGATCATGCCTTTGGAGAGTTGGCTCACTTTTGCATCACTGCGAACGCTGGTCTCGGCAAGCAGCGCCTCGGCGCGCTCACGAGAAAAGTTGGGGTGGGTCCATTCCATGAAGTCCACCAGTTTGGATACCGTGATCCAGCGAGGCAGCACCGCGACGTCCGCAATAAAACAAATATTCCGCATCAGCTGCTTGCGCTGCTTGAAGGGATTCAGCCCAAGCACCGAAAGATCGCCATCGCAATCGGTCAAGCCCAGGAGAGCTTTCAGTAGCGTCGTCTTGCCGGCACCGTTCGGGCCTATCAGACCCATGATCTTGCCTTTCTCAACTTCAAAGCTGACGTTGTCCACTGCACGTACGTCACCGAAGCGCTTCGAAACGCCTTTTGCACTCACCAGGCTAGTCATCCGCGTCTCCCGTATCGCCAGCTTCTTGATTAACGAGGTCAGTGACGTCGAGACCGAGGCGTTCAATCGTGGCGAGTACCTTTGGCCACTCTTTCTCGATAAAGCGATGTCGCTCGTCTTTCAGCAGTCGCTTCTGTGCGCCTTCGTTGACAAAC